>Ga0209081_1000439_pt1 | contig 24986 bp, 17 predicted proteins | sample GOMGulsemesocosm_4_FD_184636 | JGI IMG/M metagenome (GOLD analysis project Ga0209081, IMG submission 184636) | Methane-oxidizing microbial communities from mesocosms in the Gulf of Mexico - GOM15B Gulf of Mexico (SPAdes) (version 2) | ecosystem: Environmental > Aquatic > Marine > Cold seeps... | reverse complement strand
GTTGCAATTAATGGTTACGGCCGTATTGGCCGTGGTGTGCTGCGGGCACTCTATGAATCGGGTGCTCGTCAGCAGTTGCAAGTCGTGGCGATCAATGAATTGGCCGACTGCAAAACCATTGCTCATCTAACGAAGTATGATTCCACTCACGGCCGCTTTCCTGGCGAGGTGAGTGTGGCTGACGACTGTCTGACGATCAATGGCGACTCAATTCAAGTCTTGCATGTCGAGGCGATAGATAAGTTACCTTGGGGCGAGCTCAACATTGATTTGGTCTTGGAGTGCACGGGTACTTTCAGTGATCGTGCGACTGCCCAGAAACACATCGACAGTGGCGGGCGGCGAGTGTTGTTTTCTCAGCCGGCACAATCTGACGTTGATGCCACTATAGTTTATGGTGTGAATCATCAGAGTTTGACGGGCCAGGAAACTATTATTTCTAGCGCTTCGTGCACCACCAATTGCAGCGTTCCGGTTATTAAGGTGCTGGATGAGGCTTTTGGGGTAGAAAGTGGTGTGATAACAACCATTCATTCGGCCATGAACGACCAGCCTGTCATTGATGCTTACCACCACACAGACCTCAGAAAAACCCGCAGTGCTTTTCAATCTATAATTCCTGTCGACACGGGGCTCGCTCGTGGCATTGAACGGCTTCTGCCCAAGCTTTCGGGCAAATTCGAGGCTCAGGCAATGCGTGTGCCCACCATGAATGTTTCGGTGATTGATCTGTCGCTAGTAGTGGCGAGTGATGTAGATGCTGTGCGCGTGAACCAAGCACTCAAAGATGCTGCCGATAAGCAGTTTAATGGTGTCTTGGGTTATACCGAAGAACCCTTAGCGTCCTGTGATTTCAACCACGACGAGCGCTCCGGCATTGTCGACGCAAGCCAAACCCGTGTAGCCGGTAGGCGCCACATTAAAGTGCTTACATGGTTTGATAACGAATGGGGCTACGCGAACCGAATGGTGGATGTGGCCGTTGCCTGGGGCAAAAAATTCAATTCTTAAGAGGACGTGTTCATGGCTGTTAAGTTAATGGCTGATTTAGACCTTAAAGGTAAGCGCGTGTTGATCCGTCAAGATCTCAACGTGCCCGTGAAGAACGGAAAAGTAAGCAGCGATGCTCGCATTCGCGCGTCTTTGCCCACTATTGAGTTGGCTTTAAAAGCCGGTGCCAAAGTGATGGTGATGTCGCACTTGGGTCGCCCTACCGAAGGTGAATTTTCAGAAGAGTATTCCTTGGCACCCGTAGCGACCCATCTTGCTGCACTGTTGGCTTGTGATGTGCCTTTAGTGAGCGATTGGAGCGAAGGTTTGCCCTTGGCCGATGGTCAGCTCGTTCTTTTGGAAAATGTTCGCTTTAATGTCGGCGAGAAAAAAGACGACGACGCATTGGCGAAACGTTATGCCGCTTTGTGCGATGTATTTGTGATGGACGCCTTTGGCACCGCACATCGTGCTCAGGCCTCTACTCACGGTGTCGCGAAATTTGCCGATGAGGCTTGTGCTGGCCCATTGTTGTCCGGTGAGCTAGACGCTTTGAAGCAATCTCTTGCGAACCCCGCGCGGCCTATGGTGGCAATTGTGGGCGGCTCTAAGGTTTCGACTAAGCTTACTGTATTAGAAACCTTATCCGACAAAGTAGATCAGCTCATTGTGGGCGGTGGTATTGCCAATACATTTTTGGCCGCTGCGGGCCACAACGTTGGCAAGTCTCTTTACGAAGAGGACCTCATTCCCAACGCTAAAGCTTTGATGGCAAAAACCTCAATTCCGGTGCCCACGGATGTGGTGACAGGCAAAGAATTTTCCGAAACAGCCGCGGCCACGCTTAAGCTGGCAGCTGAAGTCGAATCAGATGATATGATTTTCGATATTGGGCCCGACACCTCGGCTGAACTGGCTCGTATTATCGCCGAAGCTAAGACCATTATTTGGAACGGCCCAGTAGGCGTATTTGAATTTGATCAATTTGCGGCGGGTACAAAGGCGCTCGCTAAAGCTATTGCTGACAGCGAAGGCTTTTCGATTGCAGGTGGCGGCGATACTTTGGCGGCGGTTGATAAATACAATATCACCGAACAAGTATCGTATATCTCTACCGGTGGTGGTGCCTTCCTTGAATACGTTGAAGGAAAGGTATTGCCTGCCGTTGCCATGCTAGAGCAGCGTGGCCTAAAATAATCAACACGATGGAAAAACCAAGAGCCCATAGAGGCTTATGGCTTTAGTGAGCGCTGCGTAGATGGCGCCACTAAACATAAAAAACCAGACACCGATACTATAAGCCCACGTATACAGAAACAGGATACAGAACTATGGCACTTATCAGCTTGCGTCAGATGCTTGATCACGCCGCCGAATACAACTACGGCGTACCTGCCTTTAACGTTAACAATCTAGAGCAAATGCGCGCCATTATGGAAGCCGCCGATAAAACCAATTCACCGGTTATTGTGCAGGCTTCAGCCGGCGCCCGGAAATATGCCGGTGCACCTTTTTTGCGTCATTTAATTTTGGCCGCTATTGAAGAGTTTCCTCATATCCCAGTGTGCATGCACCAGGACCACGGCACTTCTCCTGCCATTTGCCAGCGTTCTATCCAATTGGGTTTCAGTTCAGTGATGATGGACGGCTCTCTGCGTGAAGACGGTAAAACACCCGCTGACTATGACTACAATGTGGGCGTAACCAAATTGTCGGTTGATATGGCTCATGCTGGTGGTGTGTCTGTTGAGGGCGAGTTGGGTTGTCTAGGCTCACTAGAAACAGGTGAGGCAGGCGAAGAGGACGGCGTGGGCGCTGTGGGCAAATTAACTCATGAGCAAATGCTAACCGATCCAGAAGAAGCGGCAGACTTTGTTAGAGCAACCCAAGTGGACGCCTTAGCCATTGCTTGTGGCACCTCTCATGGAGCCTATAAGTTTTCTCGTCCCCCTACGGGCGATATACTGGCCATTGACCGCATTAAGGAAATTCACAAGCGTATTCCTGGCACACATTTAGTGATGCACGGTTCTTCTTCTGTTCCGCAAGAATGGTTGAAAGTGATCAATGATTTTGGCGGTGAGATGCCAGAAACTTATGGGGTGCCGGTCGAGCAAATATGTGAAGGCATTAAGCATGGGGTTCGTAAAGTAAACATTGATACCGATCTACGTTTAGCCTCTACCGGAGCTGTACGGAAGTTTCTGTCAGAAAACCCGAAGGAATTTGATCCTCGTAAATTCCTGATCGCCAGCACCAAAGCCATGATGGAGATTTGTTTGTCTCGCTATGATGCGTTTGGCGCTACCGGCCAAGCGAGCAAAATCAAGGTTCTGAGCTTAGATGCTATGAGTGAGCGCTACGAAGCAGGAGAACTAAACGCTCAGATTAATTGATCGTTTAGGTTTTTGGAGTTTATTTATAGTTAGTTGTGCCAATAAATCGGGCCGCCAGGGTGCTTCACGTTGTGGCCGGTCGCAAATTTTTCAGTTTTTCCGGCTGCTGCGCTTTAACTTTAAATAGGTAGGCGCTTCGCTCAGACAGTCCTCGCAAAAGACGCCGGAAAAACTGAAAAATTTAAACGCTCCCTTAAAGGCCACAACGTGAAGCACCCTGGCGGTCCTGCTCTTGTGCCATAGTAGAAAAATAGCCTCCAATGAAGTTCGGAACATGGGTTAGAAAAACCATTTAGCTTAATGCGTAAAGAGAAAAAACGATCATAATCTCAATGTAAAAATTGTTGGTGGAGTTATTTTCAAGAATGAAAAAGTCTCAGCTCAACCAACTGGCCGAAGTTTTGCCGCCCTTCAATTGCTCTGATGGCGAGATGAGCGAATTCATTGAAACGTCGAATGTTCAGCAATATCTCAATTTTTACGGCATTAATTTTTCCAAAGAAATTCCAGGCGTAAAACATCGCTTTACATCGATTCAGTCGGCTGAATATAAAATTGCCGTGCAGTGTTGGAGTCTGGAGAAATCGAAAGGGACGATTTTTCTGGCGCATGGTTATCTCGATCACACGGGAGTCTTTGGTCATGCCATTCGTTACGCGTTGAAGAATAACTACTCCGTTTGCGCTTTCGACTTGCCCGGCCACGGCCTTAGCAGTGGTGAGGCGGCGACCATTAGCTCTTTCGATAAATACACCGATGCCTTACAGGCCGTGTATGAATGTGTAAGCGAAGACACGGCTTCACCTTTTCATGTGCTGGCGCAAAGCACCGGTGGTTCGGTTGTGCTCAATTATCTTTGGCGTTATGACCCATCCGCATTTGATAAAGTTATTTTATTAGCTCCACTCATTCGCTCTCACGGATGGGGCCTTACACGCTTGGCTTTCTTCTTCTTAAAGCCGATCCTAAAAAATACACCCCGCCACTTCAATGAAAATACCCACAACAAGAAGTTTATCGATTTTCTTAGAGAGCAGGACCCACTTCAATCTCGAGTGATTCCCACTCAGTGGGTGGGGGCAATGTCGGCGTGGTGGAAGAAATTTATTAATCTTCCGGCCTTAGAAAAATCTGTTTTAGTGGTTCAGGGTGACGCGGATACAACGGTAGATTGGCCCTATAATATGCGCCAAATAAAATCCCGATTGCCGAACGCCACAATCACAATAGTGCCGGAATTACGTCATCAGATTGTTAATGAATCAGATTCTTTTCGAGCATCAGTTTTCACTGAGGTGACAAATTTTTTAAATTTATAGTCATGTTATGCAGGAATTCAATCGTTTTTCTTTAGTGCGCGCGTGGATTGAGCGCTGTTGACTAAAAGGACTCAGGGGCGGTGTGAGAGGGTGGTTGCTAAAATCGACGAAAGTTACCTAGGGTCGGATAGCGATGCGGACTAGCGACATGAGCAGGCGCTATAGCCTTTTCAAGCCGCTAACTGGCCAATCTAACAGTTTGGTACGGTCTTAGTTTCAAGACCGTACCCAGTTCATCAAATTAAAACAGAACCCGGCAGCGAATTGTTCCCTCAATCGCTGACAGCTGCTGCAGCGCAATTTCGCTGTATTCTGCTTCAATATCAATAACCACATAGCCCACCGCTTCATTTGTTTCCAAATGCTGTGCGTTGATATTAATGTTGTTGTCAGAAAATACCTTGTTGATTGCCGACAAAATACCGGGTGAATTTTTGTGCACATGCAATAAACGATGCACATTATCGTGAATAGGCAGGGCTACTTCAGGGAAATTCACAGAGCTAATGGTCGTGCCATTATCCGAATACTTCACCAGCTTCTCAGCCACCTCAAACCCAATGTTTTCTTGGGCTTCCATGGTAGAGCCGCCAATATGTGGTGTTAAAATCGCATTGTCGAATGCCCGCAAGGGCGAAATAAACTCGTCATCGTTGCCGCGTGGTTCCACAGGGAATACATCGATCGCTGTGCCCGAAAGATGTCCTGATTCCATGTTCGCTGCCAGCGCATCAATATCCACCACAGTTCCGCGAGAAGCGTTCAACAGGATAGAGCCTTTTTTCATCTGCTCAAATTCTTTCGCGCCAAACATATTCTTTGTGGCGGCCGTTTCTGGCACGTGCAGGCTAACAATATCTGCTTCATTGAGCAGATCTTTCAGGGACCGTACTTGCGATGAGTTTCCGAGTGCTAGACGCGTCACCACATCATAGAAGCGCACCTTCATGCCCAGTGCCTCGGCTAATACGCTGACCTGACTACCGATAGAGCCATAACCAATAATGCCCAGAATTTTACCGCGAATTTCAAAAGAGCCATTGGCCGATTTTAGCCAGCCGCCGCGGTGACACACGGCATTTTTTTCGGGAATGCCCCGAAGCAGTAAAATGGCCTCCGCAATGACAAGCTCTGCTACAGATCGGGTGTTGGAATAGGGGGCATTAAAGACGGCAATGCCCATTTCTCGGGCCGCGGCCAGATCCACCTGATTGGTGCCAATACAAAAGCAACCCGCCGCGATTAGCTTTGGTGCGCTTTCTAATACCTTGCGAGTTAGCTGGGTGCGCGAGCGCAGGCCAACAAAATGGGCGTCTTTGATGCGCTCAATCAGCTCCTCTTCTGGCAGTGCCGTTTTCACATAATCAACATTGGTGTAGCCTTCCTGAGCCAGGGTGTCGACTGCCGACTGGTGAACACCTTCCAATAGCAGAAACTTGATTTTTGATTTGTTCAGCGATGTCGTCTTGGCCATAATTACCTCGTTTCGAGCAGCACTAGCGGCCGCTCAAGCGTTTCAATAGGGGTTAGAAGTGCACCTGTTATACTGGCTCGGCGCTTAAAAAGGGCGCGGCATCATACCACATAAAGCACTGGGTGCAGGAAACCAAGAAGTGGGTTCACCAGTGTTTAGGGCAAATAGGGGGCCGTAGGCGACTGGAAATGGAAGCGCCAAGCAGGATACCCGAAATACCTCTACTCCTAAGCGGGCTAAATCGGTCAAAACTACACCTATTGTGCTAAATTTAAGCAATGCAGCGTTTAAACGTTTAGCCAGTATATTTTCAAGATAAAAAGAGCGGATTGAACTAGTTCGTACGTCTTATCCCATCAGAGCATACTGGCGAAGAGTAAAGGTAGCATGAATACTGGGTTTCACTGTGATTGAGCATCTATAAATGACGCCCCCTGGGCTGCATTCTCTAGCACCCAAGCTGGATATAAAATCGGCGGATGAGCCGTGGGCCGCGAGTTCACCGGATAAAGGCAAGCATATACACACGCTCTACCTTAAGCTTCAGGAAGAGCTCGTCCGTGGCGTGATCAAGAAATTCGATGTGGGCCGAAGTGAGGCTGAGGATGTAGTTCAAACGGCGTTTACACGCTATGCCGAGGTCACAAGCGTCATTGAAAACCCTAGGGCATTTCTATATCGCTCATGCTCCAATATTGCTATTGATCAAATTCGCCGTCGACAGGTGCAGTTAAGTTATGCCCAGCAGGTCATTGATAGTGACGCAAGCAGCACTGAAGAGCTCGGCCCAGAGCGAGAGGTAGAGGGTCGCCAACGGCTTGGTATCGTATCGCGAGCGCTGTGGGCGATGCCCAGTAAGCGGCGCAAATTATTAATAATGCACCGCTTTGACGGTTTGTCTTACGCGGAAATTGGCCGGCGGGTGAGCCTCTCTGAGTCGGTGGTTCGAAAACACATTTCAAATGCTTTGGCAGATTGCCAAAAAGCATTGCAAGTACAACGCTAAGGCGTCTTTGGAAATTATTATGCAAGCAGGATTCGCCCCACATACAGAGCAAGTCAACAAAGAGGCCAGAGAATGGCTTATGTTGATGGAGTCTGGCGACGCACTTGAGCATGAGCGAGAGGCATTGGCGGCTTGGTTGGCTGCGAGTGAGAAGCATCAGGACGCCTACCAGCAAATAGAGTTGATTTGGTCGGATTTGGGCGCTGTGGCAAATTCGCCCGAGGGTGAGGCTTTGCGAGCGGCATCGGCTGCAAGTGCTCTTGAGGGGGCGTGGGACGGCCTTGTGTCGGCTGCGCGGGAGTTTTTTAATGAGACGCTGCTAGGAGCGCTTCCGCAAGCGGCGTTGGCGGTGGCCAGTGTGGCGATTATTGCTGGGTTGTTTTATGTTTCTCAGCCGGAGCCGGCCGCGTTTGAGCGTTACGCGACGGAGGTGGGTGAGATTAAAACGATTCACTTAGCAGACGGCAGTGAGGTAACGCTGGGTGCTAAGTCAGCGTTTAAAATTCGTATGAGTGATAGCGAAAGGCGTGCTGAGCTGGAGAGTGGGCAGGCGTTTTTTGTGGTAACTAAAGATGCTTCTCGACCATTTTTTGTGGACGCAGGTGGTACGAGGGTTCGGGTGGTGGGCACTCAGTTTGATGTGCGGCGAAATCAAGGTCGAACTCGTGTGGCGGTGCTGGAAGGTGTGGTCAATGTGTCGTCGTCGCCTGTGGGTGCGCAAGGCGCTACTGTTCCTGTGGTACTAACGGCGGGGCAGCAGGTGATTAAACCGAGCGATGAAGGTTTACGCAGGCTGAATGATGTTTCGGCAGCGGAGTTGGGCGCTTGGCGTGAGGGCCGCTTGGTGTATCGTAATGTGGACTTGATTGATGTTATTGCAGACGCTAATCGCTATTTTAAGGGGAGTATTTCTTTGCAAGCTTCTGAGCTGGCTACTTTGAAGGTTACTGTGGCGCTAAGGGTGGACCAGGTGGGTTTTTTGCCGGATATGTTGGCGGAAACTTTGCCTATTGCTGTGGAGCGGCAGTTTGGGCAGCGGGTTGTTATTTCTGGGTTGTAGTGGGGGCTGGGATTTTTGGACTGTACTGGGGCGCCGGCATAGAAGGGCAGGCAAGCCGAGGCCGGTCGCAAGTTTCTAAAGACGCCAAGCAACTTTAAAACTTAATGCGCTCCCTGAATGGCCTCGGACTCGCCTGCCCTTCTATACCTTAGTTCATTTCCCATTTCCCATTTCCCATTTCCCATTTCTGAAGTCTGATTTCACGTTTACCAATCTAAAACCCAAACCCAAATCCCACTTTGATTTTCGTCCCTATCTTTCCATCCTATTTCTCCCGCTTTCATTAGGTAAGCAACCTATTTTTTAAACGGCTTGTTATTTTTATTAAAAATAAAAGAACGGATTCGTTGTATGTCTGCGTCATATTGCAAGCGCTTAAATTGGATACGCGGTTTTGGTGGTTTTGGCGCTGCGAGATGAAAATAATATCGTTTATAAAATTCGACGAGAGAGAGTTGCGATGTATAAGAAAAATTTGTTGTCTAGTGCGATTTTGGCGGTTACGGCCTCTGTAGTCGCTGTGCATGGTGCGTCTGCACAAACAGCGGCCGATAAGGCTTACGCTGAAACTTTGGAAGAGGTGGTGGTTCAGGGAATTCGCGGAAGTCTTCAGCGGTCTATGGATGTGAAGCGCGATGGCTCTGGTGTAGTGGATGCCATTTCTTCGGAAGATATTGGTAAGTTCCCTGATCAAAATGTGGCGGAATCTCTGCAGCGAATTACGGGTGTATCTATTGACCGTTCGGGCGGTGAAGGCCAGTTGATTACGGTTCGTGGTTTTGGCCCTCAGTTTAATACTGTGCTGGTGAACGGTCGCCAGGTTGCGTCTGAAAACCAAACGCGTGCGTTTAGTTTTGATACTCTGGCCTCTGAGATGGTGAGCAGTATTAATGTTCATAAAACTTCTTCGGCTACTACTCAGTCGGGTGGCATTGGTTCTACTGTGAATGTCACGACGGCGAGACCTTTTGATCTGCATGGCTTTAAGGCTGTTGGCAGTGTGAAGGGTTTGTACGATGAGAACAGTGAGGAAGCTTCTCCTGAGGTCTCTATGTTGGTGAGTAATACTTTCTCAGAGGATTCCGTTGGTGTCTTATTGGCGGTTTCTCATAAGGCTAGCGACACTCGCCTGAATCAAGCACAAACTGATGGCTGGTTGGAAAATGTTGGTATTCCAGATGCCCAGTTAAATGGCGGTGCGGGTCATGACGGCAATGTATTTTCTGCGCGTAATTACGATACTAAAGTAACTTTTGAAGAGCGTACGCGCACCAATGCAAATTTGGTTTTGCAGTTTGCTCCATCTGATGAATTAACTTTGACGGTTGATGCTTTGTATTCTGATTTCGATATTGAGACAGATGCTACGTCCTATGGGCACTGGTTTACGGGCCCTAATGTTGAAAATGCGATTACTGACAGCAACGGTACTGTGATTGATATGTATCAAGAAGAGGGTTTGGCAACAGACTTTCACGCTAAGAAGTTTGATCGTTTGACAGAAACTACGTCGTTTGGCTTTAATGCAGATTGGCAGCTTAACGATTCTCTGAATCTACAGTTTGATGCCAATATCTCTTCGGCTGAACGCGAAGCAAATAATGGCGGCGGCGATCAGTTGTCTCTAATAGGTTATGCAAACCGTGTCCGCTTTCAAGTAGACGGCGCTGTACTGCCTTGGGCGAGCGGCTTTGAAAGCGCGACGAATGCGATTGAAGATGGCGAAGGTGTTGTTCGTCCAGTATCGGGTTATCTAGATCCGGCGAATGGCCGTGCTCACGTGATGTTGCGTCGCGGTTGGGCTGTTGAGGATGACGTAGAACAGTTTAAGTTTGATGGTGTTTGGGACGAAGGTTCTGATGTAGGCATTGTCTCTGCAAAGTTTGGTGCGATGTTTTCCAACGAAACTAAGAACATGGAGCGTTGGGACAATGAAGGTGTAGGTATTCACTGTGTCTATTGTGGCTACCCAAATTCTCCGGATATTCCTGATGAGTTCCTGTCAATTTTCGATGCTGGCGGCGATTTCCTGAGTGAAGTAAGCGGCAGTGGTCGCACACCTACGGTTTGGTTGCGTCACGATGGTGAGCAGCAGTTTTCCTTTTTAGAGGGCACGAGCGGCGCAAATTTTGATGCGGTACGCCGCGACAATTCTTATGAGGTTGAAGAGGAAACATTCTCTGTATATTTGGAAATGGATTTTGCCGGCGACATCGCAGGTATGTCTCTTAGTTCTACTGCCGGCGTTCGCTACGAGAGCACTGAGGTGACAGTTGTGGGCACAGAAGCCCCCATTGAATTGTTGACTATACTCGACCAGACAGAGATGGTGTCTTCATTTGGTGGCGCTTCTGCAATCAGTGCCGACGAAGACTATAATTACTTACTGCCTAACATGAGCGTAAAGCTGGATGTGACGGACGAAATTATTGCTCGTTTCGCAGCGTCTCGTACCCTGACTCGTCCTACCTTGTCTAGTATGGCTCCGGTCACTGTGATTGGCACAACTCGCCAAGGTGGTAATTTAACGGCTACTTCAGGTAACCCAGGTTTGAAGCCGTTTTTGTCTGACAACGTAGATCTTTCCGTGGAGTGGTACTACGACGATGCGAGTTATGTTTCGTTGGGCTACTTCCAGAAAAACGTGACTAACTTCATTGTAAACGGTACTGCTGATCAAACTTTTGTAACCAGTGATGGAAGTTTGTTAACGGACCCTTCTACAGGCGACGATGTTGACGCGCCAGATGCTAACGACGGGATTGCGGTTTTTACAACCACTTTACCGAATAATGGTGATGATGCTGAAGTGACGGGTATCGAATTTGCGGCTCAGCATACATTCGCAGAAACGGGTTTTGGCTTGATCTTCAACGCTACCTTAGTTGACAGTGATTCTGAGTTGGATTCGGCCGATATTAGCCAAAAGTTTGCGGTTACGGGTTTAAGTGATTCCATGAACTTAGTAGGTTTTTATGAGAAAGGCCCATTCCAAATTCGTTTAGCGTATAACTATCGTGATGAATTCTTGCAGTCATTGACGCAAAGTAACGGTGATGGCGTTACATTTGTTGACGACTATGAGCAGTGGGATATGAGTGGCAGTTTCGATATCAGCGAAAATGTGACGGCGTTCTTCGAGGTGACTAATATCACTGAAGAAGTGGTGACCAAGCACGGTCGCTTTAGTAATCATTTCTTGCTGGCGGAAGATGCTGGACGACGTTTTGCTCTTGGACTTAGTGCGAGCTTCTAATGGCGACTAATTTACCTTAGCCTCCTCTATTGGGCTGCCTCGTACGAGGCAGCCCCTTTTTGGTTTTGGTGAGTGAAAAATTTTAAAGGGTGACGATATGGAAAAGCCTGTCAGATCGATTATTATTGTAGGTGGCGGTACGGCTGGCTGGATTACGGCCGGACGAATTGCAGCTGAGCATCAGCATAATTCAGCGCAAGCGGTACAGGTCACTTTGGTAGAGTCTCCTACTATCGGAATTATTGGGGTGGGTGAAGGGACCTGGCCAACCATGCGTAATACCTTGATGAAACTAGGAATCTCAGAAACCGATTTTTTTCGGGAATGTAACGCCAGTTTTAAGCAGGGCGCGAAGTTTGCGAAGTGGGTTAATGGAACGGACGACGACTTTTATTATCATCCACTGATGTTGCCGCAAGGTTTTCAAAAAGGCGACTTGTCGGCCGCCTGGCATCGTGAAGGGCGCGCGCAGTCGTTTTCTGAAGCTGTATGTTATCAAGAGGCTGTGTGCGAAAACGGCCTATCGCCTAAATTGATTACCACTCCAGAATTCGCCTCCTTGGCCAACTATGCCTATCATTTAGACGCGGGAAAGTTTGCTGCTTTCCTTCAGAAGCACTGCACATCAAAACTTGGGGTGAAACACGTTTTGGGTGATGTTACCGGAGTGGTGTCGGCGGAGAATGGTGATATCGCAGCGGTGGAAATTGAGCGACCTGGATCAAATTGTCCAGATCAGCTCACCGGAGACCTGTTTGTCGATTGCACGGGCTTTTCTTCTCTTTTGCTAGGCAAGCATTTCAAAGTACCTTTTGTTGATCGTAGCGACGTTTTGTTTATCGATCGAGCGATAGCTGTACAAGTACCTTACGCCGAAGCGGACAGCCCCATTGCATCTCATACAATTTCAACCGGCCAGGAGGCGGGTTGGATCTGGGACATTGGTTTAAGCAATCGCCGGGGGGTCGGATACGTTTATTCCAGCCGTCATACTACTGAGGCTGAAGCAGAAACCACTCTACGTAAATATGTGGGTGCTAAATTTTCTGAGTTAAGTCCAAGGAAAATTCCCATCACTTCAGGGCATCGTGAGTTATTCTGGAAAAACAACTGCGTGGCAGTAGGCCTATCTGCGGGTTTTCTGGAGCCTCTGGAGGCTTCTGCATTGGTTCTTGTAGAGCTCTCCGCTGAAATGATCGCGGGACAACTACCTGCCTGCCGCTCGGTAATGGACATCACTGCGAAGCGATTTAACGAAACGTTTTTATATCGCTGGGACCGCATTGTTGATTTCCTCAAGTTGCACTATATTCTCAGTGAGCGTGAGGAGCCTTTTTGGGCCGATAACCGCAAGCCGGAATCTATTCCGGAAAGCTTGCAGGCACTTATGTCACTGTGGAAATATCGACCTCCTGGAGACCACGATTTCACGAGTAATAATGAAGTGTTTCCGGCGGCAAGCTATCAGTACGTGCTCTACGGAATGGGTTTTAAAACCGACATGAATTGGCGTTCGGCGAGTGAAGCTGAACGTATTTTCTCGCAGGAACAATTTGCTCTCAATGAACGAGCGGTACGCCAAGCTTTGGATACTCTGCCCAGTAACCGTGAGCTTATAAGCAAGATAAAACAATACGGTTTTGCAGCGATTTAATGTTCATCGAACGTTCGATGAAAACAATAAGATTCACGATACAGAGACAATAAGATGGCAAAGTTAGTATCGCTCCACAATAGCGTTCACCAGGATTTAAGAATCTCTCCTGAAAAGGCCGAGTTTCACGGCGCAGAACTCAACATGGTTCCGGTAATGTTGACTGAATTTTTGAAACTGGCCGTACAGTTTCCAATTGCGCTGACAAAAAGCAAGGAAACAGGTAAGTTTGCTTGTGTCGCTATGTTAGGTTTCGCTGAGAAAGAAAATCTATTTTGGCAGCAATCTAAGCTAGATACTCTCTACACGCCTTTGCATATTTTCAGGCAGCCCTTTTTTCTTGGGCGCAATGAAACGGAGAGCCAGTCAGCCGCTAATTCCGACGAGCAGTATGTGGTGTGTTTTGATGCTGAAAGTAATAGCATTGTTAGCGAAGGCGGAGAATTGTTGTTCACGAGTACGGGGGAGGAAACCCCATATTTGAGAAAAATGAAAGCTGTATTGGCTGAACTTCTCGACGGAGAAACTCCTACACAAACCTTTGTTGAGACATTATTGGAGTTGGATTTATTAACGTCGATGCAGCTCGACATTACTTTTACTAACGGTGAATCGCAGCGTGTGAATGGTATGTATACCATTGATGAAAAGAAGTTGAACGCATTGCCGGGCGACACCGTGGTGAAGCTTCACGACGCGGGTTATCTTGCCTATATCTACGCCATGGTGACCTCCACTGGGCAGATATATTCATTGATCCAAAAGAAGAATGCACGTCTGTCGGCTGCAGCCCTGAATGTTTGAGCCGGTATCGCTTAGTAGTGACATGACCATTGAGGTTTTGTCCATGGGGCGAGAAGAGCAGCCAGTAGTGGTGCTCGATCAGGTTTTGGCCAACCCTGAAAACTTATTGACCTTCGCCGCCGGTGGGGATGCATTTTCTACAACGCCAAATGATTATTATCCTGGCGTACGCAAAGAGATCCCTAAACAATATTCAGACTTGTTGTGCCAGCTTGTTCTTGAGAAATTTCCTGAGGTTTTCGGGGTCTCGAGTGATAGCCAGGCTAGAGTTAATTTGTGCGCGTTGTCATTGGCTACTACGCCAGCGGAAAAACTTCGACCTATCCAAAGCTTGCCGCACTTCGACAGTAGCCATAATTCACAATTGGCTGTTGTTCATTATTTGTGTTCAGAATCCCATGGTGGCACATCGTTTTTCCGTCACAGAAAAACGGGCTTCGAAGCTATTACCGAAAACCGCATTCAACGCTATGCTCCTGCATTGAAGGCCGAAGTAATGAACGCACGTTTCCTCGGTCAGAAATATGTAAATGGAGATAATGAGTGGTTTGAGCGCACAGGCGGTGTTAGCGCAAAATTCAATCGCGCCATATTCTACCGAGGAAATCTATTACATTCTGGTGATGTACAACCAGAAATGGGTTTGAGTTCAGAGCCGGAGGCGGGGCGTTTGACAGCCAATGCTTTTATTCAATTGGAAAGTTTTTGAGGTTTTACTATGACAACAATGACAGGCACAGCCTTGCAAAATGATCGCTCGCACAAAACGACGGTGTTTAAAAATACTGTAGTAGTCGCCCTTGGCGGTTTATTGTTTGGTTATGACACCGGAGTGATCGGTGGCAGCCAGCTCTTCTTTACGGAATATTTCAAACTCAGCCCCGGTGAGCAGGGCTGGGCTGTGAGCAGTGCACTTTACGGATGTTTGGTGGGGGCTTTACTGGCCGGCTACTTAACAAAACAAATTAGCCGGAAATATACGCTGATACTTTCGGCCTTTCTATTCACCCTGTCGGCCTGGGGTTCGGGTCAAGCCGACTCGCTTTCGGCCTTGGTCATCTATCGAATTATAGGTGGTCTTGGCGTGGGTTTGGCTTCCATGGCGTCACCGATGTACATCGCTGAAATTTCACCGCCAAAAGATCGTGGACGGATGGTGTCTCTGTATCAATTGGCCGTCGTAATTGGATTTTTTATTGTATTTTTGGCGACCTATTTCATTGGTGGTGGCAACACTGAAGGTTTGTCAACCGCTGATATAGCGCTGTCTCATGAGCACAATGTAAGCCAAGGGTGGCGCACTATGTTTTGGTCTGAGCTCTTGCCAGCGGTGGGTTTTTTACTCTTATTGTTTTTTGTTCCTCACAGCCCGCGCTGGTTGATGTTGAAAGGGCGTCGAGAAGAAGCCCGTAAAGTACTACTTACCATTACTGATAGTGAGGAAGAAGCCGACCGTGAAATTGCTCAAATTGCCTATTCTTTGGAGAATTCTCAAGGCCATAAAGCCTTAACACTCTTTGCTAAGGGAATGGGGTTTGTATTGTTTTTGGGTATTGCGCTGTCGGTATTGCAGCAAGTGACGGGCATTAATGCCATTTTGTATTACGGTGCTGAAATCTTTAGTAATGCTTTGGGTTACGGCCCGCAAGATGCTCTGAAACAACAACTTTGGTTGGGCGCTGTAAATTTAATCTTCACCTTTGTCGCCATTTACACGGTAGACAGTTGGGGTCGCAAACCCTTACTCATTACCGGCACACTTGGTATGGCCTTAGGCTTGGGCGTGCTGGGTATAACTTTGTATACCCAACAAATGGGTGTTGTTTCTTTGATTGCTATATTGGTTTTTATTGGCTCATTTGCACTGTCTATGGGGCCCGTTGTGTGGGTTATGCTGTCGGAAATATTCCCAAATAGCATCCGTAGCGTTGCCATGTCTATCGCCGTTGCAGTGCAATGGTTATTTAATGCCATTGTCGCTAACGTGTTTCCCGTGGTGAATAACAGTGAATTAAACACCGGTACTTTTAATGGCGCGCTTTCCTATTTTATCTTTGCGTTCTTCTGCTTGGTAGCGGTGGTGTTTGTGTGGCGGTGGGTACCAGAAACAAAAGGTAAAACACTCGAGGAGATGGAAGACTTATGGGCCTCTAAATAGGACGAAATGTGCCATAGAGGGCTATCGATAAACAGACATTTTTGCTATATATAGGTCACCATAATAAAGCGGCCATTAGCAGACTCTAGTCTATCGATGAGAAACCCTAGCCCACGAAACAAGTTATTTAAAGACAGACAAAGGAGCACCGCATCAGCCTTGCTCCTTTGCGTTTCGCTGTTTGTAACTTCCGGCACGGCGAACGCGCTTGAGGGCGCTGACAGAGCGCTTAAATCGGAGGTTTTAGTCCGCTTCGCCATCCCTGCCCAATCCCTCGACAGTGCATTGCTGCAGTTTGCCGCGCAAGCCGATATGGACTTGGTGGGTTTGTCGGCGAGCTTGGCCGAACTTCAGGCTCCCGCCGTAGTGGGGAACCTTTCCCCTGAAGCGGCGCTGGCCCAATTGCTGAGTAATAGTCATCTTTACTTTCACTTTTCTCGGCAGCGCGCCGTCACCATTACTGATATCAAGCCAGAAACCCCAGCCGATATAGGGACAGTATTTCAGCCTTCAACTTTATTGGAAGAAGTGACCGTATCGGCCACGCGCCGCAATACTAACTTGCAGGAAACACCCATTGCAGTAACGGCGGTTAATGAGTTCACTCTCGATCGCAACCAAGTAAAAGACCTGCGCGACATGACCGATATTGTGCCCGGCTTGGAAATGACCAGCACTGGCCCACAGTCTGCTTTGTTGGTGCAGTTGCGTGGAATTGGCACCACCAACATAACTGAAATAGCTGACGGTCCCGTGGCCTTGCATATTGATGGTGTTAATTCGCCGCGCTCACAAGGCGCCGCAACCTTACTGTATGACATCGCCCGCATTGAAGTATTAAGAGGGCCTCAAGGGACCTTGTTTGGTCGTAATTCAACAGCGGGTAACATCAATATTTATACGCGCCCGCCAGAATTTGCCAAGACCGATGCAGAAGTTTCAATGTCTTATGGCAATTATAATAAACAGGCCCTGCGCGGTTTCGTAAATATGCCCGTGGCCGCCAATCTGGCATTCCGGATTGCCGCCGCGAGTAATAAACACGACCCTTATACGCGCTTGATTGACGATTACGTAGGACTAGGGCCGCAGTATCCCAGCACAGACGCGGCCTTAAACGACTACCAGCGCGGACGTGATGTTCGAGGTCCCGATGAAGAAAATCAGAAAATGTTTCGGCTTTCAATGGCCTGGCAAGCAAGTGAAGACTTAGACGTGGCGACAAGCTTGGAACGCTATCGTGACACGGGCTCAAGTGTTACTGAGTTAGATCCTTCTCTGGTCGAGCATGGTGAACGGATTACCGTATCAGACTCAGCGGCGTTCATTGATATGACCAACGATGTGTTTCGAACTCGCCTCGACTATCAATTACCTCAGGAAGCCACCCTAAGTTACATTGGCGGTATGGCTCGAATGACACGGAAGCAGTCATTTGACTTGGACAAAGGGCGCGATGGCGGTTACGAGCAACAGCGTACACACAGTTCAGATTTCGATTTCTACTCCCATGAACTTCAATGGGTGAACAGTGATGACGCGGTATTCCGCTGGATGTTGGGGGGCTTCATCTCCAGTGAAAATAACGGCATTGTGTTTGCGCTAGACCAACAAAATAGTGGTGGCGACCGTGTCCCGGGCACCGGCACCAGCTGGATCAGTGATGACCCTGGAGCCGCAGTAGCCTATTTTGTGCAACCTGAGAGACGTGTTAAATCAAAGGCGCTGTATGCTCAGGGAACACTGGAGATCAGTGATAGCAAGCGCCTAACGATGGGTATTCGGCGCACGGAAGATACAAAATCAGATGATGGAGGTCGCAGTTTAAACTGTCGAGTCACTTCGATTGCAGGTCCTTATAGTGAGCCGGGATCTGTTGCAGCCGGGGCGCCTAGGCCCGATCAAATTTATGCCGACCCTGGGGTTTTGGCTGCCATTGCTGCGGGTCAGCCCTACGATGGCGGTAGTAATGTGGGCATTGGCGACGAGCCTTGTTGGGTAAGGCAGGTTAACGATTACTCGGCTACTTGGAAGAATACCTCTGGTTTACTGCGTTACGAATGGGATCTGCAGCAAGATGTAATGGCCTATGCCTCGGCGGCCACGGGTTTCAAGTCGGGCCATATCCAAGACAGTGGTAACGAAGCGGCACCTGAAGAAGTGTTGAACTATGAATTGGGTCTGAAAGCCACTTTGTTTGACGGAACATTACGCCTGAACACGGCGCTTTACCACGCCAACTATCAGGAGTTGCAGTTTTCTAGTCGCGACCGTTTTGATTTGAATGGTGATGGCGTGGCTGACAGCACCGGCAGCACGATTGTACGCAATGCGGCGGAAGCCACCATGCGAGGTTTCGAGCTCGAAATGGAGTGGGCTGCGTCTACGCGAGATCATCTACAACTAACAATGACCTTGATGGACGCCCAGTTCGACGATTTTCAGGCTCCAGACACGCTATTTGGCGACCTGTTCAACCCCTATGTATCCGATACGGCCACATCAACGCTAGATCCAGTGGAACTGTCGGGTAACTCTCCGGTAATAACGCCCGATTGGAAAATGACCCTAGTCTATGAGCACGATTTTATTCTCGCCAAGGGAACAGTCACGCCTCGTGTAAAGGCGACGTTTTCAGATGGCTATTTTCTGGATATCTATAATCGTACAAATGTTGAGGCTGGGGTATTTCCTGGAATTCCCAATGGCGCAAAGAACTTGTCCGTCCAAGAGGCCTACGAATACTTCGATTTAAGCCTACGCTATGTGCCATTCACCGGTAATTGGATGCTGGAAGCCTATGTGAACAACCTCAGCGACCAAGCCGTAAAAACCTTTTCGGGCAGTTTCATTACTCAAAATGGCATTGCTGCCATATTCACACCTCCTAGAGTGGGTGGTGTTACCGCCAGCTATCATTTTTAAATAGCACGATTCCCACAGCAATTCGCAGCGTTCAAAAAAGTGAGCCGTGTCTGGCATAGCCCGCCGAAGAGTTTTCGCGCAAAGATCGTGCTAGGCTTGTGTTCCAAAGTATGGAAACTAAGGAATAGTGTGATGAATAAAATTTCGTTCGCTTTGATGTTTGTATTTTTATTGGGGCCAACAAAGGCCTTAGCTGAACCCTCGTTGACTGAAGGCAAGAATATCTTTGAGGGCCAGATAGCCCCCATTTTAGAGGGAATGGGCACACACCAATTTTCAATATCATCTAAGAAAAAACGCACGGATATCTTTTTTAATCAGGCGATCGCCTTGGCTTATGGCTTCAACCATCTAGAAGCGGGGCGATCCTTCAAACAAGTTGCGCAACTAGACTCTAAATCGGCGATGGCCTATTGGGGCCAAGCTCTGGTATTGGGGCCCAACATAAACGGCGCAATGGAGATGTCGGCGGTTCTTCCTGCCTTTGAGGCGATCAGCAAAGCTAAAAGTCTGAAGCAATATGCATCAAAAAAGGAACGTCGTTTAATCGATGCACTTTCAGCTCGATATTCCCAAGATGAAACGCTAGCCGACCGAACACAATTGGATCAAGCCTACGCTGAGGCGATGCAAAATCTCGTAAAAAGATACCCCGATGATGCCAATATCCGCACCCTATTTGCAGCAGCCTTAATGGTCATTCATTCATGGGACTACTGGCACGGCGATGGCCGTCCAAAAGAGTGGACACCCAAGATACTTGCGTTGCTTGAAACAGGCTTGAAAAGAAATCCTCGTCACGCGGGGCTGATTCACTATTAAATTCATGCAACTGAGGCTTCAAAAAACCCAGGGCGGGCAGAGATCTACGCCGACACTCTTCGTGATTTGGTGCCTGGGGCTGGCCACCTAGTTCACATGCCTTCTCACATCTATTTAAGAACAGGTCGCTATCAGGACGGCGTGATCGCCAATGAAAAAGCGATGAGAGTTGACGACAACTACATCGCTCAGTGCAGAACGCAAGGTGTATACCCTGTTGCTTATGTTCCACACAATCGCCATTTTTTATGGGCTATGGCGTCTATGCAAGGCAGTAGTTTGAAAGCGATTTCCGCAGCTGAACATATGGCTAGTCATATCGATACAAGTTTGATGCGTGAGCCAGGCTTGGGCACCTTACAACATTATTGGGTGACGCCGAATTTTGCTTACGTACGTTTTGGTCAATGGGAAAAAATTCTAAAAGTGAGCAAGCCTGACGTGGATCTAAAATACCCTATGGGTGTTTGGCATTATGCGCGTGGAGTTGCTTTTACGGCGATGGGTAAGATGGATGAGGCGCGCGCTGAATTGAAATTATTGCAAACTCTGGCTGAAGATCATGAATTGAAGAATGTGACGGTTTGGGAGATCAACAATGCTCAAAATGTTCTCATGATTGCGGCATTGGTTCTTGAGGGCGAGGTCGAAGCCAAAGATCTAAACTTTGAACAATCGATTAAGGTACTTAGGCAAGCGATTTCACTTGAAGATGCGCTTAATTACAATGAGCCGTCTGATTGGCACTACCCTGTTCGCCAGTCACTTGGAGCGATATTGCTAGAGGCTAAAGATTATCTTGGTGCAGAAAAAGCTTATCGGGAAGACTTGTCGACCTTTCCGAACAATGGTTGGTCTTTGTTTGGCTTGCAAAAATCATTGCTGAAGCAGGGAAAAAATGATGAGGCCAATTTGGTTGGGAAGCAGTTTGAAGCAAGTTGGAGCTGGGCTGATATTGAATTAAACGCTTCGAGAATCCTATAAATGGATACGACAAAAAATAATGGCAAGACTATTTAGAATGGTTACATTTTGGATGTTCAGTGTTTCTTTTTTTGCGGGGATTGAAGTTATAGTGATCTCCCTCGTGGGGTGATTTGTCCCCATCGTTGCAACTTGTTAGACAGTACATTTATGTTGTAACCCTGTACGCAATGCCACAACAAGTCTAAATAGTGGAAGCACTTAAGGGCTTGCTGATACCGTGCAGCGCCGTCGCCTATAAAATTGGCGTGATGAGCGTAATGTTCGATGAGTTCTTCGGTTTGCGCCTCATTCAATTTTGCGCTGTCAGCAAATACCGCGAGATCAAACCAAGGGCAGCCGCACGTGGCATATTCCCAATCTATAATTTGTAATCCATTCTGGGTATTGATTAGATTTTCTACCACAGGATCGTGATGGCAAGGTTTCACATCACGCAAGTTTTCTTGAAAGCTTTGAAAAAAACTCTCAATTTGTGAAAACAATGGCAGTATGAGTCCACCAAAATCACTGTGGGTGAATTCTATTTGCTGCCAATAATACCTTGCGAGCGCAAGGTAATTTATTGCTTCAGTCTCGATTGGCAAGCTATGAACTTTTGCGAACTGCTTTGCTATGTTAAAAATTTGCTGGTGGCGTACTTCGTCTGTATCACCCAAAAGCCAAATTTCGCCCTCGGCATAAAATTTGACAATGTATCGCTCTTCGGGATCTGTGTAGATCAACGATGGAGCTAAATCCGCTTCTGAGGCGGCGCGATGGAAGCTGATTTCTTGTGCGCGATTTAGTCCAAGTTCCTGACTATTCGCAGCGTTAATTCTTAAGACTATTCTGCCAAGATCACTCTTAAGCAAATAACTTTTGTTAGTCTTACCTTGAAGGAAACTATCAATCAGGGTGGGTGCGGTTTTCAGTTGTAAAGACCAGAGAGTCCATTCTTTTAGAATTGTTGTAAAGTCATGAAGCTTGTTCAAAGCGCTACTCGACTGGCATGCTGGGGCATTGAGTTTTGTTTTTGCCATTCAGCCCGCCATTTGAAATAGCCAAAAACCACAATAACTTCGTAGGCTAAAAATAGCGCTGCCGTGGGGTGAAGGCCTCGATCAAGATAGAGGAATATGCATATCCCGTCGATAACAAACCAATAAATCCAGTTTTCGAGAACTTTTTTGGTGACCATATACGTGGTCAGAACTGCGCCCCAAGTGGTGAAAGAGTCTATGAAAGGTCGCGCAGCATCTGTGTTGCTGGCAAGTAATTGACCGCTTACATATGACAGTAATATGGTGGTTCCTATTGCGAACCCATGTTGCGTTCCTGTCCAAGTTGAGATTTCTAGACTGACGGTTTTATTGTTATTGGAGTCCTTTCTGCGCCACTGATGCCACCCATAAAGCGCCATGGCCAGGTAGTATATTTGCAGAGCCGATTCCATGAGCAAATTCACGTCCCAAAACAAAAAGGCGTAGATGGTTGTGCTGGCAAAGGCCGCATACCAGCACCAAAGATGCTGGCGCATGGCGAGTAGCAAATACACTATGCCGAGTAACACTGCACACTCTTCCCAATAGGGCATGCGCAGTGCTACTTCTCGAAGGGCATTATAAGCCTGTTCCACTTACAGCGCCTCGTAGCCAGGAATAAACTTGCAGACAAAAATACCCATACCGTGCTCTTCACGCTGAGCTTTCATCTCCACCTTTAACATATCCATAAGCAAGTCGTACTCGCCCATGACAATGGTTGCGGTTGGAAATGTTTGTACCTGAAGGCCTTCATAGCTATTCAAACGTTCAATAAAACGATCAATTGGCGGAATGAAGTTCTCATGGTTTGGGTACAAGCTTATTTCAGCCGTAAGTATCATATTGCAGTTCCTTAAAATTGATAGCCGCCGGACACGCCAATCATCCGAGGCTCACCCAATTGCGTGAACGTGGCTGGGGCATAAAACGTGCGAGGGTCATTGGGAAAGTTAAAACCTCGAACCTTCACGTCCTCATCGCTTAAGTTTCGACCCCATAATTCGAAATTCCATTGCTGGTTTTGATAGTTGAGGCTAGCATTGATTAGCTCGTAAGCATCAGATTGTTCGTTGTGCGAATTGGAAAAATAGAAATCGTCTTTCCCCTCAAGTGACACCCTGGCATCCCAGCTTTCAGTTAATACTACGTTTAGGCCCAATGCAAATTGGTAGCCCGGTGCATGGGGCTGATCTCGGCCGTCCATTGAATAAGCAATGCCGTCTTCTTTGTTAGCTTCTGCGTGTTCATAAGATAAGTAGTTTTTGAACTCGGTTTCGAGTACGCCAAAGCTTGCGAGTACGGAAACACGTTCGCTCATGAGATAATTTACAGATGCTTCTAATCCGTAATTTGCACCTTTGGCCGCATTGTTGGTGAAATCGATGAAGTCACACGGGCATTGATCGCCCTCTCTCGGAATAATGCGAGACTGCTTAACCTGAATGTCATCACGGTCCTGATAGAATAATGCCACTTGTACTTGTAAGGTATTATCCAAAAATTGGTCTTTTAAACCAATTTCATAATTCCACATGATTTCGGTATCAAAGCTTGTGTCAGCGCTATCAACTTCTGGATCGCTGTTAAATCCGCCCGCTTTGTATCCACGTGAAATTAGTCCGTAGATTAAACGGCCATCAGAATTTAGATGCTCAAGGCTGATTTTTCCGCCCCAGAGATCTTCACTCGGCGAAAATTCTATGGTGTTATTGTCTTCATAGTCGGCATCACGTTGTTCAAAACGAAGCCCGGTTACCAAAGACAGGGTATCTGTTAGAGGAAAGTCAATTTGACCGTAAAGCGCGGTATTTTTGGTTTTAAATTCGCTGATGAAATTTGCTCTGTCATTGTATTCGCGCACTAAATCAACATCTTGGTCGCGGTAATAGACACCCGCCACCCAGCCGATGTTATTTGCCTCTGCTTTAGAAACTAAACGAAGGTCTAGTGTGCTGTTCACATTGTCACGAAGATAGTTGTCTTCGGAAACATAAGCCCAGCCGTCGCAGGCCTGGCCCGCGCAAATTCCGTCGAAGGTCCAGTCTTCGTCATAGCCATATTCTAATTCGGAATTGGCATGGCTTACCAATGCGACGAGGTCAAATGTTTCCGATTTGGACCAGGTGGCTTGTGTCGAAAAGGCGAGAGACTTTTGGCGATCTTGGCCGGGATTGTCAGATAAGGTATGGCGGGTGTTTGCCAGAGAAAAGTCGTCGTAGCCGTTGTCAACGTCGACGTAGAGCGCAGTAAAATCTACGTTTAAATGTTCATTGGCTTGCCATGCTAGCTTGGCGCGCAGTGTGCTTTCGTCGATATCACTAGTGTCGTCACGCTTAAGAAAGTCGTTCTCAATAAAGCCATCGCTACTGTGAGTTTCGGCGGCGATACGGTAGGCGAGCGAGGAATTTAGTGGCCCGCTGAGATAGGCGTTTACTGTTTTGGTATCGTAGTCGCCAAGTGTGGCTGATACACCGCCGTGGAACTCTGCCGTGGGCGCATTGGATTTTAAATTAATGAGTCCCGCTAGTGCGTTTGCGCCATATAAGGTGCCCTGAGGCCCCCTTAATATTTCAACTTGTTGTAAGTCTAAAGTCGTTGCGGCGGCGCCTATACCCGTAAAGTCGATGCCGTCAATCAGAATGCCCACCGAGGCACTGAGAGGTTCAACGAACTGACTGCGCTCACCAATTCCTCGAATTTGCACAAAACGGCCGCGTGAAGCGCCACTGGAGAAATTGATGTTTGGCGCCAAGCCCAGGAGTTGTTCTAAATGCTGAGCGTGCTGCTGCGCAATGACTTTTTCGGTAATTACCGTAGCGCTGACCGCTGTTTGTTGCAGCGAGCTTTCGCGAAATTCAGCCGTCACGACAATGTCTGGCAATGTGGCAGCGCCGTCGATTGCAAAAGATGAAGGAGACAACGCGAGTGCAATAGCGCTTGTCAGTAAGGATGTTTTAGAGATGAATTTCATTTTTTGGGTCTCTTAGTTAGTCACTAATAAAGAGAGCCGGGTACGGACGTGCAGAATGGTAGTTATAGACCCATCCCTCCGCCGGTATTAACCGGATCAGGTTCTAGGGGTTTATTCACTGTGTGAAAGTCTCAGGCCAAAA
>Ga0209081_1000436_pt1 | contig 25034 bp, 18 predicted proteins | sample GOMGulsemesocosm_4_FD_184636 | JGI IMG/M metagenome (GOLD analysis project Ga0209081, IMG submission 184636) | Methane-oxidizing microbial communities from mesocosms in the Gulf of Mexico - GOM15B Gulf of Mexico (SPAdes) (version 2) | ecosystem: Environmental > Aquatic > Marine > Cold seeps... | reverse complement strand
TTAATCAAAAAACAACACCTAAACTTTTTGGCAAAGTACTTAAAATATCACCAGATCGGATTATCAATGAGCAAACGGGAATGCCTTACTACTTGGCCGAAGTCACCTTATTGCAGAGAAGTTTAGAGGATATTGCTGGATTAGAACTAATTCCAGGTATGCCGGCGGAAGTGTTGATAGGAACGGGTGAAAGAAGCCTGTTTGAATACCTCGCTAAGCCTGTTACAGATGCGTTTACGCGTTCATTTTTGGAGGAGTAATTTATGATTCTGAGAAGGCAAAAAATCACTGCTATTTTATTTTGTTTAATATCTCAGGTAGCAAATGCACAGGACCTTTTGGAAACATATCAGCAAGTACTGAAGTCAGACCCACGTTTGCTTATCGATTCTCTAGGTGTTGAAGTAGGCGTTGCGAGAGAAAAGCAAAGCTTTGGCCAGCTGTTGCCACAAGCTTCTTTTACTAGTTCTGCAACTTCAACCACAAGAAGGGCTGAAGGGTTTCCGATAGATCACTACTCTGGTCAGCGTTATATTTTATCAGTGCGCCAACCTCTACTTGATGTGCAAAAATATAACGCATGGCAAAGGTCAAAATCAGTGCAAGAACAATTTAAATATCAGTATGAAGATACGCAGTCGGTTGTGAGACTCGATACGGTAGAGCGATACTTCGCATTACTAAAAGCAAAAGGTGAATGTGAGCTGATTAAAGAAGAAAAAGCAGCGGTTTTAGAGAAAAAAAACCAAATAAGTGCTTTGTATAAAAAACAATTAGTCACGGTTACTGAATTATATGAAATAGTAGCTCGTTTCGATATGCTCGAATCTGAACAGGTAGAAGCGCAAAGGCTGGTAGAGTTATCAAAAGCTAGCCTCAGTGAGTTAACAGGAGAGCAAGTACATGAGCTGTCTCAATTGATGACTCAAGCAACAGTTGAAGATGAGCTAGGTGATATCAATACTCATGTTGAACAATTAGGAATACGAAATGCATCCTTAAATGCGCTGACTAAATCCATTGATGCCGCGCGAAGAAATTTAAAACAGCAAAAAGCAGGGCATTATCCAATTATTGATCTCCAGTTAAGTAAGCAGCAAACAAATATAGGTTTTGAGAATTCAGCTTCATCTATTACGGATACCGAAGTGGTGTCAGTAAATTTTTCGATGCCGCTCTTTAGTGGGGGAGCAACATCCGCAAGAATTTATGAGGCGGTGCAGCAATTAAAGATGGCAAAGGCGAGTTATGATCAAGAGTACCGCCTTATAAAAAAAGAACTTAAAGATGAGTATTTAAATGTTAAATCGATTAGACGTAGAGCTTTAGCAACTGAAAAATCAGTTGAGTCTGCCGAAAAATCATACCAATCGACCGAGAAAAGTTTTAAATTTGGGATAGCAACAATATCTGAAGTATTGGAAGCACAGCAATTATACCTGCGGGTGAAACTGAACTTCCAACAGGCTGAATATGATTATGTTATTAGCCAAGCAAGGTTTTTTTACAAAGCAGGTTTATTGACAGATAATATCTTGACTGAGCTAAATAAACAGCTTGTTAAAGATGAGTTATGAAATGATGTCTAAAGAGCCGGTGGCCGAATAAGGCTTGAAAGTGCTATTTAGTTGTTACCAGCTTTCTATGGAGAAAGTGAATAATAAGTTTCTTTTTAATCATTAATATAGGTGTTTACCATTGAGAAACACATCAGCGGATCAATTTAAAGGCTAGACAGCCTATTACTCGAGTTATGGCTCTGAATGCAAAAAAATCCGGCGACTTAAGTGTCGCAATTCTGCTAAGCACTTATAATGGTGAGCAGTTTTTAGAAAAACAACTGGACTCATTTGCTATACAAAGCCATAAGAATTGGACAGTATTTGCCTCAGATGATGGGTCAGAAGACAGCACAAAAAAAATTCTTTTTGAGTATCTGGGTAAGTGGGGGGGAGAGCGGTTATCAATTCATACTGGGCCAAAGAAGGGCTTTGCAAAAAACTTTTATTCACTAATTTGTAATCCGACTATAAGTAAGGATTACTATGCCTACTCAGATCAAGATGATATCTGGGATATACAAAAGTTAGAGAAGGCAATAAATTGGCTGCAGTCAGTCCCAAAGGAGGAGCCAGCACTTTACTGCTCACGAACAAGATTGGTTGATGAGGAGAATATAGAGGTGGGGCAGTCGCCGCTATTTACAAGGCCTCCATTATTTTCTAATGCATTAATGCAAAATATAGCGGGTGGTAACACAATGGTTTTTAATGAAACTGCAGTGAAACTTCTAAGGTGTTATGGAGATGAAATTGATATGTTTTCTCATGACTGGTGGACGTATTTAGTTATAGCTGGCAGTGGAGGTAATATATTTTATGACCCTTTGCCGTCTGTTCGCTATCGGCAGCATAGTAAAAATTTAATTGGCGCCAATTCAAGTCTGGCCGCAAAGATGTTTAGAGTTAAAGATCTGTTTGATGGTCGAGCTAGAACCTGGACGGATAAGAATATTAAAGCCCTTCAAACCTTTAGGCCTAAGCTTACTGTTGAGAGTCAAGGTATTCTGGATCAATTTATATTATTGAGAAAGCAAAAGTTGATACCACGTTTAGTGGGATTAAAGAGGTCCGGAGTTTATCGGCAAACATTCATGAGCAATATTGGCTTGTTAGTTGGGGTTATCTTCAAAAAAATTTGACACTATGGAGCGTGGTTTTAGAACCATATGGTCAAAGTTATATATTCAAACGCACCACAAAATATTTTATTTACGTCGCTTTTTATTGAAAGTTAAACAAGGAACTACATGTCTCATCACGCTATTATCACGGGAACAGGCAGATCGGGCACAACTTTTCTGGTGGAAATTTTGACAGCGCTTGGAATAGATACAGGGTTCGACGCGATTAATATTCAGAAACATGCTTATGCTAGGGCAGGTCTAGAAATAAATCTCTTAGATGCGGTGTCCCCTCCATATGTGGTAAAAGACCCGTCATTTATCCTTTACCTTAATGATGTATTAAAACGAAAAGACTTAGTTTTAGATCATGTTTTTATAGCACTAAGGGATATTCATGCGGCGTCAGAAAGTAGGCGGTATGTCGAAGAAATAAGTAATGACGGTAAGTATAATAAAGGTGAGGTTCCTGGTGGGTTAACAGGAACGGTTGTACCCGAAGAGCAAGAGTTAATTTTGTTGCAGAGAATGTTTAATTTAGCCCTTGAGCTGTCAGAAACAGACTGTGATATTACATACTTGCATTACCCCTTAATGATAGAAAACAGTGATTATTTGTACGAAAAATTAAAACCTATTTTGACGGGTGTTTCTAAAGAATTATTTAATAACAGATTTAACCTAATAGTCGACAAGGCATTAACCAATAAATTTGGTGAGCAAGATATCACAAGGGGATTTAGGCGCTTTAAAATTGATTTACCTGCCCAAGAGCACAACCAGGTGCCTTGTAACATATCAGCACAAATATTTTTTCATTATGGGAAAGGCTTTTCTGAGAAAGACTCTTTAATCCAAGTTGTACCGGTGAATGCTAACGTACTAAATTTTTCGGTGCCTATTGATAAGCAAGTTAATCGCATCAGATTCGATCCAGCAAATGAATGTTGCTCTATAGTGCTGGGGGATGTCTACGCAGTATTAGCTAATGGAGAGTCAAAGAAGTTGACCCTTGCAGAAACGACAGGATATGAATCAGAAGGTATTTATTATTTTGTTGATAATGACCCTCAGTTATATTTTGTAGTCGGAGAAGCTATTACAAATGTAAGAATAGAAATACAATATATCGATATTGGAAATACTGTAAGAATAAAGGCTCTACCCATTATCGAAAGGCTCCTCAAATTAAAAACACATAAATTAAAACAAATACTAAGCCAAGACTCAAAACGTAAATAAATTACGTTACAAAGCATTAATAATGCTTCAAATTTAAATAGAAATTATATGATTAAACGAATTAAATGGTGGTTACTGCTATTCAAAGTAAGAGTACAACCTCTGTGGAAAGAAGCTGCAAGCTATTATGAATACTGGATTATTTTTGCCTCATTATTCAATCATTTGAATATACGGGCGAAAAGAAACCTCGGGTTTTTCTTACCTTTCGCACTTGGTGTGCCCGAAGATGGGCTTAAAGAGCCAGTTGCTCTCGTTACTCTAAAAGAAATCGAGAGGCGGTTTGAGCCTCTAAATTTAGAAGGTATTAAAGAGCCCTTTCATTACAATGTGATTTTGCCAACAATAAACCCAACACTAATCTTTGGGGGATACATTGGACTGTTTCACTTCGTAGCATCTTTGTTAAAGCGAGGTGTAAGAGTAAGGTTATTGGTGAGTGAAGATGTTGTTCCGCCGATGGACTTGCTGTTGTCTCAATTTGACAGAGAATCAATAGTTTATAGATGCATTAGCCGTTGTGAGGTCGTCAACGCAATGGATAGAACGGTGACTACTCAAGTCGGGAAGGACGATGTGTTTATAGGGTACTCTTGGTTCACTATGCGGTTAGCTCATCAAGCTGCAATAAGTTTAAACGAAAAGCAGGCGATATTCTTTATCCAAGAGTTTGAGCCGATATTTCATCACTATGATAGCTTGCGTTTTTTGGCGGAAGAAACATATAGCTTTCGACATAACGCAGTGTTTAATTCGCCACAATTGGTCAGTTATTTTGAATCAAAACAAATAGGTGTGTTCAATCCAGAGCAGCACGGTAATTATTGTTTTTTTAAACATGCCATCTCAGAAGTTAAACCACCAAATATTGATGAGATAAAACAGCGTAAACAAAAAAAAATATTATTGTATGCCCGACCAGAGAGTCATGCCGGTCGAAACTTATTTGAGGTAACAATACTTGCCTTAAAAGAAGCCATTAAACAAGACATATTTGAGCTACGTGATTGGACATTTTATGGCATAGGTAGTTTAGATGCGATTAAAAGCAAATTGATGCTGACGGATGACCTAGAGTTACAGTTGCTACAGAAAATGCCATACAAAGAATATATTAGCTCTTTAAATCAGTATGATATTGGTATTAGCCTAATGTATGCTCCGCACCCAAGTGTTCCGCCTCTAGAAATGGCATCTGCAGGTATGCTAACGGTAACGACCGAATTCGAGAACCGCACAGCATCAGAAATGGCAAGCATCAGCAATAATATTTTATCAGCCGAGCACACAATAGAGTCAATCGTGTGCTCAATCCAGCAGGCAGTAGCCAGAGTTGATGATTACCAAGCGCGGTGTGATAACGCAAATATAAAGTGGCCGACATCTTGGGAGCAGAGTTTTAATGATGAATTCAGCACTGAATTTGATGCGCTGAGTCAACAATGAAACGAAAAGAGATTTTTTTACATATAGGATTTCCTAAAACAGGAACATCAGCAATACAGAAATTCCTTTCAACGAATAAAAAAAAATTTGAAAACGCTGGGGTGCTTTACCCGAATTCAGGTTTAACAGAGTATGCTGGGCATGTTGGGCTTGCACGCGCCGCTCAAATGAAAGCATTAAACCCATTCAAGATTTTAATTTCAGAAATAGACGCTTCGCCCTGTCAAAAAGTAGTAATAAGCTCCGAATATTTTTTTATGTTGGAACCTAAAAAAATAGAATTTCTATACGAAAAACTATCACAATATAAAGTTGTAATTATTGTGTATTTAAGGAGGCAAGACAGGCGAATTGAATCGGGCTACCTCCAAGTATTAAGAGATATAGACTTTCGTTTTACAGGGAATATTGATGATTATATTGCTTTTTTAAAAAAGCACCCAAAGCGAACAGATTACTTCCAGTTTCTTGAATCTTGGTCTAAAGTATTTTCTATGGATGCGATGCGAGTACGTGTGTACGAAGAGCATAAAGGGGGGCAGCGGCTAGTATCGAACTTTCTGGAGGCGGTAGAATTCGGAAGCTCCACTGAGCTGACCTACAGTAGAGAAAAAGAGAATGTTACGTATAAGCCGATATTAAATTGGTGCCTTAAGAAAATTAACATTCTTCCTTTACCTAAAATAATATATAAAGCAATTTTGATAAGCTTTAATTTTTTAACACGTTATCTTTTAGGCGAAGGGACAATAGCAGAGCATAAGTTGCTGTCGGATAGAGAGCGAAAAGACATCATTGAAAAATATGCTGAATCAAACAAAAGCATCGCAAAACAGTATTTGAAAAGGCCTAGTGGCCAGATGTTTGAATAACTAATGTTATTAAGAGAAAAGAGAGTTGACACTAATGAAAGATATGCTTAAGAAGAAAATTTTTATTCATATAGGCACTCCCAAAACGGGAACGACGGCATTACAGACTTTCTTTGCAAACCATACTCAGGTGTTAGAAAAAAATAACATCGTTTATCCAGTTTCAGGCCGTAGAAGAAACCAGCATTTTTATCTTGCAATTCCACAGTCAAATAACCAAAAACTGGTAAAAGAAGCGTGGCAGAGTCTCTATGATGAGCTGGAGTCTACTCAATGGAGTACAGCAGTCATATCCTCAGAGAGGTTTTCCCGAGAAGACCCGCTAGAGGTTTTTAATGCATGTAAAAGGTTCAATGCAGAAATTCATATTGTTGTTTTTTTTAGGGAAAGAAAGGCGCTACTTTCATCTCATTATCGAACCCTTATAAAGACGGGTACTAGAGTTTGTTGTACAGCAGATGCGTTCATACCTTTTTGTTTCGAACGAAGTGATGTTTTTAATTATGATGCTCTAATTAGGCGTTGGTGTGATCAATTTGGAGACACTAACGTACATGTCTTATCATACGACCAAGTAGTTTCAAATAATAATTCGGCAACCGCCTTTTTGGCAATTATGAACGATAATGGTGTGCCCTGTTCGTCATTCAGTAAAGAAGAGCTAGGGTTGCGTGTGCATGAAACACAGCCTGATGTTACCCTTGATTTGTTACTGAGAATAAATCAATTACATTATGGGGATTTCCCTTACTGGAAAGTGATACGAAATTTATTTAATATTTCGAAAGAATTAAACATCGATACAGGATTAACAACGCCGAGTATGCAGCTCACAGGTGAAGGGCGATGTCTCCTTGACGAAAAAATGGCAGAGCTAGGCGTAAACTTTTTATCTTATTTTTCTTCTGAAGCCCAAGAGATATATAATTTCAATCAAGCTAAAACAGTTGAAAAAAAACCAATTGCTGACAGAGAACGTATTGATATTCAGCTTGAGTTGTTAAATCGATTATCAGACCCAATTAAAAAAGCACTATTAGATAAAACTAAATTATCGTTTGATGAAATGGTCGGAATTGAAATAAAAACGACACAACTTGAGCACTACAAAGTTTTGTTTAAACGGGACCATAAGCAATTAATGCAGCGTTTAGAGCAAGATACTTTTAATATGAAGAAGTGATTTTAAGAGCTAGCTATTTGTAAAAATGCGCGGTTCAAGGGGCATCATTTCTGTGTGTTGGTGTAAATATTAGTTAGATAATGATTACAAGGCGGATAATTTGAACTTGAAGTATAGACCTGAGATTGATGGCCTGAGAACAATAGCTGTTTTGGCGGTGATTATATATCACGCTGAGTTTTTGATTGGCAACACTAAAATTTTAAAGGGTGGCTTTTTTGGTGTAGATATATTCTTTGTCATATCAGGGTATTTAATTACCTCATTGATTATTACTGAATACAAAAAAACGGGTTGCTTCTCTTATAGTAATTTTTATGAAAGACGTGCACGAAGGCTTTTGCCAGCCTTTTTAACGGTTACTTTATTCTCGCTATTTTTTGCATGGAATGTCCTACTTCCTTCACAGCTTGAGGATTATGCAAAGTCATTGTTAGCATCAATTCTGTTTTTGTCAAATTTTTATTGGTTCTTTTCTTTGCAAGAATACGGTGCTGAGTCATCACTATTAAAGCCTTTTTTACATACATGGTCGTTGGCGGTTGAAGAGCAGTTTTATATTTTCTTTCCGTTAATTTTAATGGGACTATATAAATTCACCAAGCATGTGTATATATTTCTGGTGCTTATTTTTGTCGCAAGTTTAATGCATGCCGAGTTAATATCTGAACAACATCAGTCCTATGCTTTTTACATGTTGCCCAGTCGGTTCTGGGAGTTAATTTCAGGCTCATTGCTTGCTTGGTATTTATTAGATAAGCCACGAGATTACCATAAAAGTTTATATTTATGGATGCCAATACTTGGGGTGTTCTGCCTGGGATTTTCTTTATTTTTTATTGGATATAACCCAGGGCACCCAGGATTAATCACCTTGGTTCCCGTAGTTGGCTCCATTCTTTTAATTTGGTTTTGTAAAACAGATTCTTTAGTGGGAAAGGTTTTATCCAGTAAATTATTTGTCGGCATAGGCTTAATATCTTATTCATTGTATTTGTGGCACTATCCGGTTTTTGCATTTGCTAGGCTTCATAACCCTTTCCCAAGCTCTACCGATAAGTTTCTCTGGATTGGAGTGACATTTATACTGTCAATAGTTAGTTTCAAACTGATAGAAAAGCCATTCCGTAATAGGGCCCTAATAAATGGTCGAACCGCTATATTGACAATGATAATATCATTAATGATCGTTATCGTATTTTCGCTTTACAGTATTAAAGAAGATGGTTTTAAAGAGCGTTTCACTGAATTGTCAAAAGCTTACGGCATTAATGAATTTGATAATAAAGTGTTGGGTCGTAAGACGTATAGCGTTTTAAGAGAGCTAGCAAAAAATAATGGCTATAAATACGTCAAGGGATACGAAAGAAGGCACCTTTCTTTCTCAGCAGATAGCGGTACAAAGAAGGTGCTTATTGTTGGAAATTCACATGGAAGAGATCTCTTCAATGCGCTGTATCAAAATAAAGAGTTATTTAAAGGGGTAGAGTTTGCCCTATATGAAATCCAAATAGGAGCGCCAAAAAAAGAAAAAAGAACGCTCTTTTTATCAGCAAATTTTAAAGCCGCAGATATTATTATTATTAGCTCTCGGTACAATGAGAATAAACAGCGGCCAGGTTACTCTAAGGACTTCAAAGTATTGCCGCGCTTTATAAATAAGCTAAAGAAAAAGAAAAAACAGGTTATTCTTACATCGTATTCTGTCGAATTTCAAAATATTAACAAGAAGCCTGTATTCGACTGGTATTTAGAAAACCTTAGAGGTAACGATTTCTCAAAACACGACCTTGAGATGCTTTATTTTAAAAAGAGAAAGCAAATTATGTTGAAGAGAAGTGAGGGGATTCTAGCAACAATAGCAAAGAATAAAGGCGTTAGACTGTTAGATAAGTCGGCCTTTATTTGTCAGGAAGAGATCGGCCGCTGTGATGCTCTAACGAATGAAGGGTTTAAACTGTACTACGACCCATTAGGACATCACACGTTGGAGGGAGCGGCTTATTTTGGGAAACGTATTTTTGAACTCAACTGGCTGCAGTTGAGTCGATAGCCCATTTTATATGTGTCAAATATAAGTTGGTTTGAATTGGCTTAAAGGCGTTGCATATATTGTTGGTATTGTTGGCTTATCTTTTTGGTGTCGCCTTGCGATTTGATGGCACCATTTTCAATCCAAATAACGCGGTCGCAAAGAGCCTGAATTTGCTCTAAGTTATGAGATACAAATACAATAGTCTGGTCACTATTCATTTTGTTAGTCATATGGTTTTGAGCTTTTTGTTTGAAATGTGTGTCACCAACACCTAATACCTCATCGATTAGTAAAATATCGACATTTGTTTTTATCGCTGTTGAGAACCCAAGTCTGGCTCGCATACCCGCTGAATAAGTTCTAACAGGTTGTTCGAAGAAATCATTTAGTTCAGAAAATGCTTTAATCTCATCAAGTGATTGCAGAGCATCGTGTTTATTTAGCCCCCCTAACATAGCGCTGAGTATTGCATTATCTCGCCCGCTTAAATCTTTGCGGAAACCAAGGCCAAGCGTTAAAAGGCTCCGTGTAATATCCTTGTTAATATTAACATGGCCTGATGTTGGGCGAATAATACCCGTTAAAATCTTAAGAAGAGAGCTTTTTCCGCAACCATTGCGACCAAGAATGCCAAGGGTTTCGCCCTTATAGAGTTCAAATGAAATATTGTTAAGCGCGACATGCTCAAACCTTTTGAATAACCCAGAGCGTGTTTTATATTTAAGTGAGATATTATTTACACTTAGGAAGGTATCGGCTTTTTTATTCATGAGCTTATCACCTTAATCGTAAGGTAGGAGTCAAATTTCTGTAAAAGTGTATGCCCCAAAAAAACGAATGTTGACAGAAGAAAAGCCAAAAGTGAAAGGTGATTTAAGTCGTACATAGATTGCTCTATAAGCACTTGTCTGTACCCATCAATTAAAAAAGCAAGCGGGTTGTATAAAAGAATATATTCGCGTATTTCTTGGTTAGTAATGGTATTGATATCCCAAAATATACCAGAGGCGAACATCAAAAATAGCATGCCCATAGAAATTATCTTTCTAAAATCAGGGATTAAGCTGACTAAAAATGCACCAACTAGAGAGCAAGCAATGATAAGTTGATACTGTACAACTATTAACGGGATAAGCCATAACCAAGGCCACTCAGGAGGGTGACCATAAAATATGGTAACAGCGAGCATCACAGCAAAAACAAGCCATTGCTTATAAAGAACTTCTTGAATCGAAATGAAGGGGAAAATTGTCTTAGGAACAACTGTTTGTCCAATAAGCCCCTTGTTCTGAGTAATACTATTAGAAGCTTGAGTGATACTTTTTGAAAACCAAAGGAAGGGTATTTTTCCACAGATGAGAAATAAGAGAAACTCCCCTCGTCCAAATTGAAGAACCACTTCAAATACTAGATAAAAGACAGCCACGTAAAGTAGAGGCTCTATTATCCACCAAAAGTAGCCCAAGTAGAACTTAGAAGCATCTGCTTTTAGAGACATTCTGGATTGCGTATGTACAAGTTCAATAGCCTGTAAAAAATTCATAATTAAATCTAGTCTGTCATTATATCGTTAATAAAAATATATTTTTTAAGCTTGCTTTCAATTAAGGATAGGAGTGAATTAGTTTTTGTCATCAAGGAAGTCTTTCCGAATAAAGGATGTTAAGGCAGGGTATATGGCATCAGCATAAAGAGAATGTACTGTCGAGTTTGGATGATTGTCCCCGGGGTAAATTCTATCATTAAGGCTGATTTTAGATTCAATTTCAGAAGATGTATCAATAACCAACGTTGGTTTAATCTCTTTTAGCCAGCGCTTCCAAGATTGATTATTTTTTTCTCGCTGCCTACGAGTATAACTATCAAGAGTGGGTAGGCGTAAAATAACAACCTTGTAGCCTGCTAATTTTAGGTCATTAATGAACCGCCTAAAGATTTCGCTATATTTTTTTGGTCTTCTGTCCATCTTTTGTTTTTCTTTTGACCTGGCTACCCAGTGTTTTTTCGTTCCAAATACTCTATTTTTCTTTAGGTTTCGAGTGAAGTCACGAGCAAGATGCCTTAAAGCATTTAAGAAAAAAGAATCTTGTAAATGACAGCGAATTTCAAAACAAAACTTACTTGAATCGCTTAACTGATAGGGTCGAGATCTGTTATTGAATAACTTGGGGTATACTGGTAAAAGAATTAAATCGGGTTTAAATTTTTCTACATTTTGCCAAAAACCCCCTTCAATCTGGGAGGGCTTGTATCCACCTACGGCATGGTTCTGTATTTCAAAATGTTGTGAGAGGTTATTGTTTAGACGTTGCTCTAGAAGGTAAGCATAAGTTTGCATATTTGAAACGCCAGCACCCATGTCAAAAGACGCGCCAAGTAGAGTAATTCGGTAAGTGTGTGCTGGCTTATTAATTGTTGATTTACTGTTGCTCCTAAAGCCAAGAGAGTTAACAGATAGGTATGCAGCTTTAAATAACCCTCTCTTGTTGGGAGAAAGCTTATATCCAATTGTTGGGTTTTTATCGGCCTCAACAAACTTCGAAATCGTAATCCCCCTAGGGCTATATATCCAAAACCTATAAATAGCCTCAGCCCCAAAAAAATAGTACCGGAAGGATGCCTCAGCAACTAAAAAAAGACCGATAAGAACGATTACTATACGTAGCATCTTAAAATTGGAAGTAGATGAATTCATTTAAGTTCTGGGAGCCATTAGTCCATAGTAATATCAATAAAGAAGCATAGATAGCTATGCGTAAAGTAGCCGACTGGCCTTTTAAAACATCAAGGTGGCCTTGATTGTATTGTAATGCTTGAATCAAAAAAACTGGACTTATATAGAATAATAGTCTCGCGGCATCGGAAGCTGAGCTTGGCGACGAGTTAAAGTGGGCTAGCATTATCTCTATCATAGAAAACGCTTGTTTTAAACTTGGAGATACAAAAAATACAAGTGTGATAAGCCATATATGGAACGTAAGGATGACGCTAGGCCAGTGAATGTATCGGTTTATTAATGCATGTTTTTTTTTGAAGGTGGATATAAAAGGTTGTAACAGTCGATGGATTACAAGCGTTATGCCCCAAGCAGCCCCCCAAAAGACAAAATGCCAATCTGCCCCGTGCCATAAGCCGGCAAGCATCATAGTCAGCATTAAAGAAACGATATTCATTAGCCTTGAAGGGTGTAGTTTTCGTAAGCTAGCATAAACATAGTCACGAAACCAGTTTGATAGCGTTATATGCCAGCGTCGCCATAGTTCAGATGGGTTTGAGGCTAAAAAAGGTAAGTTAAAGTTAATGCGAAGGTTAAACCCCATCAGCTTTGCTAGGCCTCTAGCCATATCAGAATAGCCAGAGAAATCACAATAAATTTGAAATGAAAAAGCAATCATTACTAAGTAGATGTCTAAGGAGGTTTGCGCGCCCCCCTTTTGAATGCCCCAGTCGACATAGGGTGCAAGGTTGTCGGCGATATAAACTTTTTTAAACACCCCCCATAAAATAAGCCAGCCGCCATCACGGAAGCCTTCGTAGCTAATCGTCCTTATGTTCTCGATTTGAGGTAGTAACTTCTTGGCCCGTTCAATAGGGCCAGCCATAAGCTGCGGGAAGAAGGAAACAAACAAGGCAAAATTAAGGGGGGATTTAGCCGGCTGTTGTCTGCCGCGATAAACATCAATAGAGTAGCTCATCGTTTGGAACGTATAAAATGAAATACCCACAGGGAGGATAATATCAAGAGTGTAAGCAGCAACGGGGATATTGAAGATAGAAAGAAGCTCACTAAAGCTGTCAGCAAAGAAATTATAATACTTGAAGAAACCTAAAATACTTAAATTGACAAGAATGCTAAGCAATAGCCAGTAAAATGCTTTTTTATCTTGCTGATTCTTTTTATTTAGCTGAATAAACTGAGCGGCAAAGTAATCAACAAAGGTTGATATAAGGATTAAACCAAGAAAACGGTAATCCCAAAAGCCATAGAAAAAATAACTGGCCGCTAAAAGGATTCCATTTTGTATCTTTAAATGTTTTTGAGAACCTAAATAACATAGGTAAAACAAGAAAAAGAAAAAAAAGAAATACCCTGAAGTGAAAACCATGTATACGTAATAAAAGCAGTAAATCGCTATATTATCACAAGATTGTAGCGCCCTTGTTGTACTAACATCGTTAAATTCAAGAGAACGTTCTTTATAAGAGCAGTACCTTTGTACAGCCTGGCGGGCATGGGTAATGCATCAAAAGCAGGTGTTCATGCACCATTGCATTATTAAGCGTAGTTGTTGCCCGAATGCTTAGAGATTTTCAGTATCGGTTGCAAGGAGCTTAAGCTTTTTCAAGTTCAGCACCATAAGCGTATTACCATTTCGCTTGATGAGCCCCTTTTTTTGAAGGGTTTGAAAAACGCGAGTGACCGTTTCCCTTGTTGTGTTAATCATAATAGCTATTTCTTGGTGGGTTGGTGCGTTGGCAATAGACGTCTCTTTTTTGCTTGAGGTCAGAGTAAGGTGCAGTAATTGAGCGCTCACTCGTTGAAGAGGCGAGGTCATGGATAACAGGGTGCGTTGGGCTTGAGCTTCTCGAAGGCGGTGGGCAAGCCTAGCATTTATAATAGCTGCTACAGAGGGTGATTTAGTAATAAGAACTCGAATAATCTCAGCTGGAATAGTCATTATTTTAGCGGAGGAAACAGCAATGATATATTCTGACGCAGGCAGTTTATCAATAACAGATAATTCACCAAAAAAGTCGTTGGGTTCAATAAAATATAAGCCCGCTTCCTTCCCGTCTAGCGTTATATCAACACCTTGTAATCGCCCGCTAAGCAACAAACCTAAGGAATGGGCGTTTTGGTTTTTCTGCATAACAACTTTGCGACGTGGTAGATCAATAAGTTGAGCATGTTGGCTAAGTTTAGCAATAATCTCGTCAGGCAAATTACAAAATAATTTGAATTGTTTTAGAACAATGTTAGCAACGGGCATTTTGGACGTATTGTTCGTAAAAAGTCAATTTATGTATGGCCCCTAAAATCCATTGATTTTTTGCTACGGGTTTACCGCAGGAAATATTTGAGAGCAAATCATACATTAACAGATGAATTAAATCTCATTAAGCAAGCGTGTGATGGTACTCACATCTAAATATGGCAGATATGTAGGATAATTCAATACAGTCTGCTATCTTAAAAAATAAAAGTATGAAAACCTCCGTACATAACCACATTCATCGTGTTAAAAACATGGCTTATGGTTTGTTATGCCTTGTTATTTTGTGCGGGTCATCCGTGCCCGTAGCGGCGGCAGATACCTTAAAAAACGCATCGGTTATAGGCCAGGTTATGCTTCAGATAGGCCGTGTCTCAGTCCGCCATTCAGATGGCTCAAAAGAAACCCTGATAAGGGGTGGCTCGTTATATATAGGGGATTTAATAGAAACTCAGGCGGGCGGGCACGTCCATATCAAATTCATTGATGAGGGTGTTATCAGCATTCGCCCAGAAAGCCGTTTACGTATTGAGCAATATGAATATAATGCGCAATTCCCCGAAAAAAGCGCCATTCGCTTCACGTTAGATAAAGGAGTAATGCGCAGTATTTCCGGTAAAGCAACAGAAGCCGCGCATGATCGCTACAGATTAAATACCCCAGTTGCAGCATTAGGTGTTTTAGGGACAGACTATGTAGTAAGGGCGACGGAGGGGGAGATTTTGGTAGCGGTATATACCGGTGGAATAGCAGTTGCACCACTAGGCGCGGGCTGTTTAGCGGCAAGTTTAGGTGTTTGTGAAGGGGCAACACACTTGACTAAAGACATGGGTAACCTCGTGCTTTTGTATAAATTAGGTGAGCAGCAAGTCCAACTCAAATCCCTAATTGGAACGTTAGGTGAGGAAGGCGCGGTTGAAATAGATCAGGTGCCAGAAGGGCAGTTATTGAATTCAACAGAGCCCCCCATAGAAGAGCAATTGGCGGAAAGAGAACAATTGGGTGAGCATCTAGGGGCCGGCATTGAACAGCGGGAGCTATCTGGAGAGTTGAAATGGGGCAGATGGTGGGATGACGCATTAGCCGGAGACAAAATAAGTGAATCCTATGCGGAAGCAAAAAGTGGGCGGGCAGTAACAGTAGGGAGTTCACGTTTTGGCTTGTTTCGCGATGCCACCACACCATTTCAATTAATGCCACAGCAGGGCGTTGTTAACTTTGACCTTGTGCAAAGCTTTATTTACTTCATTGATACAAGTGCCGCAGCCGGCGCAAAGCCAACCCAAGGGCGGCTCAACAGTGGAGTGCTTGAAATGGATTTCACGCAAGATACCTTTTCAACACATCTGAATTTAAGTCACCCGACGGCGGGTGGGGCAAGTCTCAACGTAAATGGCAATATTGGTCATGACGGTGTTTTCTCAGCTAGAAACACCAGCAGTTCAGTTGCAGGGGCGCTAACAAATAACGGGCAAGAAGCTGGATTGCTTTTTGAACATAAAATAAACAGTGGAACGTTTAAAGGGATATCGGGCTGGGCAAGATAATGGCAAACAAAGCTCGATATTTTAATAATTACCTGCCGTTGCTTATTGCCGCCATACTAACAGCGGCTTGTGCATGGCTTATGCCCGCAACAATAGCGGAAATAGAAGCAAAAGTTGATGACCATATTTGGCAAATTATAGGCAACCAGCAAGGGCTAGAGCAGCGTGTTGTCGTTATCGATATAGATGAAAAGAGTGTGGCCCATTATGGATCATGGCCATGGCCGCGTGAAAGGGTCGCAGAACTGGTATCTAAAGTGCAGCAAAACGGCGTTAGCATGCTTATCTACGACATGGTTTTTCCAGCAGCAAAACACGGGGATGCTCTGTTGTCAGAAAAGCTCCAGCAAGTGCCGAGTGTCTTGGCTCAAATACTCGCCATTAAAGCAAATGATGACACCCAATTGGGTGCACTAAAATCGGGCCAGGAAGACCAAAAATGTGCGACGATTTATCCAACAGCTAATGCCGTGATAGCAAATAACGCCGCCTTAGCATCAGCTGCTTCATCGGCGGGTCATATTACCCCCAACATAGACACCGATGGTGTTATAAGAAGCATACCCTCCAGCATTTGTTACGCCGGAAAAGCCTATCCTGCGTTAGCGTTAGCTTCAATGGCCGAAGGCCAGGGGCAGCCGCCAAACTTTAAAATAATTAAAAACAGCGGCTGGTGGCGCTCAGCAAATGGAGTGCGTGGCGAAGGCCTTCCAATAGAATTGAATATACCCGTTAGCACCCAAGGTGACATTCACTTGCCATGGTGGCTGCCACGAAACTCAATAGTCTCTATATCAGCAAAAGATCTGCTCGAAGGAACAGTACCAGAAAGTCTGCTCGAAGGTAAGTGGGCAATAATCGGCTCAACAGCATTTGGGGCAGGCGATTCAGTAGTAACCCCGCAGGGAGTAACCGTAGATGGGGTAGAAGTGCATGTGCAGTTAATAAGTGCGCTGTTGGATAATCGTATTCCTTTCGTTCCCCGGGTAGCAAATGTATTACAGTTACTACTGATTATATTGATGGCAGTCTTGCTTGCGCTTTCGGCAAACGTTAAAGGCCATAAAATTGTTTACGTACCGTTACTGGTCGCCATACTGTTATCGTTTATAGCCCTTCTCATGCATGCGCTAATGCTAATATCCGAATACATGCTGATTCCATGGGTATATGGCGTTATATTCAGCATGATGTCTGGCCTATTAATCGCATTATCAGGCTATGCCGCCAGTCGTCGAGAAAGTGATGTGTTATATCAAAACCTGTCTAGTTATTTACCATCACACGCAGCTAGGTGGGTAGCAGCACAGCAACCCATTAATGTGCTCGATGCGCGTCATGAGAAAGTGCTAGTTTTACATGCAGATTTACGAAACTTCTCAGCGTGGTGCAATCACCTGCCAGCCCAGCAGGCAGGCGCCGTATTGCATGCGTTCTACACCTTCACCGCAGACATTATACAAAGAATGGGGGGCGATATAGAAGAGCTTGCAGGTCATGCAGTAACCGCTATTTGGCGCGGAGACCAAGCCGATAGGCGGGCACTACAAGCAGCAAGCGAGATAATGTCCAAAAGTGAAGAATTACTCGGCAACCAAACCAATCGTGATGACGTTCCGCCGTTAGCCATCGGCATCGGCATCGAGTATGGAGATGTATTGGCGGGAGCATTTGGCCCATCAAAGCACCGTACATACACCGTCATAGGTAAAGCAATAACAAAAGCGAGAGGGCTTCAGAACCTAACAGCAGATATAGCCGTGCCAATACTCATCGGAGAAACCGCAGCAAAACAATGGTTGGCAGAGAATTGTCATGGCGGTGTTCAACTAGACTCATTAGGTGATTTTTTGTTGCAAGATGCGAATAAACCCATGACAATTTATACACCTGTCGAAACAGCAATTAGCGGCAGCTAAAGCAAAAGTGAGTTGACTGCTTTGAAAAGAATTTTATTATTAATACTGGCGCTATATTCAATAATTATGTCCACCAGTATCGTCGCAAAAGCCATTGAGGTGTTATCACCAAAAGAGCTTGTCGCCATCGCAATAACGCTCAATAGCCAGGCGCGTTATGCAGAAGCGGTAGACCTGTTAGAAAGGGCTTTATTGCTAAGCCCAAAAGTACCCAAAGGACTTATTGAATATCAAAAAGCCTTAGCAGGAATCCAAGGTGCGCGAAAAATGAAAGTGATAGATCTTGATCTTACGTCGTTGTTACAAGCAGGCTGGCACATAAAAAGGCAAGCGCATATCAAAGTGGGCGTGTCCGATAATCTAAATCGAGCACCAACAAGTCCAACAATACCTATCAGCATAGCTGGGCAAGCCGTAAATGTATTGCTAGCAGATGATGAACGCCCGAAATCAGGTCAAGGCCTAGAGCTAGGAATAGCACTAGAAGCATATTCACGCCTAAATTCAACAGTAGAATTAATAGCCTCTGCAGAAATCCTACAACGTAAGGCAACGGAAACAGGGTACATCAACTATCAATGGGCGAAACTAGCCGCTTCCTGGGTAGAGGCTCTACCAAAAAACCACAGCATCGTATGGGGAGTAACAGCAGATATACTTAATTATAATCAACAGCGCCCTTACTATGTATTGCAAGGCATGACGCGTTATGGTTTTCCATCATGGCAAAAATGTGTGCCGCAAATAGGTCTAGATATTAAGCATCAAGCGCAACAAAAAAATAAAGCACTAGAAGGTCAGTACATAGGTGGGGTGGTCGCACTTAACTGCCATAAGAAGGATCAAGCGTATACCTTGCAGCTATCATTAGGCCAAGATTGGGCAAATAACGAAAGGCTCGGAGGTGATCAAAAAAAAGCAAGGCTGCAGCTAAGTCATATCTGGAATGTAGGCGAGCAGATTAAAGGCGATAAATTAAGCACAACGGCAAGTTACTTTAGGCAGCAAGACCAAAAGGGTTATAGCGCGTTACTAAATAATGGCAGTAAAAGAAATATCCAGCGTATTGACCTATCTATAGAGTATGCCTGGCCGATGCATATGTTCGGTAAAAATTGGCAAGGTTTTACAAGTATAGAGTGGACAAAGCAGGAAAGTAATATTTTATTATTTGAAACAGCTGCACAAGAGGTATGGTTTGGGTTGAAAAAAACTTGGTAAAAAACGGAGTAGAAGGGATAATAATTGTTTTAATGCAGAATATAGGCTATATTCATTGAGATATGTCATGGGAAACGGGAGGTGGTAAGAGTAACTAATTGATATTCAACAAAAAAAATAAAACATGTTAACCATGTGATTCCAATCACATGAAAAAAAAAGACGTTAATGTATTATTAATTACGATAAATTTGTATTGTGCCGAGGCCGCAAAAACGGTTTGGGCAGAATGCAAAGACATCAACAGTAAAAAGATGTAATTGGGTTCTAATCGAAAATAGTTTAGTCGACTGAACTTTTTAAACAAAAATATTACGGAGAAATAAAATGGCATTACCAACACTAGGCTCCCTATCTGATTTCGGAACAACAGAACGTCAGATCATAAGCATTGTAGAAGGCTTATATGGAGAAAAACCAGGTTACGATTTACTTGCAAGTTACAGTGAATATGTAGCTGCACATGACATTCCTACGTTCACAGAAGCTTTGTTAAGCGCGCATCCTTTAGCAGATGACCTTTCAGCGTTAGCCGCTGACGTTGCAGCTAATTTCCAGATTAATTCAGATACCGTATCAGCAGAAGTTTATCAAAAAGCAATTGACTTTTTTACAGCGCAATTCGCAAATAAAGGTGTTGCAGCAACTATTAAAAAGGTTGCATTAAACTGGGGTAAGCCAGATAGCGAGCCTAAAAACGCTATTTGGAAAGATGCAGCAGATGCGTTTAAAGTAAATACATTAGCGTCATTAGAGTATTCAACAGATGTAGAAAATACTGATCCAGAAACTGGCGGTAACATTGGTGATACATTTAGTTTGACTACTGATTCTGATATTCTTACTGGTACATCAGGTGATGATACTTTCTATGCATTGGAAACAGCTACATTAACTAATTCTGACATTATTGATGGTGGTGATGGTAATGATGAATTAATTGCTGATTTTAGTGATGCTAATTATGGGCCTGTAGTTACAAATGTTGAGACTATCATCTTACGCGATGCAGACTACACACTTGATTTGGTTGATTCTGATGGTTATGCAACTCTAGGTATGGATCGTGATGATGGGGATAGCTCTAGTGAGTTTACTAACATTAACACTATTGTAGATATCGAGCTAAGTAATCTTGATGACGACTCGGATATGGACTTCTTCTTTGAATTGGGTGTGCTAGCTGGTGATAGTGATACTGTTACAATCAATATGACAGATGTTACCGATGGCGATGATATTGGCCTTTATGGTGAAAGCAATCAAGGTGAAGGTGTTGAGCATGTGATTCTGCATAGTACGACAACAAATGACACGCTTGAGAATAATCCAGAAGACTTGTATGTTTATGAAGATAGTAATGAAAATTCAGATGAAGGTACATTAGAAAGCTTAACAATTACAGGTTCTGGTGATATTAATTCGATTGACGTATCTGGCTGGACTTCTGATGTGGATGGCGATAAAACTGCTATCGTTGATGCATCAGCATTTACTGGTGATATTGATATCGACTTTGATCTGGATGGCGATGATACCTTGACATACACAGGTGGTACAGGGAATGATACTGTTGATGTAGACAGTGAAAACGGAACTGTTCATGGTGGTGATGGCGATGATGATCTTGACTCAAGTTCAGGTGATATCGCTTATTTTGGTGACGCGGGTAATGACACAATCGCAATAGGTACTGGTGATGACACTGTGGACGGCGGTACTGGTGATGACTACGTTAATGTTGCTGGCAACCTAACGGTTGATGATGCTATTGATGGTGGTGCAGATACAGATACTATCGCAACTACAACTGCAGCTGGTGCAACAATTGAAGCTGATGCGGATATCTTAGCAACACTTTCTAACTTTGAAGTGTTAGCTATTACTAACACTGCAACTAATGATGTTGACCTTACTACATGGGGTGTTGATACAATTGATTTAGAAGTGGCTGCTGCATCAGCGCTAGCCGTTACTATGGTTAGTGGAAATACAATTAAAGTATCTAATACTACAGGTACGGCAACAAGAATTGATGCGGTTGTTGAAGGTGCATCTGATGCTGGTAGTTTCTCTGATGTTGTTAATGTAGCATTTGAAGCTGATTATAATGGCGGCAATAGTGTGACTGTTAGTGATATGAGTGTTGACTTTGTTGAAACAGTCAATGTTTCTGCAACAGATACAGATACAGATACAGCAGGCACAGGCACAATGAGCTTGAACCTAACTGACGAAGATCGTGTTTCAACAATTAATGTATCTGGTGACCAAAATGTAACGGTAACAGCTGGTGCAACATTGGATGCATTGAATACTGTTGATGCAAATAGCCTAACAGGTGGTTTAACTATCGATGTAAGCACGGCAACACAAGGTGTTGTTGTTACTGGTGGTACAGGTGATGATGACGTTACTGCTTCTGGCTTTAGCGATAGCATTGACTTAGGCGATGGCGACAACACATACACTGCAAATGCAGGTGCTGACTCCGTTACTATTGGTTCTGGTGCAAATACATTGGTTATTGGTTCTGGTACATCTACAGAAGCATCTATGGTTTCTATCACAGGATTCAATGCTGTTGAAGCGGCTGCTGATGCTGATGAGATTCAGACGGTTGATGCGGTTATCGCCGTAGATGTAACTGGTGTTGATGTGAGTGGTGCAGATGCAGATGCAGGCGCTACAGATATTGATGCAGATGTTACAGATGGTATCTTAACAATTTCTGGTACTGATGCAGCACTTATCGATACGCTTGCAGAGTGGATGGATGTTGTAGAAACATCAGGTGTTGTTGTTACAACTGGTAATGGTTTGAATGCAAATGTAGCATTTGAATTTGACGGCAATACATACCTTGTTGAGCGTGATGAAACAGGTGGTGTGGATGTTAATACTGATGTCACACTTGTTGCAATTGAGTTAACAGGTGTTACAGGTGTAACAGCGATTGATACAACTGCAGCAGCAGATACTATCTTAATTGCTTAAGACTTAAAATAAGACCAGGCTATTGCGTTATTAGCTTGGTCTTTTTTCTTAAGTTATTATGTGTATCTGAAAAGGTATAATGTAAAAAAGAAAGCCCCGATTCAGAAATGAACCGGGGTTTTTTTATGAAGGTAAATACAAAAATGGAAAAGACAGTAACGATTAAGAGTTTTCTTGTGCAACTAGATTTTGATTTAAAATCTAGAAATTTAGTAGCAGTAAATGATGCGTTGTCAAAAGTAGATAAAAAAGATAGGCAACGAAATGATATAAAGAAAAGACTAGCAGAGTATTTTGTACTCAGTGGAGAAACAGAACAGGCAATCATAACTTATAAAGAACTAACTAAAACTGATCCGGATTTTGTTGATAGTTACTTAAGGTTAATTAATCTTTATCAAGCTGGAGGCCAGGAAAAATTAGCTTATAAACTTGCAGTTAGAACGGTGAATAAGTTTAGAAATAATAAAAAAGTAATTATCAATGTTGCTAAACTTCTTGTTAAGCAGAAGAGCTATACTCGATTGAGCCGATTGTTAGATTATCATCTTTCAGTGTATATTGATGATATTGACTTATTATTGTTGAAAGGTGACTTGTTGTTTAACCAAGGTATTGGTGATCATGGAAAAAGCAATTATGAAAATGGTTTGTCTCTTGCAAGAAAAACCAGATCAGAAGCTGTTACTTCAATTCTAACGAGTCTAGCACAAGCTTATTTCCAAAATGGTCAAAGCGACAAACTTGTAACTGTTTTAAATGAGGCATTTGGTCGTGAGGATAGGGTTTTAAAGGAAAGTATAGTATTAATTGCACTCTATGAGCAGATTGGACACCTTGATAAAGTAAACTTATTAATAAGTCAGACAGAGAAACTGTTCCCGAATAATAATGATATTAAAATTCATAAGGTAAATTATTTGGGAAGAGTTAAAGATTATGATCAACAGAAAGTACTTCTTGACAGCATAAAAGATACTGATGATTTATCATCACAATTAAGAAGCAAGCTTTGTCAAGAAAAAGCAAAAATGTACGAAAGGGAAAAGAATTACCCATTAGCATTTGAATTTTTTAATAGAATGAATAATTTATCAATAGGGCAGCATGGAGGTTATAACAAGATAAGAAAAGATGCGATATCAAAGCACAAAGAAATTAATTTGTGGGATGATCATGTTGATAGTCTTTCACGAAAATATAATGCGGGTAATCCTTATTGTGACAAAAAGTCCCCCGTATTTTTTGTGGGATTTCCTCGGTCAGGAACTACGCTCATTGATCAAATACTTAGTACACATTCAGATATTAGTGTTATTGAAGAAAAACCAGTTCTGCGTAGCATAATTGATTCATTAACAAAAAAATATAAAAGTCACCCGAGTAAAAAGCTATCATCTATGACGAAAGATGATAAGGAAATATATAGGTCAAAGTATTATGAATTACTTCACCTTTATGCTAAAGGAAAAAACACAAACACTATTGTGGATAAATTACCTTTAAACATAGTTCATATATCACTTATATTGGAGTTATTTCCAAATGCAAAAATAATTGTGGCATTAAGACACCCAATAGACTGCTCCTTAAGCTGTTTTTTCCAAAGATTTAGATATAATGAATCAATGGCTAATTTTTTAACAATGGAAGATGCCACTAACTTTTATTCAAAAATTATGGGGCATTATCTTAAAGTAATAGATTCTTACGAAAAAAAAATACATACAGTTCGATATGAGGATCTTGTTGATAATTTAGAAACTGAAGCACGAGCTTTATTGGAATATTTGGAAGTTGATTGGGAACCATCTGTGATGAGCTATCATGAAATGGCATCAAAGCGAGGTATAATCAATACACCAAGTTACTCACAGGTTACCCAACCCATCTATACAAGCTCTACGGCTAGATGGAAAAACTACGAAAATGAAGTAAAAGAGTACATGCCTAAACTTCAGCGATTTATCGATGCATTTGGATACAATGAAAAATAATACAGTCAAGAAATCAAGGGGTCAGATGCTGTCTTAAAAAGCATGTCTAATTTAGGCGTTACTGTGATTTTCATCGAACGGTTTTCCTGACTTTAATACGCCATAAGCAAGCACTAACAGTTTCCGCATAACGGCTACTAAGGCTACTTTTTTGGGTTTACCCCTGGCCTGTAAGCGATGATATAACTCCATCATTTGTTGGTTATGTCTCACTGCCACAAGAGCAGGCATATACAAGGATTTTCGTAACCGAGAGCAACCCACTTTTGATAATCGTGAGCGATTAATACTACTGCCTGATTGCTCAATAGACGGATTAAGCCCGGCGTAACTACTCACTTGTTTGGCGTTGTTAAACAGGCTGACATCACCTAGGTACGCTAAAATAGCCCAAGCTGTTTTATCACCTAACCCACGGATACTGGTTAGTTGTATAAGACACCCATATATTGATTGATGAATTTGGAAAGCAAAGGAAAAACAGGCTGGGTGCTTTATTTGTAGAAACAGGGATAGTTTTCTTCCAAGCAAATACTGTTATTGAAAACCTAGTTTTATCACTGTGTAGCCTGCTTTGTTTAAAGCAGAGTATGATGTCATTAAAACAAAGGGTTGCTGAATGGTTTTTTATATGGGTGTGACTTTAATTGTGGGTGCACCATGTAATAATTCACTTGGCGGAACAGTTTGTAGATAACGAGATTTTATTAATGGCTGACATAGGTATTACGGTAATTGTTGTGAATTATAATGCAGGTTTTTTTTTGAAAGCCTGTTTGCGTAGCGTGTTGCCACAAGTAAGTAAGGTGGTGGTGGTTGATAATGCATCTACAGATAATAGTATTGCTGAGTGTAGGCTATGTTTCTCGCAAGAAGATAAGATAACGTTTATTCTGAA
>Ga0209081_1000432_pt1 | contig 25182 bp, 19 predicted proteins | sample GOMGulsemesocosm_4_FD_184636 | JGI IMG/M metagenome (GOLD analysis project Ga0209081, IMG submission 184636) | Methane-oxidizing microbial communities from mesocosms in the Gulf of Mexico - GOM15B Gulf of Mexico (SPAdes) (version 2) | ecosystem: Environmental > Aquatic > Marine > Cold seeps... | reverse complement strand
GATGCGTTAGAGGCGGAGCAGCTTACGTTTGTTTCCCCCAAGGCGGCTGCGGTTTTTTGCCGTAGTACCTTAGAAAATACGATTAATTGGTTGTATGAGCACGATGCTAAATTAATACGCCCGTGGCGAGCAGATTTAGGCACGCTAATGCACGAGCATTGTTTTCGCAGTATTTTTAGCCCTGCATTATTTGGTGAGTTGGATTTAATTCGTAAAACTGGCAATATTGCCGCGCACGGTAAAAAGGTAAGCGAGCAAGATGCGTTGGCATCGCTTAAATATTTGTTTCGTTTATTGCGCCATGTTGCTATTTATTACGGCACAAAAACACCCGATACACAGGTGTTTGACGAAGGGCTTATTCCCAATGCTAAAAAACAAAAGAGTGATGCTAAACAGCTTAAAAAGCTGATAGAGAAAGTAGATTACAAAAACGCTGAAGCGCGAAAAGCCGAGCAAACTATTGCTAAACAGGCGCAAGAAAACGCGGCGTTAAAGCAACAGATAGAAGAGCAGCGTTTGGCGTTTTCTGCCCGTAAAGTGGCGCGTGAAAAGACGGTAGATATTGATGTTGCTGTGCCGTTATTGGTGTCTGAGGCTGAAACGCGCCGCCGCTATATTGATTTATCGCTTAAAGAGGCGGGCTGGGATAATTTGCAGGACGGCTATCACCTTGAGTACGAAGTAACGGGTATGCCTACTAGCACAAACCGTAGCGGCAAAGGCTATGTGGATTATGTGCTGTGGGGCGACGATGGCCTGCCTTTGGCGGTAGTCGAGGCCAAAAGAGCGATGGCAGACCCACGCAAAGGCAAGCATCAAGCCGAGCTGTATGCCGATTGTTTAGAGCAAATGCATGGCCAGCGGCCGATTATTTTCTACACCAATGGTTTTGAAACCTATTTGTGGGACGAGCACTTTTACCCCGAACGTGAGGTGCAGGGCTTTTACAGCAAAGATGAGTTACGGCTTTTAATTGAGCGGCGCCGTACACGTTTAGATTTGCGAGCCTTTACAGTTAATAAAGAAATAGCGGGTAGGCCTTATCAGCTAGAGGCAATAAAGCGGGTTGCTGAAAATACCGTGTTAACCAATGCAAAAGGTGCGCTATGCGGTAAGGCACGGCAAAGCTTGTTGGTTATGGCAACGGGTAGCGGTAAAACCCGTACGGCAGCGGCATTGGTAGATATGTTTAGTAAGTGCAACTGGGTGAAACGGGTGCTGTTTTTAGCCGACCGTAATGCGCTAGTATCACAAGCAAAAAATGCCTTTAATGAGCATTTACCTAACCTATCGGCAATTGATTTAACCAAAGAGAAAGAAGATAACGGCACGCGTTTGGTGTTTTCAACCTACCCGACTATTTTAAACCGCATTGATGGGGCCAAAAATAACGATGAGCGATTTTACGGCGTTGGACATTTTGACCTGATTATTATTGATGAGGCGCACCGTTCGGTCTACCAAAAGTATAAGGCGATTTTTGAGTATTTTGATGCATTATTAGTTGGTTTAACCGCAACGCCAAAAACAGAAGTTGACCACAACACTTACGGCCTGTTTGGTATTGAAGACGATAACCCAACTTTTTCGTACGAGTTAAATACGGCAGTGGCAGAGGGGTATTTGGTGCCGCCTAAGGCGATGTCTGTACCGCTTAAATTTATGCGTGATGGCGTGCGTTACAACGAGCTTTCTGATGTTGAAAAAACCGAGTATGAAGAAAAGTTTGGTGACCCAACTGTAGGCGAAGGTGGCGATGAAATAGCCAGCACGGCTTTAAATAGCTGGTTGTTTAATGAAGACACGGTGGATAAGGTTTTAGACTATTTGATGCGTAACGGCATTAAAGTGGAAGGCGGCGATAAGCTGGGCAAAACGATTATTTTTGCTAAAAACCATCAACATGCAGAGTTTATAGAAGAACGTTTTAATAAAAACTACCCTGAGTATACGGGTAAGTTTTTGCGGGTTATTGATAATTACGAAAGCAAAGCGCAAAGCTTGCTGGAAAATTTTGTTGATGAATATGAGGAGCGCGAGCCGCAAATTGCCGTATCGGTAGATATGATGGACACAGGTGTAGATGCACCGCGTGTAGTAAATTTGGTGTTTTTTAAGCAGATAAGGTCATCGACTAAGTTTTGGCAAATGGTTGGACGCGGCACACGTTTATGCCCCGACTTATTTGCTGTGGGGCAGAATAAAACACATTTCGTTATTTTTGATTTTTGCCAAAACATTGAGTTTTTTGATGCAAACCCAGACGGCGCTGAGGGCAAGGCAGTTAAAAGCCTGACTCAACAGGTGTTTGAGGCAAAGCTAGAAGTGGCGATGTTAATACGCGAGAAAGCCGATAGTTCGGATGATTTGAATGCCTTAGGCGAAACCTATATTACTGAACTGCACGGCGCGGTGGCAGAGCTAGACCGCGAACGTTTTGTGGTTAAAGCGGCGTTACGAGCGGTGGTGGAGTTTACGAATAAAGCACGTTGGCAGAACTTATCGAAAGGTGATTTGTTGGATATAAACACATCGCTTTCAGACTTGGTATTACCCGTAAAAGGGGATGATGAACTGGCAAGGCGTTTTGATGTGCTGATACTGCGCTATCAATTAGCGTTGCTAACCAGCGCTTACAGTACGGATAGCTTCATTAATAAAATAAGCGGTGTTGCTAAAGACTTGCTGAAAAAGCAAAGTATTCCGGCGGTTGTAGTTCAAGTAGCCGTATTAAAGGCGTTACAAACGGACGTTTTTTGGCAGGCTATTAGTGTTAATAAATTAGATGAAGTACGTACTGCCTTGCGCGACTTGCTGAAGTATTTGGATAAAGATAAGCGTGTTACCGTTACAACGGGGTTTGAAGATACGCTGGATTATAAAGGTGTGGCAGAGCACGATTTAATGCCCGCCTATGTAACACTTAAAAGCTATCGGGACAGGGTGGAATCGTATGTGCGTGAGCATCGCGATCACCTTGTTATTCGAAAACTATCAACCAATAAACCCATTACCGAAACTGAAATGAATGCGCTGGAAGATATTTTGTTTAACAGTGACTTGGTGGGTACAAAACAAGACTATGTGGATACTTATGGCGATAAGCCGCTAGGGGCGTTTATTCGTGAAATTGTTGGCTTAGATGTGGTTGCTGCACAAGCAGCGTTTGCCGACTTTATTCAAACAGGTTCGCTTAGCGCCGACCAAATGACATTCATTAATACGATTATTAGCTACTTAACTAAAAACGGCATGATTGATAAAAAAATGTTGTTTGAAGCACCGTTTACAAACCTTCACCAAGATGGGGTAGTGGGCTTGTTTGATGATGCGAAAGCAACGCAAGTGATTAAGCTCATTGATAAGGTTAATGGCAATGCGGTGGTTCGAGTGGGTCGTTAATCATTTAGAGGTGGTGGTAATTAAGAGTATTAAAGGTTGGTCGTTTTGTTATTAATTTCATTGAAAAATAATGGTCCCCCTATTTAATATACATACACGGCCTCTTCTTCATGATACTAATAAATTAGGTTTAGAAAAAAGGCTATTGCCCGTATGCTAATGCATCAAACTAGAAAGGAATCTTAGATCAATGTCATCCGTACTGTTAGCTCTTTATAATCGAACTATATTAGGCCACCCCTTAGTTACTTTGTTGCTGGTTGCTTTTGTTATTGCCGGGCTGGCATCTTATGCGCCTAAGTTTAGGCTGGATGCTTCGGCTGATTCCTTGGTTCTAGAGAATGATGAGTCACTTGAATATTATCGAACAGTTAAAGCACTTTACGGCTCAGATGATAGTTTAATTATTACTTATACTCCAAAATCTGAGCTTTTCTCTGAGGAGGTTCTTGCAGATTTAAAGCGGCTACGTTCTAAACTAGAAAAAGTAGAGCGAGTGGAATCGGTCACAACATTATTGGATGTTCCCCTAATCAAAAGCCCGCCTGTTACCTTATTTGAACTAAGCAAAGAAGTTATTACGTTAGAAAGTGATAAGGCTGACCGTGAGTTGGCGCGGAAAGAAATTCTTTCTAGCCCTCTTTATCGTGATTTGTTGGTTAGCCAGGATGGAACGACGACGGCCTTGCAGGTTGTTTTTGAATATGATGAGACATGGGAGCGATTATTAAAACAGCGTGATGACTTGCGTACGAAACAACTTGAAGTGGGACTTTCGTTAGAAGAAAGCCAGCAGTTAGACGGATTTTCTAATGAGTTTGATGTTTATAACGCCTCGTTACAAGTTCAACAGAATAAAAATATTGTTACTGTGCGTAATATTATGGATGAGCATCGAGAGGTCGCTAGTCTTTATTTGGGCGGTGTGCCAATGATCGTGAGTGACTCTATTGATTTTGTTCGCCACGATTTAACCACGTTTGGTGTGGGTGTTTTTATTATTCTCATTGTGATCCTGAGTGTTATTTTCAGGCGGCCACGCTGGGTTGTTCTTGCGATGATTACCTGCGCGGCATCTGGGTTTAGTATGGTGGGAATATTAGGTTTGCTTAACTGGCCGGTGACGGTTGTTTCATCTAACTTTGTTTCTTTACTGCTTATTCTTACGCTGTCGTTATTGGTTCATTTGATTGTGCGGTATAGGGAGTTGTTAAGCTTGCAGGCTACCTTGAATCAGCGTGATTTAGTGCTTAAGACAGTGGGAAGTAAATTTATTCCCTGTTTGTTTACCTCAGTAACAACGATGGTGGCCTTTGGTTCTTTATTGGTGAGCGGTATTCGTCCCGTGATTGATTTTGGTTGGATGATGGTAATTGGAATTACCGTTGCGCAATTGATTTCATTTACCTTGTTCCCTGCGGCATTGATGCTTTTTGATAAGGAAAAATCTGTTAATGACCATGATTTTACCGAAGCGGCTACGCAGTTTTTAGCGCGTAAGAATGAACAGTATGGTGGTGGAATTATCTTATTGTTTGTGGTGCTAGCCATACTCAGTGTTTGGGGCGTTACTAAATTGACGGTTGAAAACCGGTTTATTGATTACTATAAGAAATCCACTGAAATTTATCAGGGTATGGAGTTAATAGATAATAAGTTGGGTGGGACTACGCCTTTGGATGTGGTGATTGATGCGCCAGCTTACTTCCTATTGGAAGAAGATGATGAAGGTGAAGAGTTTGACGAAGACGAGGAGTTTTTTGATGATGAGTTTTCGGATGATACCGCTGGTATAACGGTATCGAGTTATTGGTTTAATAGTGAGATGCTGGGTAAGGTTGAGGATATACACAACTACCTTGAGGGTTTTGATGAAACAGGAAAAGTAATATCCATTGCTACCACCATAAGCTTACTGAAAAGCCTTAACGCGGATATTGTTAAGAATGACTTTGAACTGGCTATTCTTTATAAAAAGCTACCGCCGGTTATCAAAAAGTCATTAATTGAACCGTATATGTCTGAAGATGGAAACCAGTTGCGCTTTAGTATACGAATTTTTGAATCTGACCCTAACCTTAAACGAGGCGAGTTATTGGCTAAGATTCGTCAAGGGCTAGTTCAAGAGTTGGGATTAGAAGATGAGCAAATTAAAATTACTGGCATGGTGGTGCTTTATAACAATATGCTGCAGAGTCTTTTTAAGTCGCAAATTCTGACGTTGGGTGTTGTGTTTATTGCCATCGTACTGATGCTTTCAATACTCTTCAGAAATATACGCTTGGCTGCCATTGCGATTATTCCAAATATTATGGCTGCAGGTATGGTGCTTGGTTTGATGGGCTGGTTAGGTATTCCATTGGATATGATGACGATAACGATTGCGGCTATTTGTATAGGTATTGCCGTTGATGACACGATTCATTATGTTCACCGATTTACCGATGAATATAGCCAGCATCAAGATTATTGGCTTGCTGCTCGCCGTAGCCATAGTACGATTGGTAGAGCGATGTATTACACCTCATTAACCATTACCATTGGCTTTTCTATTTTAGTGTTTTCTAATTTTATACCCACCATCTATTTTGGTTTGTTGACGGGGTTTTCAATGATTGCTGCTTTGTTGGCAAATATGACGCTATTACCTCTACTCATTATTCATTTTAAACCACTGAAGTGCCGCTCCTAAGGTTTAAGCAAGCCACTGAAAGAGGTGGCTTACTTTCTTAATTTGAGGGGTTCTAGTTTTTGCTGGGCTAAGGGTTATGAACGGTAAATGCTATTACCATCAAATTTTTAATTAAGATAGATTACTGAACTAATCGAATAGAGCCATTTATATTAATTTGGATGTTTGAGGTGTTTTGTTGCAAGTTTGCTGGGGCTGATTCTGCCACCATCGAATCTGCGGACATCATCCGAGATTTGGCGTAATAAACAGGGCGGTGTTGGTTATTGCTGTTTATATTGATCTTATGAATAACGTATTTATTCTTATTGAAGCCTTTAGTAATAAGTGCGGCCTGTTCCTTAAAGTTTGTAATGGCTTGATTAACGAGCTGTTTTTTAATGCGTTCTGATTTTTCTTTTGATACATGGTAACGCAGTGATTTAATGAGTAATTCTTTTTGTAATAAGCCAATTAATTGGCCTAGTGTTGCACTATTTTTGCTTTCTAAAGTGATTGTTTGTGTTCCGCGCCAAGCCTTGAAAATACGTTTATTGTAAATTTGGTGAGAGCTGTATTGGCCACCTTTTACCTTTACCGCTTTAAAGGGTTTTGCTGTTTTAAGTGCCCAATCCATTTTTTTGTTAATAGCTTTAGCCAATATTGCGGGGTCATAGTTTTCAGCTTCGACACTAATAGTCGCTTGCATAGTATCTGTCTCAACTTCTTGGCTTGCAGCTGCTTGGATATTAACAATCCCTTCTAAGGCTGCTTCGTGGGCTATAGCCGGGCTAAATAAAAAACTTAGTCCCAATATCAAGAATAGTTTATGCATGTCGTTTCCTTTTATAGTGAACAGCAAAATTTATAAAGACTATTTCGGTACAACGGCATAACAGAACTAACTTCATTCAAGACGAAGTAGCGTTTTAAGCTACATCATCTTGAATGGAGCAATCATGTTAGCGTTTTAATCTAATGGTTTTCTAAACGATTTAAGCCATTAAGTGCTGCAACACGGTATGCTTCAGCCATCGTTGGGTAATTGAATGTTGTGTTAGTGAAGTAGAGTAGGGTGTTGGCTTCACCTTGTTGCGACATAATGGCCTGACCAATATGAATAATTTCAGCAGCTTGGTCACCAAAACAATGTACGCCCAATATTTGTAGGGTATCTGAGTGAAAGATTATTTTTAACAGGCCCTGTGTCTCGCCGGTAATTTGTGCGCGAGCGAGTGAATCAAAACGTGAGTAGCCCGTTTCATAAGGAACCTTTTGATCGGTTAATTCTTTTTCGGTATAGCCCACGGAACTAATTTCAGGGTTGGTATAAATACCTGTAGGGATGTCTTTGATGAGTTTGGCATCACAAAAGCCATCCACAATATGGGTTGCAGCAAAACGCCCTTGATCGTAGGCTGCACTGGCTAAGCTTGGGTAGCCAATGAAGTCACCTACGGCATAAATATGTTCTTTACCTTCAATTTGGTAATTGTCGTTAACGTTAACCTGGCCACGTGAGTTGGTCTCAATGCCTACGTTGTCTAAGCCAAGCCCCTTTGAATTTCCTGTTCGTCCGTTAGCCCATAAAAAGATGTCTGATTTGATTTTTTTACCAGAGACTAAGTGTGTTGTAACGCCTTTATCATCACTACAGATGGATTCATATTCTTCACTTGAGCGAATAACAACACCTTGTTTACGCATGTCATGGCTGAGCGCATGAACAATTTCTTCATCTAAGAAGGCGAGTAGGGTGGACTGGGTGTTAATAAGGTTAACCTTAACGCCTAAGGCTTGGAATATAGAGGCGTACTCACTGCCAATAACACCTGCACCATAAATAGTAATGGAGCGCGGTGTAAAGCCTAGGCTTAAAATGGTGTCACTATCAAAAATTTTACTGTCATTAAAATCAACGTCATCAGGACGATACGGATGAGAGCCGGGTGCTAGAACAAAAACTTCGGCCGTAATTTCTTTTGATTTTCTGCTTTTTGGAAGGCGGACTTGTAGGGTATTGTCATCAATAAAGCTGGCTCTACCGAAGATTAAGTCGAGGTTGTTTCGCTCATAAAACCCGCTACGCATATCAACCTGTTTTTTAATAACATCACTGGCTGAGCTGAGCAGTTGAGGAATCGTTAAGTGAATGGGGCCGCCACATGCTTCCTTAAACCAGCGGTTTCTGTTGAATTGTATAACGCCTTGTACCGCTTGACGCAGTGCTTTTGAGGGAATGGTTCCTGAGTGAGTGCAGCCACCGCCGACTTCTTGATGTTTTTCGATAATGGCAACTTTTTTGCCTTCTTTACACGCTTTCATCGCAGCACCTTCACCGCCAGGGCCGGTACCGATGACAATTACATCATAGTCATATTTACTCATATAGGGTCTCTTTATTATTTTTTTAAAACGTTGCGGTAAGTATACAACAGATACGATAAAATCATGATTTAGACGATTTATTTTTGATTTATGAGTGATGTATTTTTAGTGATTGAAAAAGCCTTGGAGTCCTCTTCGGTTGAGGAGACTATTCAGCTAACAAGGCAGGTGTTTAAGCAGTTGGGGGAAGATTCTTCGTTTGTTGAACCGATTGACCGGGTAATAAAACCGATTGACCAAGTACGTTTTCCGAGTAAGCCAATTTGTATTGAGCCTAGAGATTTACCGCGCCGCCGCTTAGGTAGCGATGCGGGTAAGCGTTCATTTATTCATTCAATTGCCCATATTGAGTTTAATGCTATTAAGCTGGCTCTAGATATTGCTTATCGTTTTAAAGGCTTACCAGCTCAGTTTTATAGAGATTGGGTTTATGTTGCGAATGATGAATGTAAACACTTTGAAATGCTTAATAATCATTTGGCTAATTATGAGTGTGTGTATGGCGATTTACCGTCACATGATGGTTTATGGAGTATGGCGGTAAAGACGGATGAGGATATTCTTGCTCGCTTATCATTAGTGCCTCGCTACTTAGAAGCCCGTGGCTTGGATGTAACCCCTGCTATGTTACAAAAGCTACAGGCTCAAAAGGACACTGCCTCAGCGGCTATTTTAGAAGTGATTCTAGAAGATGAGGTCGGTCATGTCGCGTTTGGTACAACGTGGTTAGACTTCGTTTGTGAGCAGTTTAGTGAGAAACGCGAAAATGTCTATTTTAAAAATATAAATCATTTTATGAAAGGGCAAATATTAGGCCCCTTTAACCGTGAATTACGTCTTAGAGCAGGGTTTAGTGAGGCCGAGTTAACAGAGTTAGAACGCTTAGATAAACGACGCTAATTCAGTTCAATAATAGTGTGACCCTGTTCTGTCCAATCTAATATAGAGCCGGTATTGTCCCATTCGGCTAAGACAAATCGCTCAGCATCGTGCCCATCTACGTTATGGGTATGCTTGTTAGGGCGGTGTGTGTGCCCGTGAATTAGGCGCGTGGTTTTGTATTGTTGAAAAGTTTTTATAACGGCTGCTTCGTTCACATCCATAATATCGTTGGACTTTTCTTGTTTGTTTAACTGGCTTTGTTGGCGGTAATGTTTCGCCAGCGCTAAACGTTCTTCAAGTGGTTTGGCCAGTGCGGCTTGTTGCCATGCCGGGTTGTGAGTCAGTTGACGAAATTGTTGATACTCGGTGTCATCGGTACACAGTAAATCCCCGTGCATTAATAATGTTTTAACACCAAATAGGTCAATAATATGTTCATCTTCTAAACACTGAACTTGTGTCTCGTTGAAGAATTTTTGGCCAATAAGGAAGTCTCTATTACCGGCTAAAAAGTGCACGTTCACTCCATTCTCAGTCACACTCTTAAGCTTGTCCTTAATGAGCTGATTAGGGGGTGTTGGATCGTCATCACCCACCCAGCTATCAAAAAGGTCACCTAGAATATATAAATCGCTGACATTAGCGTCTAACGAGTCAAGGTAGTCTACAAACCGTTGAGTGGTTTGTGGGCGATCCTGGGTAAGGTGTAAATCTGAAATGAAGTGTACGTGCTTGCTCATCGTTTATTTAATAACTTCTGCTTTTTCGATGATAACTTCTTCTTGTGGAACATCTGTTGGGAACATGCCGCCAGAACCGGTAGGGATTGCAGCCATTTTATCAATTACATCCATACCATCTGTTACTTTACCAAATACGGCATAACCCCAGCCTTGCTGTGTTTTAGAGCTGTGGTTTAAAAATCCGTTGTCAGCAAGGTTGATGAAGAATTGGCCCGTTGCTGAGTGTGGGTCGCCTGTTCTTGCCATAGCAATGGTGCCACGGTCATTTTTAAGACCATTATCGGCTTCATTTTCAATTTGAGCTTGAGTCTCTTTTTGTTTGAAGTCACTAGTAAACCCACCACCTTGAGCCATAAAGTTAGGAATAATACGGTGAAAGATAATGCCTTCATAGAAGCCACTTTCAACGTAAGAAACAAAGTTTGCTACGGTGTTTGGTGCTTTCTCGGCATCCAGTTCTAAAGTGATTTCACCTTGGTTGGTGGTAAATTTAATCATGGTCATATTGGTTTTATCCGTTGCGTAAGTTAATGTTGAGAAGAGTAATAAGCTACCGATCAGGGTGGCGATGAGTCGATTGAGTTGTTTTATCATTGATTAAATTCCCTTTAAGTAAAATTTAGAATGCAATATCTTAGCGTTTTCTGCGCCGTATAGAAAGTTGTCAGCATTGAATCCTGTGCAGCAATGTTAGTTAACTACCCATGACACGGTTTAATATCATATTAACCTGTTGGCTAAATAGCTGGAAACTGTTGAAAGACTCGTCATCAAGTGGACGATGGCTCAGGCTCCTGTCAGCGTAAAATAGGCCGATGGGTTTGTTTTTAACGACTACAGGGGCGACGAGGAATGATTTGGTTTTAGTCTTTTGTGCTAAAGACTGCGGGATTAAACGTTTTGTCTCATCGGGGCTGTCTTCGTTAAGTCGTAGCGGTTGGCGTTGCTGAAAAGTGTGCAACCAAATTTTTGATTCAGCGCTGGCTGTGTTGAATTTAAAGTGTTCACGCAGCCAGTCGTTATTGTCACCGATAACTTGTTTGACTTTTAATTGTTTGCGATCGGGGGTCAGTAGGGCGAATAAGGCGTGATCCATGCCTACGCCACGATTAATCCCTTCTAATGTCATTTCTATTAGCATATTGAAGTCGATTTTTCCTTTGTTCATCGACATCAGGTCCTGCAGAATTTGTAGCTGCAGTTGTATGTCGGGTTCAGGAAATGCATCGGCTAAATACGGGGTGTCGTCCAGTTGGGTTTCGCTGGGTAGAGGGATTACCTTGGCGACGGCCTTGGCACCATAATAGGCTGTTGTCTCAGCTGCTTTTTGTGCTTGTTGGTGTAACTGTTCGGTGGTTACTTTGGTGGAACGCCCAGTTAACTTTGCAATAGTTTGGGTGAGTTCAATAACGGTTTCCGATTCCCAGCCCTTTTCTACCGCTTCTGCGAGTTGGTGCGATAGGCAAATGGCTTGACTGGTTGGGTCGTTATCGTTTGGGTTTTTTAGTGTTCGTTGCAGCAAGTCACTCAAACCCCAAGCTTGAGCAATGCCTTGGCTAAGTTCGTTCATGCTGAAGCCAAGAATATCTCGCTCTATTTGGCTTGCTGGAGTACTGGTGTTCCTTAGCGCTTGGTTTAATTCTTCACCTTTACTATCGCTAAAACACCAAAAAGCTAAATCTCCAATATGAAATAATAAGGTGGCGATAAACACTTCTTCATGTTTCGGGTCACCGGCTTGTTTGGCTATTTCTTGTGCTTGTGCCGAAGCGTGCATAGACCTAGCCATTTGTTTAACTAGGTGATCACGGTGTACGCCTTGAACTAAACTGTCAATCAATGACACTGTAAGAGACATGCCGCGAACAGCATCGAAGCCGAGCATCATGATGCATTGGCTGATGGTGCTAAATTTCCGTCCACTCGTATTATAGTGAACACTGTTGGCAAGCTTAAGAATACGCGCCGTCATTGAGGCGTCTTTTAAAACGACTTGACCCAGGTGTAAAGCAGAGCTTGTTTCTTTTTCTGATACGTTAACAATTTCTTGGACGGTGCGGCCAAAAATAGGCATTTGACTATCTGTTAAACGTTTAACCCAACTATCAATCTCGGGGTTATTTTCACTGAGGACTGCCTCAACCATAGGGAATATTATTTTTATTTTTAAAGTGTGCCTATTATGGACGTTTTATGGGTTAAAGCAGGGGAAATATTGAAATATATACGTTACTGAAGCCAAATACAGTGAGTAGGTGGCTAAATTTAGCTTGAATGCGTTATTATTCGCCCTTGAATTTATTCCATAGACTGAGATATGAACGCATTAAAAATTTATAACACCTTACAGCGCAAAAAAGAAACGTTTAAACCACTGGTTGAAGGCAAAGTGGGTCTATATGTTTGTGGAATGACCGTGTATGACTTTTGCCATATCGGCCATGCGCGAGTGATGGTCGTTTTTGATACTGTTGCACGTTATTTAAGGTATTCAGGCTATGAGGTTAAGTATGTTCGTAACATCACGGATATTGACGACAAAATTATTGCAAGAGCCATAGAGGCGAATGAAGACTTCAGTGCTTTAACTAAACGCTTTATTGATGAAATGCATCAGGATGAAGCTGCGCTGCATGCTATTCGACCAGACCTTGAACCCTTAGCAACGGACTCAATGGATTCGATTATTTCGATGATTGAAACCTTGATTGAGAAGAAGCATGCCTATGTGGGTACGAATGGTGATGTTTATTACTCAGTAGAATCATTTGAAGGCTATGGCAAACTATCGGGTCGTAAGCTTGATGATATGAATGCAGGTGAGCGCGTTGAAGTGGATGTAGCTAAACGTAACCCGTTTGATTTTGTTTTATGGAAGCCTGCTAAAGAGGGTGAGCCGTCATGGGGTTCACCTTGGGGTGATGGGCGCCCGGGTTGGCATATTGAGTGTTCAGCGATGTCAACAGGTTGCTTAGGTAATCATTTTGATATTCATGGCGGAGGGATGGACTTGCAATTCCCACATCATGAAAATGAAATTGCGCAATCTGAAGCCGCAACGGGTGAATGCTTCGTTAATACTTGGATGCATAACGGTTTTGTGCGTATTGATGATGAAAAGATGTCTAAATCATTGGGTAATTTTTTCACCGTACGCGAGGTGTTGAAAAAGTATCGTGGTGAGGAAATTCGCTTCTTCGTCTTGTCGAGTCATTACCGTAGCCCATTAAATTATTCCGACGAACAGTTGAACGAAGCGCGTTCAGCGCTAGAGCGTTTATATACGGCATTACGCAATATTGAACCGCTGGATAATGATGAAGTGTCTGACTTTATGAGGCGCTTTGAGGAAGCGATGAATGATGATTTCAATACCGCTAAAGCTATTTCGGTGATGTTTGAATGTGCTAACGAGCTTAATAAATTTAAAACGACGGATGCTTTGCAAGCGGCTAAAACGGCTTCCGACTTGCTGAAAATGGCGGGGCCTTTAGGTTTGTTAACACAGAACCCTGAAGAGTACTTGCAATCGAGTACGGGCTCGGATGAAGGGCTTGCCAGCGATCAAATTGAAGCAAAGATTAACCAGCGCTTACAAGCGAAGGTTGATAAAGACTGGGCATTAGCGGATCAGATTAGAGATGAGCTAAAAGAGCAGGGTATTATTCTTGAAGATGCCGGTAAGGAAACCACTTGGCGTAGAGCTTAACAGGTTAAATATTAGGCAGGCTGATGGTAAGCCTGCCTATTTAGAGTTAGCTGCTTTGCAACTCAGCCGCTTGTAAGGTGTTTTCTAATAACGAGGCAATGGTCATTGGGCCAACACCACCGGGTACGGGGGTGATCCAGCTAGCGTTTTTAGCTGCGCCTTCAAAATCGACATCACCCACTAATTTTCCTGTCTCCAGACGATTGATGCCGACATCAATCACGACCGCGCCAGGCTTAACCCAGTCACCTTTTACAAAACCTGGAATACCAACGGCAGCAACGATAATATCGGCACGTCGAACGTGTGCTTCAAGGTCAACAGTTCGGCTATGGCAAGTGGTTACTGTGCAGCGAGCCATTAGTAACTCAAGGGATACTGGGCGACCAACGATATTAGATGCGCCAATAACAACGGCTTCTTTACCCTCTAAGGAGACTCCAGTGCTTTCGAGTAAGGTCATAATGCCTTTGGGAGTGCATGAGCGCAAGACAGGCATACGTAGTGCTAAACGACCAATATTGTAAGGGTGAAAACCGTCCACATCTTTTAATGGGTCGATTGATTCAATAATTTTTTCTTCGTTAATATGCTCAGGTAAGGGCAGTTGAACGAGAATGCCGTTGATGGCGGAATTATTGTTTAAGTCGCTAATTAGGTTAAGTAGCTCTTCTTCAGTGACACCGTGCGGAAACGTTTTAGAGAGTGAATAGAAGCCAACTTCCTCACAAGCATTACATTTACTACGTACATAAACTTCAGACGCAGGGTTCTCGCCAACTAAAATAACGGCTAGACCGGGTTTGGACAGACCGCGAGCGATTCGCTCATCGGTTTGTTTTTTTATGGTAATGCGAAGGTTTGCTGCCGTTTGTTTGCCGTCGATAATTGTCATAAATTGTTTTTTGTACCTGTTTATGGCGTCTTTTTCTAAAGAAGCGTTGACCAAAATTACTGTGTGCCGTATTATCGCCCACCTACAGACTTATTGCATCATTTAAGCAATGCTTTTTGTGGACGGACGGGGTGTAGCGCAGCCTGGTAGCGCAACTGCTTTGGGAGCAGTGGGTCGGGAGTTCGAATCTCTCCACCCCGACCATTTATAACTTATGATGACGCGCTTGTAGCTCATCTGGATAGAGCATCGGCCTTCTAAGCCGAGGGTAACAGGTTCGAGTCCTGTCAAGCGCACCATAAGCTCTAAAAAATAATCGTTATGGTGGGTGTAGCTCAGTTGGTAGAGCCCCTGACTGTGACTCAGGTTGTCGAGGGTTCGAGTCCCTTCATCCACCCCATTTCGATTACGGTATTTTCCATACTTTCACTTGATATGAATGAGGGTTATGGGTCTGTTGGTTCTATTTAAGAAATATTTTTGATTGAAATTTGAATCAGGCATTGACCAAGTTGGTTGAGTGGCGTATTATCGCCAGCCTGAAAACATGTTGGGTTTTGGCTTAGCATGAATGTATAAAGTCGGGGTGTAGCGCAGCCTGGTAGCGCAACTGCTTTGGGAGCAGTGGGTCGGGAGTTCGAATCTCTCCACCCCGACCATTTATAACTTATGATGACGCGCTTGTAGCTCATCTGGATAGAGCATCGGCCTTCTAAGCCGAGGGTAACAGGTTCGAGTCCTGTCAAGCGCACCATAAGCTCTAAAAAATAATCGTTATGGTGGGTGTAGCTCAGTTGGTAGAGCCCCTGACTGTGACTCAGGTTGTCGAGGGTTCGAGTCCCTTCATCCACCCCATTTCGATTAACGTTCTAAACGACTTCTCCATCAACACCTCCCCCTTGATTCGTTTGCATCTTTTGCATGCGGTTAAATTGTAAAATACAATAGCTATATTATTTATATATAAGTAGGTTTTGCCTTGCAGTTGCCACCATTTCCTTTGCTTTTAACGCCATTAGATTCACCCAATGCTGAAGTAAATAAACTCATTAGCTCAGGTGTTTACCAAGTAATTGACAGTGTATCGAATGAATCGGCTTATTTGAGTTACGAAGATCAAGCTTTAACGATACAAGCTCATGTGCTTAATAAAAAATTGAGCTTATCTATCGATTTTAGTGCAGGTAAGTCTAAACATAGGCGCTTATATGGTGGTGGGAAGAAACAGCCTTTAGCTAAATCATGTGGCTTAGATAAGCACCCTGAATGGACAATTTTAGACGCAACAGGTGGTATTGGTCGAGATACTTTTGTATTGGCGAGCTTGGGTGCTAATGTAACACTGTGTGAGCAACACCCAGCGTTATTTGGCTTGCTAGTCGATGCGCAAGGGCGAGCTGAAGAGGATGCAGATGCGGCTCTTATTATGAACCGGATGAATTGCTATCACCAAGATTCAATTAATTATTTAAAGATGGTTTTGGCTGGTGATTATGCTGTGCCGGACGTTATCTATCTAGACCCGATGTACCCAGAACGAAAAAAGTCTGCCAGTATCAAAAAAGAAATGCAAATCCTCCAGCAATTGGTGGGGCATTCGGCTGATGATGGTGCGTTGCTTGACGTGGCTCTGAGAGTGGCCGGTCATCGAGTTGTGGTTAAACGTCCAAAAAGTGCGCAGGCAATCAGTTGTCAGGCGGCTTCTTACACGGTTGGCAGTGTTAACACACGATATGATGTTTATGTGTGTCAGTAAGCGTTGCTACGAAAGTAGCCTAACAGGGTCTGTAGCTACCAATATACTCAAGATATAGTTAAATGAGTAGTGAGCGTAGCTCAGAGTCTATTTCACTACGTTCCCAAGCATCTTTGAAAAAAGACAGTAGCGTTGCTGTTTGTCCGGCGTCAGAAAAGTTACAAATACCCGCATAATGTTGATGGTTGCTCAGTTGAAAGTATGCGCTTCTATCGATGCATACAAAGTCACCTTCGGGTGGGCTAATATCACTTGCTAATACTTTGAATTCAATGCTACTGGGTAGTCGATGTGATAGACCAAGTAAGGCGTGAGATATTCTTGTGATGGGGCGGCTATCACTGACTAGGATATTAAGTTGGGTATATGGGTTTTTTATACAGAACGCTTCACAGGCATGAACTATTTTTTGGTTATTAAAGATAGCAGGGCATAAAGTATGACTATAAATATTAACGTTTTTTTTTGCTTGCCCAATGAGTCTTTCGATGGCAAGGGTGTCTTGCTCGAAGGATGAGAGGGTGAAAGTGTTTTTTGTTTCCCTAAGTACAGCATGTTCTAGTTCATAAGTAGACATGAGGGCGGCACCTTTAGCATGGTTAATGAAAGTCTTCTTATGCTAAGGGCATTTTTACAATAAAGCAAAAAAAAACCGAATCAAATGATTCGGTTAGTGTGCAAGGCGTAATGCTTATATAAGGAGAGGAGAATATAAACCTTCAGACCGCCTTGCGTTGATAAAGAGTATGGCAGTTTATGCTGAATAAAACATGAACTACATCACGTTTTAGTGATTAATTAGTTATTGTTACTTATATTTTTTGCTAATTGCTCAGCACACCCCGTATAGCTAGCAGGGGTTAGCGTTAGTAGTTGTTGTTTAGCATCTTCCGGAATCTCTAGGGTTTGAATAAAGGCTTGCATTGAACGTTGATCAATCCCTTGCCCGCGAGTAAGTTCTTTAAGCTTTTCATAAGGTTTTTCAATACCGTAACGACGCATGACCGTTTGGATAGGCTCTGCTAATACTTCCCAGTTTGCATCCAAGTCTTGCAGTAGTTTCTCTTCATTAATTTCAAGTTTTGAAACGCCTTTTTGCAAGGATTTAAAGCCAATTAAACTGTGTGCTAAGCAAGTGCCTAGATTTCTCAATACGGTTGAATCGGTAAGGTCTCGCTGCCATCTTGAAATAGGTAGTTTCTCAGAGAAGTGGTTCATTAAAGCATTGGCAATACCAAAGTTACCTTCTGCATTTTCAAAGTCGATAGGGTTAACTTTGTGTGGCATGGTCGATGAACCAATTTCACCCGCAATGGTTTTTTGTTTGAAGTAACCAACGGAGATATAACCCCAAACGTCACGTGCGAAATCGATCAGAATGGTATTGATGCGCGCAAGAACGTGGAAGTATTCTGCAATATAATCATGCGGTTCAATTTGAATGGTGTACGGGTTGAAACTTAAACCTAATGATTCAACGAAGTTTTCAGCAAAAGCAGGCCAATCAATGTTCGGGTAAGCAGAGTAGTGGGCATTGTAGTTGCCAACAGCGCCATTAATTTTACCGAGCATATCAATATCGTCTAATTGTACTAATTGGCGTTCTAAACGCGCGACAACATTGGCAAACTCTTTACCCATTGTACTTGGTGAGGCTGTTTGCCCGTGAGTACGTGATAGTAAAGGCATTGCTGCGTAAGTAATCGCTTTTGCTTTAATGTCGTTAATAACGTCAGCAATAGCTGGCTTAACAACTGCATCACGACCTTCTTTTAGCATTAAAGCATAAGAAAGGTTGTTGATGTCTTCAGAGGTGCAGGCAAAGTGAATGAATTCGCTAACGGCTAATAACTCAGTATTATCGGCAGTTTTTTCTTTTAAGAAGTACTCCACAGCTTTCACATCGTGGTTTGTTGTGCTTTCAATGTCTTTAATGCGCTGAGCATCATCAATGGAAAACTCAGTAACGATACTATCAAGTAGTTGATTAGTTTGAGCCGCAAATTGAGGGACTTCTGCGATCTCATTGTTTTCAGCTAAGGCTTGCAACCAACGTACTTCAACCGTTACACGGGCTTTGATTAAGCCAAACTCAGAGAAAATAGGGCGTAATTCGTCAACTTTGCTGGCGTAGCGACCATCGACAGGGGAAAGAGCGTTTAATTTATTTAGTGTCATTTCAGAAGTATCTTTAATTAGTGTTTGAAGAGGTTGAATCTATAATACCGCCACCAAGGCAAATATCATGATGATAAAAAACCACCGATTGCCCCGGAGTGACGGCGCGTTGCGGTTGGTCAAATTTTACAGCGCAAGACCCATCATTATGCAGAGTAATTTGACAGGCTTGGTCTTTTTGCCGATAACGCGTTTTAGCCGTGCAGCGGAAACCATCGCTGACGGCTTCTCCGCTGACCCAGCTAAGCTGTGTTGCCTGCAAAATATCGCTTTGCATCATGGGGTGATCATGCCCTTGGGCAGCGATTAGAATATTGTTGATAAGGTCTTTTTTGATGACGTACCAAGGTTCTTCCGAGGCAGTTTTTATACCGCCAATCCCTAAACCTTGACGTTGGCCGAGTGTGTAATACATTAAGCCTTGATGCTGACCAATAACCTCGCCCTCAGGTGTTTGAATCTCACCGGGTTGAGCCGGTAGGTATTGCTGTAAAAAGTCTTTAAATTTACGTTCACCAATAAAGCAGATACCCGTACTGTCTTTTTTACGACTATTAATGAACCCTGCTTTTTGTGCTAGTTCTCGTACGGCAGGTTTCTCCATATCACCAATAGGGAATAGCGAGCGACTAAGCTGAGCTTGTCCTAAGGTGTAGAGGAAGTAGCTTTGATCTTTATTGCTGTCTAAACCACGTAATAGTTGAAATTTATCGTTTTGTTGACCAATTTGCGTGTAGTGACCTGTGGCAATATAGTCGGCACCGAGTTCGGTAGCGTAGTCTAAAAAGGCTTTAAACTTAATTTCACGGTTACATAAAATATCGGGGTTAGGTGTACGCCCTGCAGCATATTCTTTAAGAAAGTCTTCAAAAACGTTATCCCAATATTCGGTGGCAAAATTAACAGTTTTTAACTCAATGCCGAGTTTGTCACACACTTGTTGAGCATCATCAAGGTCTTCTTTAGCAGTGCAGTATTCACTGCCGTCATCTTCATCCCAGTTTTTCATAAACAAACCGGTGACTTGATGTCCTTGCTCAAGCAATTTTAAGGCGGCAACTGAGGAGTCGACTCCACCGGACATGCCTATCATTATTTTTTTATTTGACATTTAAAACAGTAGGTTATGCTTGTTATTTAATGTGTTGTTTGACTAGATCTAATGGGTAGGTTTTACCCACTAAAAAATCATCAATGCTTTCTAATATAATAGGGCTTCGTAAGCGTTTTTGGTTATCTACGATGTCTTCACGAGTCATCCATAATGCTCGAATAATACCGTTATCTAATTGCTTTTCAATATGTTCGTGGCAAACATTTCCAGAAAACGTTGTACGGAAGTAGGTCGTCTCATTTTCTTGATTATGCCAGAGGTACGAGCCAATAAATGCACAGGGGGTAAAGTGGTAACCAGTTTCTTCTAAGGTTTCTCTTATAGCCGCTTCTTGCATGCTTTCGTTAGGTTCCAAATGCCCGGCAGGTTGATTGATAACAGGGCCAGCTGAAGAATGCTCTTCAACCATAAGGAATTTTCCTGCGTGTTCAATAATCGAGGCAACAGTTACATTGGGTTTCCAGATCATGCTCAGCTTATGGATTATATTTTAAGGGGGTATTATAACTTAAATATCAAATTAGGAGATATAGCTAGAAACCCTTGCAGGGAGCTCCTTTGTGTAAAGGTCCCATATTACAGTTCAGCTTAAAAAGATGATTGGAAAAAACTGGGGTCAATAAGTTCGATAAAGTTCTTAGCTGGTAATGATAATATACCTTTCCTTTTCATCGTAATGCCATAATAATAATCAGGAAAATATTTTGATAATGGTTTTGCGACGAGTTTTTCATTACCTGTCAGCGAAACGCTGGTAACAATAGAGATGCCTAAACCGAGCTCAACATACTTTTTAATAATCTCCCAACTCCAGGCCTCTAATGAGCCTTTGTAGCGTAGCTGATGTTTTTGAAAAACATCTTCAACAATACGCCAGGTGTTCAAATGTTTAGGCGGAAGGATCAGGTCATATTGAGTAATATGGTGAAGGCTAATGTCGTCTACTTTGGTGAGAGGGTGGCCAAATGGCATGATTAATACGGGAACAAAACGATACGCTTGTTTATAAAGTATATCGGAAGGCACATTGGAGACAGGGCCTACGGCAAAATCAACTTCACCGCTACGGATCGCTTCAATGCCTGATTTTCCTGAAACGTTGTGCAGGCGAATATGAATGTTTGGATAGCGCTGTCTAAATTTTTCAACAATTTTGGGCAGTAAATATAAAATGCTGGCTTCTCCAGCAGCAATATTGATTTCAGTTGATAGCTCAGGTTTGTGGCGTGCGGCAAATCGTGTTGGGAGGCTATCCATTTGTTCAACCAAGGGCTGAGCGAGTTCTAATAAGGTTTTACCGGCTTCCGTTAGGTTTATTTTAGGGCCATTTCGAGTAAATAAGCGTGCTTGTAATTCCTTTTCAAGACTTTGTATTTGTAAAGAAACAGAAGGTTGGCTAAGTTGTAATAACTCAGCGGCTTTTGAAAAGCCACCCATTTTTGCAGCCATGCAAAATGATCGTAACTGTTTATGCCTATTACTTTTTTTTACCTGTGTGCTCATGTATACATTCTATCATTGTTTTTTTTAATGATAGAAATAGTTTTATTGGGATTGTATAGGGATAGATAGTCTTTATAATGCATCGCACAAACATTCAACGACATCAATTTTAGGAGATCTGATAATGAAAAAATTGACTTTTACTGGCGACATGCTCGAAGAGTACAAAAGTATTTACTCTGAAGAAGCCAATGCTTTTGTTGCAAGCTTAGCGGAAGAATTTTCACCACGTGTTGCTGCGTTACTTGAAACACGAAAAGTAAAGCAAGCAAGTATTGATGCTGGCTCACTGCCTGATTTTCTACCTGAAACTAAAGCCATACGTGAAGGCGATTGGAATATTTTAGGTGTACCGAAAGATTTACAAGATCGTCGTGTAGAAATTACAGGCCCTGTTGATCGTAAGATGATCATCAACGCATTGAATGCGAATGTAAAAGTATTCATGGCTGATTTTGAAGACTCTTTATCACCAACATGGGATAAGGTTGCTCAAGGTCAAATTAACATGCGCGATGCGGTTAATGGCTCCATTACATTGGATGACCCTAAATCAGGTAAACATTACGAGCTTAATGAAGACCCAGCCGTATTGATTTGTCGCGCACGTGGTTTACACCTACCAGAAAAGCACATTCAATTAGAAGGTGAAAATATTCCTGGTGGCTTGATCGATTTTGCTTATTACTTTTTCCATAACTATAAAGCGTTATTGGCAAAAGGTTCAGGCCCTTACTTCTATATTCCTAAATTGCAGTCACACCAAGAAGCTCGCTGGTGGGCTGACGTGATGGATAAGGCTGAAGACTTAGTTGGCCTTGAGCGTGGTACGGTTAAAGCAACGGTTCTTATCGAAACATTACCGGCTGTGTTTGAAATGGAAGAAATTCTTCATGAATTCCGTGATCACATCGTAGCGCTTAACTGTGGCCGTTGGGATTACATCTTCAGCTATATTAAAACGCTTAAAAACTACCCAGATCGTGTGCTACCAGATCGCCAAGCGGTAACAATGAATAAGCCTTTCTTAAGTGCATACTCACGTTTATTGATTAAAACGTGCCATAAGCGTGGTGCGCTTGCGATGGGTGGTATGGCGGCCTTTATTCCTGCTAAAGACCCTGAAGTGAATGCAGCGGTATTGAAAAAAGTGGTTGGGGATAAAACACTAGAAGCACAAAATGGCCACGATGGTACATGGGTTGCTCATCCGGGACTTGCGGATACAGCGATGGGTGTATTAAACGAATACATTGGTGAAGGTAACCTAAACCAAATGAGCGTTACACGTGCTGATGATGCAGAAGTAACAGCGGCAGAATTACTAGAGCCTTGCGAAGGTGATAGAACAGAAGACGGTATGCGTGCCAATATTCGTATTGCTGTGCAATATCTTGAAGCATGGATTCAAGGCAACGGTTGTGTACCTATCTATGGCTTGATGGAAGATGCGGCAACTGCTGAAATTTCACGTTCATCAATCTGGCAGTGGATTCATCACGGTAAAGATTTAAGCAACGGCAAAAAAATTACCGTTGAATTATTCCGTGAATTTATGACTGAAGAAATGGAAACGATCAAGTCTGAAGTGGGCGAGGAACGTTTCAATGCAGGTCGTTTTGATGAAGCCGCTAAAATTATGGATCGTTTCACAACATCCAAAGAGCTGGTTGATTTCTTAACCGTGCCAGCTTACGAATACCTATAAACTATTTTTTAATTTACTAACCGAAAGGAGATTTAAATGTCATCTTATACAAATGATATAAAAGCTGTTTCAGCATTGGTAGAAAGCAAGGGTTCATCTTGGGATCCAATCAACCCTGAGTCAATTGCACGTATGCGCGCGCAAAACAAATTCAAAACAGGTCTTGATGTAGCACAATACACAGCAGACATCATGAACGCTGACATGGCTGCATTTGATGCAGACAAGACTCAGTACACACAGTCTTTAGGTTGCTGGCATGGTTTTATCGGCCAACAAAAAATGATCTCAATTAAAAAGCATTTTGGCGGAAAAACAGACCGTCGTTACCTCTACCTTTCTGGTTGGATGGTTGCTGCTTTACGTTCTGATTTTGGTCCTTTACCTGATCAATCAATGCACGAAAAAACATCTGTTGCAGCGTTAGTTGAAGAGTTATACACATTCCTACGCCAAGCGGATGCACGTGAACTAGGCGGTTTATTCCGTGATTTAGACGCAGCACGTGAAGCGGGTGATTCTGCTAAAGAAGCAAGCGTTCAAGATGCTATTGATAACCACGTAACACACGTTGTGCCAATTATTGCTGATATCGATGCAGGCTTTGGTAATGCAGAAGCAACTTACCTAATGGCTAAGCAAATGATCGAAGCGGGTGCTTGTGCACTTCAAATCGAAAACCAAGTAGCTGATGAAAAGCAATGTGGTCACCAAGATGGCAAAGTAACTGTTCCTCATGCTGACTTCCATTCTAAAATTCGCGCATTACGTCACGCTTTCTTAGAACTAGGTATTGATAACGGCATTATCGTTTCACGTACTGATTCTGAAGGTGCTGGCCTGACTAAAGAAATTGCTGTTGTTAAAGAGCCAGGCGATCAAGGTGATCGTTACAACTCTTTCCTAGACGTTGAAGAAATTGACGTAGCAGACATGGCTGAAGGCGATGTATGCTTCAACCGTGATGGCAAACTTGTTCGTCCTAAGCGTTTACCTTCAGGTCTATACCAATTCCGTCAAGGTACGGGTGAAGAGCGTTGTGTATTTGACTCTATCGAAGCAATTAAAGCCGGTGCCGATCTTCTTTGGATCGAAACAGCGACACCAAGCGTTGCAGATATTGCAGGCATGATGAATGAAGTGCGTAAAGAGATTCCAGATGCGAAACTTGTTTACAATAACAGCCCATCATTCAACTGGACGTTGAACTTCCGTCAACAAGCATTTGATCGTTGGGTTGAAGCGGGTAATGACGTATCTGCTTACGATCGTAGTGATCTGATGAATGCTAAGTATGACGATTCTGAACTAGCTGCAGATGCAGACGATAAAATTCGTACTTTCCAAGCTGATACAGCACGTGAAGCGAATATCTTCCATCACTTGATCACATTACCTACTTACCATACAGCTGCATTGTCTACTGACAACCTAGCTAAAGAGTACTTCGGTGAGCAAGGCATGTTGGGCTATGTAGCTGGCGTTCAGCGTAAAGAAATCCGTCAAGGTATCGCATGTGTTAAACATCAAAACATGTCTGGTTCAGACATGGGCGATGACCACAAAGAATACTTTGCTGGTGAAAACGCGCTTAAAGCAGGTGGTGCGAACAACACATCTAACCAATTCTCATAATTTGAGATTGGCTAGTTAAGCTTTAAAGCTTAAGTAGCCCTAGCAATTGCTCCTGCATTGCTAGGATACATGCCATCCGTGGCAATAAAGGGGCGGCTTTCTTAATTGAAAGTCGCCTTTTTTATTGGGTTTTAAGTTGAACCGTATTGCCCTCACTTAGAACACTTGGAGAGCGTTGCAACATGATTTTTTACGAGTTAAAATTCGTACAATATTTAGTACAACTAAAGGTACGTTTGTGAATCAAATCCATTTAAATCAAGATATTCAACCACTGTCTGAATTTAGAGCAGGTGTGGCTTCCTATATTCGCCAAATTAACGAAACACACAGACCCTTAGTTATAACGCAAAGAGGGAAGGTGTTGCGGTGCTTTTGGGCGTTACTGAGTACGAAGCCATGCAAGAAAAAATTGAACTTATCGAAGAAGTGCAAAAAGCTGAAAAGCAATTAGCCGCAGGTTCTGGCTTATCTAATGCGGACGCTCGTGCGAGAATCCTAAATAGCATTAATTCTTGAAAGTTATTGGGTCACCACTCGGGTTAGAAAAGCTGGAGGAAACAGCTAAATTTATAGCTAGTGATAAACCATCCGC
>Ga0209081_1000430_pt1 | contig 25199 bp, 18 predicted proteins | sample GOMGulsemesocosm_4_FD_184636 | JGI IMG/M metagenome (GOLD analysis project Ga0209081, IMG submission 184636) | Methane-oxidizing microbial communities from mesocosms in the Gulf of Mexico - GOM15B Gulf of Mexico (SPAdes) (version 2) | ecosystem: Environmental > Aquatic > Marine > Cold seeps... | reverse complement strand
ATTGCTATGGATAGTACGATAAATCTTGTAAGAATCTGACAATGTAGGGTATTTTCAATGCAAACCCTCTACATTACCACTTTTTTATACTTGGATATGCCTGTTTTAAAAAGTGTACGGTAGTGAAAGTCTAAACAAGATTTTGAACTAGATAGAGATTTAATTGAGAGATTTAAGTCTGATTATTTTTTTACAGAGCTAACTAGCGTAATAGGCAAAAAAAATAAGAATGAGCTGGAAAATGCTGTGAGTAAGTCTCTTTTTTGGATTGGTGAGGCGCAAAAAGAACGCTCTCATGCGTCAGATTGGGTTAAGTTATGGTCTTGTGTTGAATGTTTTTTTGTATTTGGCGAAGAAAAGGTAACAGAGAGAAATTCGCAAGGGTTAGCATCCATTTTAGTGTTTGGTGGATATGTTCATGATCAATTCAGTGATTATAATGATTTGAAAACCAAAATTAAAAAATTCTATGGTTTGAGATCTAAAATTGTGCATCATGCAGAGTACACTCAAATAGATGAAACTTTACTTGAAGAACTTTCTTTTATGGTGACATGGTTAATTATAACTATGGTTTCACTTTTGGATAGAGGATATACAATGTTATCTGATATTCAAGAGCAAGCGGAAAGGTTGGATAAAATACAAAATTAAAATAATCACGTTTTTTTATGGCTATGTCTGCATGAGCTGTTGGTAAGAGGTACAAGCGAATGGTTACGGTCATTTACCTATCGCCATAACTTAATTAAAAACAATAATATAGGTTATTACCAACACTTAACGAGGACATAGCATTTTTTATTACTAGATACTTTTTTTTGGATTAACTTGTGAGGACATTTTGGACGTTGACGCTGTAAAAAAACATCTACAAGATTTTTTCTCTTCCAATCCAATGGTATTGATTGGCTCAGGGTTATCATTGGGGGAGGGGATTTCTGGAATGTGGAAACTCTCCCAGCACCTTAAAGAAAAAATTCCTTTACGTGTACCTAGCAATTTGCTTGAAGAGTGGAAAGAAGTAGAGAAAAAAAATGATCAAGATATTGGTTTTGAAGATGCAATGGCTTCATTAAGCCAAGGTAGTGAATTAATAGAGCATATAGTGTCTGAGACTGCTCAGCTGATCGCAAGTGATGAAAAAGAGATAATAAAATCAGTTATTGTTCAAGAAAAACAGTTGTCATTTTCACCGTTGTTAAAGTATCTATTATTTAATCAGGACGAATTAGTGGTCGTCACACCAAACTATGACAGACTTATTGAGTTAGCTTGTGAATCAATTGGACTAGATATAATTACTGGATTTAACAGTTATTATTGCGGTGAGCATGCTCCTGATAATGAAAAAAATAAAATTAGAGTGCTTGATAGAAAAGTAGGAGTGAAAGGGAAGGTAACAGTTAGGACTTCTTTTAAAAAGCATATAAAGATATTCAAGCCACATGGTAGCTTAGATTGGTATGAAATTAATGGTAAGGTCATTCGTACTCAAGCAGACATTGATGCCAGAAGGTTAATCATTACACCTGGTGCGAGTAAGTTTAGGGAAGGGTATCAGCAGCCTTTTGATTATCATAGAGAATCGGCTAATCAACATATACAAAAATCCAAAGCAATACTAATCATTGGTTATGGCTTTAATGATGAACAACTTGAAGTTCACCTGTTGAAAAAATTACAGGAAGGAATTCCTGTTGTAGTTATAACTAAAGTATTGTCAGATAATGCAATTAAAATTTGTACATATTTAGATAACGTTACCATGGTTTCAGTTGGTGAACATGATGGCGAGACGATTATAAATATTAATGGTATAGAAACAAAGCATAATGCTAAATGGTGGTCTTTAGCTGAATTTATAGATGGAGTTTTAGAGTGACTGAGCAAGAATATGTAATATCAACTAAAGATGAGTGTTATATAGGAAGGGTTGTAACTGTTGATACAAACCGAGTGCTAATCGTAGCTGAATCTCCTGAAATAATTCAGGCTTTAACAGTGTCTGATTTAGTAGCAATTCAGGGCAATACACCGCAAGAATATTTGATTGGAATTATTGAAAAAGTAAAGCGGAGTATAGGAAGCCCAATACTAATTGATTCAGAGTCTCAAGACGGCTCAGAAGATGAAGAGTTTGATGAAGTAGTTGATCATGATCTTGTTCAAGTCGCTTTAATTGGAACATTCTGGGAAGTTTTGGGTGATAAACGTCAGATATTTAAGCGAGGAGCTAAATATTTTCCTAGAGTAGATAAGAAGGTTTTTTTAATTCAAGCGGAAAGCCTAGAAAACTTAATGTCAGCTGTAGCCAGTGATATTCCAGCTGAAATTCAGCTAGTATTGGGAACATACGGCAATACTAATTCTAAAGCGGTAGCTAATGGAGATAAGTTATTTCAACGACATGCCGCGTTATTGGGAAGCACTGGCTCTGGAAAAAGCTGGGCGGTTGCTTCATTACTTGAGCAGGCTGCAAAATTAAAGCACACAAATATAATTCTTTTTGACCTTCATGGAGAATATAAAACTCTCACTAGTGAAGCTATAGCAGCTGGCCAGAACCCCATTGCTGAGTATTATAAAATAGTTGGGCCTAGTGACCTTAATGAACAGAATGAAAAAAATGTTTATGTTCCTCACTGGTTACTGAATAAAGAGGAAATGTTGGCTTTATTATTAGACCGTTCGGATAACAATGCTCCAAATCAATCGGCACGCTTTACTCATCATGTGAGAGAACTAAAGCAAGAGTATGTGTCGGCAAATAACATTACGGAACTTTCAGACGGATTAACTGTTGATGCACCGATTCCTTATTCTATAGCTGATTTGCTGGGTCGCTTAGCTGATGATGATAATGGTATGAAGGATGGTGCAAATAATAAAAAAGTAAAAGGTGACTGGAATGGTAAGTTAACAAGGTTCATAAGTCGCTTAAGTACAAAAGTCGATGATAAACGCAGTGCTTTTTTGTTTGAGTCCCCGCCAGATTCAGATGCCTATGAATGGCTTGCTTCCTTTGCTAGTAAGTTTTTGGAGACTAAAGAGTCTTCACACGGCATAAAAGTCATAGATTTTTCTGAAGTTCCTTCCGATATATTACCAATTGTTATTGGCGTTTTTACTCGTTTCCTATACAGCGTACAGTTTTGGAGAAATGAAAAAGAGCGAACTCCCATTGCATTTATTTGTGATGAAGCACATATTTATTTACCAACGCGAGATACAAGCGATGCAGACTCTCGTATTTCGTTGGATGCATTTGAAAAGATTGCTAAAGAAGGAAGAAAATATGGGGTTTCCTTATTAGTTGTAAGTCAAAGACCTTCTGATGTTAGTCGAACAATATTGAGTCAATGCAATAATTTGATTGCTTTAAGGCTTACCAATCCTCAGGATCAACAGGTAGTTCATAAAATGATGCCTGACTCTCTAAGTACATTAACTTCGGTATTACCAATACTAGACACTGGTGAGGCCATTGTTTTAGGTGATGCAGTTTTATTACCTTCACGAATTAAGTTAAATCAGCCAAAATTAGAGCCTGCCAGTGCGACAAAAGATTTTTGGCAGGATTGGTCATGTAAAGAATCTAAAAGTGATTCTATAGCCTTTGCAGTTGAGTCATTGCGTCGCCAATCAAGGTTAAGGTAGGTATTATAAAGCGGATAAAGAGCTTCTACTGAAGTGAGCACAACCTATAAAAAGTACTATTCAGTTAATTTAATGATTACAAAAACAAGCATTAACTGCTACTATCCATCATAAAGATAATAAAAGGACTCATTATGGATTTTAATGCGATGAATAACCAAGCGATTGCGGCAGAAATAGGGCAGCGGATTGCGCAATTACGCTTAGAAAAAAACCTAAGCCAACAGCAAATCGCAGATGAAATTGGCATGTCACGCATGGCTTATGGAAAAATAGAAAAAGGCGCCGCTAAGTTTGAAAATATAATTGCCGCTTTACGCGCATTAAACCAACTGCATTTAGTGGCAAACTTTATCCCAGAAGCCACCTTTAGCCCGATGCAACAACTTAAACTAAAAGGTAAACAACGCCAGCGGGCAACACCCCAAAAAACAGACGGACTAAACGTACAAAATAAGACACTGGATTGGTAAATGCAAAACTTAGCCGAAGTACATTGTTGGGGGGAATTAGTGGGCGCACTCGCTTACAACCCTAACGATAAAATAAGCACCTTTGAATATGCACCCGAATGGCTAAAGCAAGGTATTGAACTCGCCCCCTTACAGATGCCGTTGTCCACACAAAAATATCAATTCCCACAGTTAAATAACGCCACCTATAAAGGATTGCCTGCTGTTTTTGCTGATACCTTACCCGATGATTTTGGTAATGCAGTGATTAATGCATGGTTAGCTAGAAAGGGTCGTGATAGCCAATCTTTTTCTGCACTGGAACGCCTACTTTATACCGGTAAGCGAGGCATGGGTGCTTTAGAATATGCCCCCGCTTTAAAAAACCAAAGCACCCCCCAAGACAAGATTGAATTAAATACCCTAGTACAGATGGCACAAGAAATTGTTGACCAACGGAGTGCCTTAAACACCAACATACCATCAGATAAAAATCATGATGCCGCGATGTCGTCCCTTTTTCAAGTCGGCACATCCGCAGGCGGAGCAAGAGCAAAAGCCCTTATTGCTATTAACAAAGACAGAACCCAAATTCGCTCAGGACAAACTGATGCCCCTAAGGGTTTTGAGCATTATCTACTTAAATTTGATGGCGTAGAAGAACATAAGAGCAATAGCGAAGTATTTGGTGATCCTAAAGGCTTTGGACGCATGGAATACGCCTACTACCTAATGGCGATAGATGCAGGTATCACCATGGCACCTTCAGAATTATTAATAGAAGGGAAACGCGCACACTTTATGACGCAACGCTTTGACCGCATAGGCAATCAAAAAATACACATGAGTTCACTCTGTGCCATCGATCATGCCGACTATAAAAAAGCAGGGGGCTACAGTTACGAACAACTTTTAACCGTTGCACGGCAACTAAGACTACCCAGACAAGCCGCTATTGAAATATACCGTCGCATGGTTTTTAATGTGATTGCCCGTAACCAGGATGATCACACTAAAAATACCGCCTTTTTATTAACCGAAAACAGCCAGCAATGGCGATTATCCCCCGCATTTGATATCGCCTACAGCTACAAAAAAGACTCCCCTTGGGTCAATGCTCACCAAATGTCACTCAATGCCAAACGAGATAATTTCACACGCGAAGACCTCTTATCGGTTGGACAACTCATTGGTAACTTTAAAAAACAATCCCAGCAGATTATTAATGAGGTGATTACCATTGTGTCTGATTGGCAATACTACGCAGATAAAGCCCAAGTATTTCCCCAACTCACACAAGAAATAGCCAAAAATCACCGTTTAAAAATTTAAACAGGAAAAGGACAACCATGAACACCGCCAACATTAAAAAATACGCCCCCCTAGCACGTAATGCTTTCATTACAGCCGTAACAAAACGGGCTAATGAACTCGGTATATATGCTGACCACATAGAAGAAGCAGTAGAAGAAGGGCAGGTACTTAAAATTGAAGGGCGTAGTGTTGATTTAAAGCTTAAAGGAGCGCGTAATAAATTAATACAACGAGTTGATAGTGCTGGTTTTACTGCCTTAATGGAATTTATTGCTTACACATGGTTTAACCGTTTGTGTGCTATTCGTTATATGGAATTACATGATTATCTTGATCATGGACTTCGCGTTTTATCCCACCCTGATAATGATAACGGTTTTGAAATATTGGAACATGCTCAAGATGTGGCTGATGATTTAGGCTTAAACCGTGATCAGATTATTGAACTCAAATTAGCAGGGAATCAAGACGAATTGTTATATCGGACTTTATTACTGGGGCAATGCCATGCTTTACATAAAGCCATGCCATTTTTGTTTGAAGCCATTGATGATGAAACGGAATTATTATTACCTGACAATCTAACCCGTACCGATTCTATTTTACGCGGATTAATAAATGACATTCCTGCCGAAGACTGGCAACAAGTCGAAGTCATCGGCTGGCTGTATCAATTCTATATTTCCGAAAAGAAAGACCAAGTCATCGGCAAAGTGGTTAAATCAGACGACATACCCGCTGCCACGCAATTATTTACCCCCAACTGGATTGTAAAATATCTGGTACAAAATTCCGTCGGCAGACAATGGCTGCAAACCTATCCCGATTCCAGTTTAAAAGCACAAATGGAATACTATATAGAGCCTGCCGAACAAACAGAAGCCGTCAATGTGGCTTTAGCCGCACAAACCCCCGACAGCATCGACCCTGAAAAACTTAAAATTCTAGACCCCGCCTGCGGTTCAGGGCATATATTAGTTGAAGCCTACCACACCCTAAAAGCCATATATGAAGAGCGCGGCTACCGTAACCGCGAAATTCCCCAGCTGATTTTAGAAAACAACCTGTTTGGCTTAGATATAGACGACCGAGCCGCCCAACTCTCAGGCTTTGCCCTAATGATGCTGGCCCGTGCCGATGATCGACGCATCTTTAGCCGTGATGTACAGCTTAATGTGATGAGTTTACGCGGCAGCACGGAATGGTTAGCCGACAGTCAACAGCAATGGTACGACTTAAATTTACAGGGGCAATCACAACAAGGTGAGAACCAAGACCTGTTTTCTCAACAAGCAATAGACCACCCCAGCTATACACTCATCACCCAAACCCTCGCCCTATTTGAACAAGCCAAAACCTTTGGCTCCTTAATTCAAGTCCCTGAAGCACACAGCGCAGATTTAAACGCCTTACTCAGCCAATTAAAAAGCTTGGCGAAGGAAGGTGAATCGACAATACAAAAAAATGCCGCACAAAAGTTATTGCCCTATATTCAACAAGCCTGCTTATTAGTGCAGAAATACGATGCGGTGGTGGCAAATCCGCCGTATATAGGTGGGAAGGGTATGAACCCAGAACTGAAAGCCTTTGCTAAAAAGCACTTTCCTGATGTCAAATCAGATGTTTTTGCCATGTTCATCATACGCAATTTAGAATTTGCAAAGGACAATGGACAATTAGGCTTTATGACACCGTTTGTTTGGATGTTTATTTCCAGTTATGAAAAATTACGAGATAGATTGATTACCGAAGAAATTATTTCAACATTGATTCAACTAGAATATTCAGGTTTTGATGGGGCAACAGTGCCTATTTGTACCTTTACTTTAACGAAAGGACGTATCCCTGATTACACAGGGAGTTATATTAAATTATCAGCTTTCAAAGGACATAAAAATCAAGCACCTAAAACCTTAGAAGCCATTAATAATCGTGATTGTGGCTGGTTTTATGAAGCTAAACCTGACGATTTCAAAAAAATCCCATCGAGCCCGATTGCGTATTGGGTGAGCGATAAGGTGAGGGAGATTTTTAATATAGGAAAACCTTTATCTTCCTATGCGAGCATTGGAAAAGGGCTAGATACTGGAGATAATAATCGGTTTTTAAGAAATTGGTTTGAAGTTAATTTAGATACTAAAAAATGGATTCCTTGTCAAAAAGGTGGAGCGTTTAGAAAATGGTATGGAAATAATGATTTTTATATTAATTGGGAAAATGAAGGTGAAGAGTTAAAAAGTTATAAAGGTTCTAATTTAAGGAATTCTCATAACTATTTTCGTTCGGGAATATCATGGACAAGAATATCGAGTAGTAGCACAGCATTTCGTTTTTTTTCTGACGGGTATATATTTGAATCGACAGGCCCGTGTTTATTTCCTAATGAAATATCAGTATATGTTTTAGCTAGTTTCTTAAATAGTAATCTGACATTTTATTTTTTGAGGTTCATAGCTCCAACTCTTGATTTTCAAAGTGGACATATTTCTTCTTTGCCTATATTAGGTTGTGTATTTAAGGAAATTAATTGGGAAGGCTTAAATTTAGCAAAAAAAGCCATAAATATGTCTAAAACTGACTGGAACACCTACGAAACCTCATGGGATTTCCAAAACAACCCTTTAATAAACACCGTAGACTGGGTTGGCGATAGCGTAACCCAGCAAAGCGAATCCCCCAATGCTGGGTTACGCGATAAAGCCACTAACCCAGCTTACGCTACAGATTCATTGGCGGAACGCTATGCACAATGGCAAGCCCAAAACCACGAAACTATCGCCGAAATGCAAAGCCTCGAACAAGAAAACAACCGCTTGTTTATTGATGCCTACGGTTTACAAGACGAACTCACCCCCGAGGTGCCTTTAGAGCAGATTACTTTAACCGTAAACCCCAAATACCGTTATGGCGGCAAGCTATCCGAAGAAGCCCTAGAAAACCGCTTTCAATCCGATACCCTAGCCGAACTCATCAGCTATGCCATCGGCTGCATGATGGGACGCTATCGCCTAGATAAAGCAGGCTTAATCTACGCCCACGCAGGCAATAAAGACTTCAGCACAATCTATAACGCCCAAGCAGAACCCATCGCTTCGGTTAGTGATAGCGTAACCCAACAAGTCGAAGCCACAAATGGTGGCTTACGCGATAAAGCAGCTAAGCCAAGCGACGCTGAAAATCCCTTCCTACCTGATGATGACGGAATAATCCCCCTAACCGACCAAGAATGGTTCGCCGACGATGCCACTCTGCGTATTAGCGAGTTTGTACGTGCCGCATGGGGAGAAGAAAATCAACAACAAAACTTAGGTTTTATTGCCGAAAGCCTGGGTTTATACGCGATAAAACCCAAAAACAGCGAAACCAGCTTAGACGCGATCCGCCGTTACCTATCCACCCAATTCTATAAAGACCACCTTAAAACCTACAAAAAACGCCCGATTTATTGGCTATTCAGCTCAGGCAAACAAAAAGCCTTTGAATGCCTCGTGTACCTACACCGCTACAACGAAAGCACTTTATCTCGCATGCGCACCGAATACGTCACCCCGTTATTAGGCAAATACGAATCTTCCGCCATGGTGTTACAAAAACAAATCGAAGAAGCCAGCAGCACCGCCGAAGCCAACCGCCATAAAAAAGCCCTCATCGCATTAGAGAAAAAACAAACCGAACTCAGCGAGTTTGACGATAAACTAAAACACGCCGCCGATATGCGCATTAGCTTAGATTTAGATGATGGTGTTAAGGTTAATTACGGTAAGTTTGGGGATTTGTTGGCGGATGTTAAGGCTGTGACGGGGGTGAAGGCCTGATGGCTCGAGTCTTATTTGTTGGTAATGGGTTTAATTTAGTATCAGATGGTGGTGCTAGTTGGAATTCTCTATTAAATAAACTTGCTGGTGACGCTACAACACAGCATGAAGAAATGGTACGCAAAGCAAAGCCATTTACTCTTTGGTTTGAAGAAATAAAAAGCACTTCAAAGCAGAGTGACTTGAAGCAAGTTGTCTCTGAGTCATTAGAGGGTGGGCTGTCACCAAATAAGCATCATGTTGATGTAATGGCATTAGGTTTTCAACACATTCTTACAACTAATTATGATTATAATCTTGAAAATGTAACTGGAGAAAAATGGAAACTTGATAAGCCCGCACAAGAAACTACCTATAGTTTATTTAGGAGGCATAATTTAGGGGAGCGATATATATGGCATATACATGGTGATATAGGTGCTAAGAGTAGTATTATGCTTGGGCATGAGCAGTATTCAGGGTATATACAGAAAATTCGAAATTTCCTGACAACTGGAGTTAGTACTTCTGTAAAAGAAAGAAATGGTAGAGCATATCTTTCAAAATATAGTAGGAAGGACGTAAAAACAAAAGGTGATGTAGAAACTTGGGTTGATCTATTTCTTGAGCATGACGTTCACATAGTGGGCTTTAGTTTTGACTATACGGAAAATCACCTCTGGAATTTGCTTATGGAAAAACAAAAGCTAAGAAAAAAAGGAGTTCTTGTGGGGCAAACTATATTTCACCGGTGTTCGGATACTAAACAGTCTGTTGATGATGAAGCAAAACTATCAATTTTATCTGCGTTTGGTGTGGAAATTGTTGATCATACATATAGTTCTTTTTCGGAAGCGTATGATAAATGTATTCAATCACTTTCGCAGGAGTAAAGTTTATCATTATCACATCCAAAACTGAGCATTAAGCACCATACCTGAGATAAAAAATACAGAGCATGGGAATGATAAAAACATTGATTACTAAGAAAAAGATAAGAGGCTGATTTATGTTAATAGAATTACAAGCTGAATTAGATGACGTTATACAACCACTAGGCCATCATGCGGTTGAGTTTTTTTTGGCAGCGAGTTTGTACCACGCTAGAAAAGTAAGTTTTGCTAGTGCTGCTCATATTGCAGGTTTAAGCTTTGAGGGTTTTCGCTATCGATTGGAAGAGCATTTTGATAAAGCTTATATCGTAGCGGATGAAAGTGTACTTGAGGATGTTGAAACGATAGATAATTTAGCATCATGAATATTGTTTTAAATACCAGTCCGGTTATTTTTCTGGGTAAAGTTCAATGTTTAGATGACTTGATACAGTGTGTTGATAAAATTAGCGTGCCGCAGCAGGTGATTAATGAATTTGGCGATGAGCATTTACCTGATGGTATTCAGATAAAAACGTTGTCCGTTGCGAGTTCAGCTTATGTACAAGGTGCGTTGGGGCGATTACATGAAGGTGAGTTAGCGGCAATGGCTTTGGCACAAGAATTATCGGCAGATTTTGTTGTTTTAGATGATTTGTTAGCTCGAAAAAAAGCACAGCAGTTAGGGCTGAAAGTTATTGGAACGGTAGGTTTATTGCTATTAATGAATAAGCGGAATCGATTAACGGCTGAGCAAGTTTGGCAGCATTTAACAGCGCTTACGCAAGAGCATGGCATGTATTTATCTCCTGCACTGATGGCAACAGTTAAACAAAAGTTGTTTATGGTCTAGTTTATACTCATAAAGTTTGACGATATTACAGGCATATTGTCGGTATACCTATCAGTTTTGATTTAGATGAGGGCGTAAAAGTCAATTACGGCAAGTTTGGGGATTTACTGGTGGATGTTAAGGGTGTGGCGGAAAAAAATAATGGAATTTAAATTTAATATATCAAATTCGTGGAGCATCGCTTTTCATCACGGACATAGTGCCTTCAGGTTGTTAGGTATTGTGTATGAGATAGAGAGCAAATACATTGCAAAAAAAGAGAGTTTAAATGGACTCGAATATGGACAAGCCGAATATTTAATGGTGCTGCCTAGTTTAGATGAGTTAACCACTAATATGTTTCGTGTATCTACTGCCAGTATTATGATGTTTCAGGCAATGATGGAGGCTTTGATTAATGATTCTCTTAAAAGAGAAAGTGCTTTGAGCAGTATTGGCGAAAATGAAAACTTTTATAACAAGTGGACTAAAGCGTTACAAATTTTAGATCAAGATGATTCTTCTTTTGTTGAGTATAAGGCAAATATTTATACAAAATATAGAAACCCATTGGTTCACCCTAACAAGATAAGTTCTGGTGCTTTTGATGATTTGGAGTTTAGTCAGTTATATAAAGGTTTTTATTCAGGCTGGGATGCTTATAACAAACTGTATGATGGTTTAAAGCATCCACACTCAGAAAATTCATGGGAAATCATGTGTGATAAATATGGTTTACCTAAGAAACTTTAGTTATGGGGCTGTTTAAGGTGAAAAATACTTTGTTAAAATCTTCATGGTTTAGAAAGAGTATCTTGTTGAATGAGCACCCAATGAAGATACCGAGTGATTTTGCTGTTGCACGATCATCTGAGAATTGGTTTTCAATGGCGCAGGATTATTATTTTGCAACAAAAGTCCTACGTCAATCATATTTACAGGCAAGAATAGATATTAAGTCTGTTACGGTGTTTGATGAAAAAGGGACTGAGGTATTAGCAAAAACCCAAATATTGAATCCTTTACTTCTGTTAATGGGGCATTGTATTGAGTTGCAGGTAAAAAGCCTGTGCATAAAAATAAAAGGGGATGAGCTCATTACGCCGTTGAAAAATGCAATCACACACCATAAAACTGTTTCCTTATGTGAGCAATGTGATATTGATCTTAATGACGATGAAAAGTATTTGTTAAATTTACTTCATGATTGCGTGGTTTTTGGTAAGTACCCAACCGATAAAGTGCAAGTAAAAAAGCATCAAGTTAACGATAAAGACACTCCAGATAAAAAACACTCAATTCACCCTCAAACCCTTTGCCATATCGATGAGTTGTATCCAGCCTTTGATTTGTTTTATAAGAGACTTAGTGGGTTATATGATTCAAAAAGTGCAGAAATTGAGGTTGATTAATGTTTACGGGTCAAGATAAAAAATTACGGTTTCTTAGAAGGTTATCGAAATCTGAAAAACTAGATTTAGTTAATACCGAGGAAATTGATAGCTTATTAGAAGTTGGTAATTTTACTCAGGCATTTTTGACTCAGTGGATGGTTGTAGAAAAAACCGCAAAACATCTAGCTAAAGTAGGTGTTATTTGTATTTGGTGTGACAAAACATTTGAATCTTTGCATAAGGCATTAGGGGATGTTGGTTATAAGCAGGTAATACTTGAAAAAAAGATATTTGACACTTTGTATACTAAATATGCTGAATCCCGATCATCAGGTTTTGATAAAATCAATATAGATCAACTTAAAAAAGTAATAAATATTCTCGATGTACCATATGAGGTGCATGACTTAACAGTGCTTTTGGCATCGAATCCAGATGGTAACTCGGATAGTAATAGTTGGCCAAATCATCAGAAAAAATCAATTAGAAAAGTAAGAAATGGATTGATTCATAGTAACGGTAGAATTGCTAGTAAAACTGATTATGATGAGTATTTACCATATTTTGAAAAGTATTTTGTAATAATTGCTGATATAGCACAGCAAATAGAATCTTTAGAAAAAGTATCAAATAAAAAGCTGATTACAGGTGTATCAGTATGACTGGGTATAAGTAATGACATTACCTATTAATATTGAAGCCTTAATCAATAAAAACATAATTGAAAGCGAACGTATCGAATTCAAACAGGGCTGGAACCCTCAAGTCATTCTTCATTCGATCTGTGCTTTTGCGAATGATTTTCATAACCTTGGTGGGGGTTATTTGGTTGTTGGTGTCTCTGAAATAGAGGGGGTGGCAGTTATGCCGCCTGTAGGGATTGATGTTAGGCAGTTGGATGCGATTCAAAAAGAGCTGTTACAAGTCTGTCATTTTATTTCACCCCACTATTTTCCTATTGTTGAAGTTGCTGTTATTCAAGGGCAGTCTATTTTAGTGATTTGGTGTCCGCCTGGAGATACTCGTCCCTATAAAGCGGCTAAAAGCCTTAGTGGAAAAGAGCAGCAAACCAAATATTATTATATTCGCCGTTTGTCCTCAACGGTTAAGGCGAGCGATGCTGATTTACAGCGGTTGCTGGAATTAACCGCGAAAGTTCCTTTTGATAACCGGATTAATCATCATGCCAGTATTGATGATTTTAATCTTACCCATATTGCAAGTTTTTTACAGCAGGTTAAAAGTGCTTTGTATGCTGAATTACCTCAGTTAAGTTTGGCTGAGCTAACTCGTAATATGGGGGTGGCAAGAGGGTCTGATGAAGATATCAAGCCCCTTAATGTTGGGTTATTGATGTTTAGTGATAATCCTTATCAATATTTTAGAGGCGCTAGGATTGAGTTAATTGAATATCAAGATGATATTGGTGATCAATTTAGAGAGACGTATTTTACCGGTCCGGTTTGGCAGCAACTGATTGATGTGATGCAGTACATTAAGCATCAAGTGATTAAAGAGCAAGTGATTAAGGTGCAAGGTCAAGCGGAGGCGTTACGCTTTTATAATTTCCCCTTTGAGGCTGTGGAAGAAGCCGTTGCCAATGCGGTCTTTCATAAGGGGTATGATAAGGAAAATCCCATTGAGATTAATGTACGACATGATTGCATTGAAGTTTTATCATTTCCTGGTCCTTTGCCACCCGTTGATCAAAAAATGTTACAGGGCGAGAAAATTATTGCTAGGGACTGCCGTAATAGCCGCTTAGGTGATTTTTTGAAGGAATTAAATCTTACTGAAGGGCGTGGGACAGGATTACCTAAGATTAGGCGATTTATGGCTCGTAATGGATCTCCTAAGCCAGTGCTTGAAACGAATAGTGATAATGTTTATTTTTTAGCAACATTACCGATTCATGAGAAGTTTGTTGTTGATCTGAAGGAGTCACGGCTAGAGTCACGGCCAGAGTTACAGCTAGAGTCGGAATTGGCTAAAAAAGTACTTACTTTTCTGGAGGAGCTAGCGCTGAGCAAATCAGGGTTATCAGCTAGGTTAGGCCATAAATCAGTTTCTGGTGAATTAAATAAACAAATTAAATGGTTGTTAGAGCATGGGTTTATTGAAAGAACGATTCCAGATAAACCAACCAGCCGATTGCAGAAGTATCGTTTATCAACATTAGGAACTAAATCCATTAATAAGGACATAAAGTAATGAAGTTTATCCATACCTCAGATTGGCATATTGGCCGTCTATTTCAGAATATATCTTTGTTAGATGATCAGGTCGTTGTTTTGCGGCAATTAAAATCATACGCAATCAAACATGAGGTTGATGCGTTAATCATTGCTGGTGATGTATTTGATCGCTCTGTTCCACCGGCTGAAGCGGTTGATGTGTTAGATAAATTTTTAGATGAGATTATTTCTGAATTACACATTCCTGTGATTATGATTTCAGGGAATCATGATTCGGCTAAACGCCTAGGATTTGGTGCTAAACAAATGCAGCAGGCAGGGTTACATATTTTAAGTGATCTGGCAGATGTCACCACGCCGGTTATTATTGAAACGGCAACAGGGCCAGTGCACTTTTATGGCATTCCTTATCACGATCCTGTTGAGGTACGCGAGGCATTTGATTGTGAGGTGAAAACTTATGATGAAGCGCATACGCATTTAGTTAATTTAATTAAAAATGTTCGGGGGGCGGGAGCGCCATCTGTTTTATTAAGCCACTGTTTTATTGATGGAGCGACTGAGTCAGACTCTGAACGGCCTTTATCCATAGGCGGGGCTGATAGGGTTTCTTTTCAACCACTGGAAGATTTTGATTACGTGGCGTTAGGTCATTTACATGGCCCCCAGTATAAGGGTAAGGAACATATTCGTTATTCTGGTTCTTTATTAAAATATTCATTTTCTGAATATAAACAAAATAAGGGCATTACTTTAGTTGAGCTGAATGAGCAGGGGCTTGTTTCTACTGAACATCTTAAATTAACGGCAGAAAAAGATTTAAGGGTGATAGAAGGTTTGTTAGAGGATTTACTTGAGCAAGGTAAAGCAGACCCACGGAATAATGATTACTTATTGGCTAAACTAACAGACAAACACGATATTCTTAATCCGATGGGACAATTAAGAAAAGTGTACCCAAACATTTTGGACTTAGAACGGACACAATTTATTGTATCTAAAGGGAGTCAGTTAGTTGCTGATGTGAGTTTAAAACGAACCGAGCAGCAAGTTTTTAGTGATTTTTTTGAGCAAGTGATTGGTCATGATTTAAGTGAAGAACAAACCTCTTTGTTACTGGATGTTATTGAGCAAGCAAAAGACTTAAGTGAGGAAGCAACATGAAATTACATTCCTTAGAAATACAAGCATTTGGCCCTTTTTCTAAAAAAGAAGTGATTGATTTTTCTGCATTAGGTGAAAATGCCTTATTTTTGATTGACGGCCCAACGGGTGCGGGAAAATCATCAATTCTTCATGCTATCTGTTATGCGCTGTATGGTGAAACAACAGATTCAGATCGTAAAGAGTTAGGTTTAAGGTGTGATTATGCTAAGGCTGATTTACTGACTGAATTAACGTTGGAATTTAGTATTCGTGACGATAGATACCGTATTACTCGCGTACCTACTCAGATGCGACCTTCTAAGCGTAAGGGTGGCAGTGGTGAAACTGAACAAAAATCAGCAGCTCATTTAAGACGTGTTTTAGCTGATGGAATAGAAGAAACCTTAGTCCCTAAAAAGACACGAGATGCAGATACTAAAATTGAAGAAATTGTTGGTTTAAGCTCAGAGCAGTTTTTGCAAGTGATGGTGCTACCGCAAGGTAAATTTCGAGAGTTATTGTTAGCTAAATCCGATGATCGCCAAGAAATTCTATCGACATTATTTCAAACGCAAATTTATAAACGTATTGAAGAGTTATTAAAACTAAAGGCAGGGGCAATAGAAAATCAGAATAAAGCTTTTGAAGATAAAAAATCTGATGCTTATTTAGATGTTCATGTTGTAGATGGTGAGGCGTTAGAAACAGCGGTCGAAGAAGCAGTTGTTTTGTTAGAGGAAAAGTTAAAGAATAAAGAGCTAGCTTCAGGCAATAAACAGCAAGCAGCAACCGTTTTAGCTAAGGCTACAGATTTAAGTAATACCTTTACTCTTAAAGAAGATAAGAAAAAAACTTTAGATGAATATTTATTACAAACAGATGAAATAAATAGCCAGAAGGCGAGTATAAAACGTGCGGAAAATGCATTATCTATTCAACCTAAGTGGCAAAACCTTCAAGATATTCAAAATGATATTAAAGCTAAACAAGGTGATATCGCCAAGGCTAAAGAAGATAAAGACAAGGCAGTAGTACGAGTTAGCACTGCTAAAAGGGCATCAGAAATAGCAGTTGAAGCGTATAAAAAAAGAGATCCCTTAAAAGAAAAAGAAACAAAAATTGAGGGTTATAAAATCAAACTAGTCTCTTATCAGCCGTTAAAAGATGCTTTATTAGTAGCAGATAAGCTCTATAAGAAAGCTGTAGGTGAAAAAGCTGATTTAGAAAATAAAGCATCTGATATTGAACAAGTATTGAAAGATTTAAATACGGAGATTGAAAGACTTGATAATGAAGTTAAAAATAAAGCAGATACAGTTAAGAAAAAAATAATTGCGGATAGCTATTATAAAAAGCGTGTTGAGCTAGAAACAGCTCAGGGTGATTTAAGTCGGTTTATTAATGAATATAACAAACTAAAAGATAAATTTGAGAAAACTGAAGAGACGTTTAAAAAATCTGAAAAAGATGCGAACCATGTCGAGATGCAGTGGTTTAGTAATCAAGCAGCAGTTTTAGCCGAAAAACTGCAAGCTGATCTTCCTTGCGCTGTTTGTGGTAGCTCGACGCATCCTAATCCTGCTCATTTTTCTGATGATTCAAATGGTATTAATCAGGAAATAGTCGATCAGGCAAGAGCGTTTCAGGCGCAAGAATTTAAAAATATGGATACTGTTAAGACAGAATTACAAGGCAGAGGACATTCTGTAACGAATAAAGAAACAGAGGTTAAAAATTTAGAAATAGACTTAGCGGAAGTAGCTAATAAATCAGTTGCTGATGTTAAACAATCTTATACAGAACTCGATGAAGAATTAAAAAATATTGAAACTAAAGAAAAGGAGATTGTTAAAGCTAAGGATGAAAAGGTTAAGGGTGAAGGTGAAAAGCAGCCCATTTTAGATGCAATAAAAAAGATTGAAGCGACAATGCCAGACTTAATTGCGAACCAAGCAACCGCTAAGAGTGATCTGGACAACGCGAGTAATACATTACCTGAACAATATAGAAATATTGACGTAATTGAATCAGTACTGACCCAGACCCGTGAAGAAATTACAGCTCTTGAAAATAGTTTAGAAGCCTCTAATCAGGAACAGACTGATTCCTTATCTCATGAGTCTTCTGTTCAAGCACAATTAAAGGAACTAAGCACAAGTCTTGATGAATTAACTAAACGGCAGGTGTCTCAATCTCTACTATGGGAACAAGCACTGGTTGATAGTGATTTTGTGAATGAGCAGGATTTTTCAGCAGCACAATTAACGGAAGATGAACTGGACGGCTATCGACAAAAGGTTACAACTTATGATGATGAGGTTAAAGCATTACAGGCTGTGTTAGATCAATTACAAGAGCAATTAAAAGATAAACAAGCACCAGACTTAGATAAACTTCAACAAATCTTAAAGGAATTAAGTGATGCATTTACTGCGGTAGAGGAGCTATGGACAAATGCTAATTTACATCATAAAAAACTTATTGAAACACAGGTTAAAGTAGAACAAATTGAAGCCCAGCAAACTGATATAAAAAAACAGTATGAAATTGTCGGAACATTATCTAAAGCAGCATCAGGTAGAGGGAATGTTCGAGTGAGCTTGGAGCGATTTGTACTGGGAAATATTTTAGATCAGGTATTGAGCATAGCAAGCCAACGCCTCCATATTATGAGCAAAGGGCAGTATCGGTTGATTCGTCAAAATGAAGAAGACCAAAAAAGAAATACCACTGCCGGTTTAGATCTAGCGATTGATGATGCTTATACGGGGAAAACTAGACCTGTAGCAACTTTATCAGGTGGTGAATCTTTTATGGCTTCTTTGGCATTAGCGTTAGGTTTGTCTGATGTTGTTCAAGAAAGGTCAGGGGGAATACAACTGGATACTTTATTTATTGATGAAGGGTTTGGTAGTTTAGATCAGGAATCGTTGCAATTAGCGATAAATACGTTAGTTGATCTGCAATCTACAGGGCGCACGATTGGTATTATTTCGCATGTATCAGAACTAAAAGATCAGATGTCCCAGCGGGTTGAGGTGACTGGATCTCGTAGCGGTAGCACGATTAAAATGATGGCTTAATTAATTTTTGTTTTAAGTGTCCTATGCCCTAATTTTTAGGGCAATTAAATTCAGGTATGAGTGGTTATGCAAATAGATCAGTTAATAAAGGGAATAGAAGCCAAATTCAGTAAAAGTCGTTTGGTTTTTTGGTATGACCCTGAGCAAAGTTTTAGTGATGAAATTCCCTCAATTGTTATTGAAGGTGTCACTTTATTGGATATGTCGGATGTTTCAGTGTTTGAAACTAAAAAACGTATTGAGTTAGATGAACCCGCTAATAAATTCTTATTATATTTTCCTTATGCAGAGCTTGAGGCTGAACGGGATTGGTTGTTAGATATTCGTTTATATAGTGAGCAGTTTTTTGCTGATGCGAGTTCTATGCTATTAAATGAGTTGGGTATTCCTAAGATGGCATTACGAGGGCATATTCGTCAAAGAGAAAACTTTTTTACTAATAAACAACGATTGGTAGCATTAAAGCGATTTGTCACTGAAGATGAAACGGAAGCATCTTTAGATAGAAAAATGATTGCTGTTGTGACTAAAGCGGAATCTGCCTCTTTAACAGATATTATTTTTCAGTTAGTCAAAAGTTATTCAGTGGCACTATTATCAGGAAGTGATAAGGTCGAATTGATACAACAAAGTGAGAAGTTTGGATTATTGGGTTCATTATGGCAGGATTTGGAGTCTCAATTTAGCTATGAAAGCACTAAACCTTCAATAGAAGATTTTGTTTTAAAGCTGTTTTGTACTGAATTGTGGAGCCAAATTGATACGGATGATCGTGATTGGTTATTAAATAATGTATTAAAAACGGGGGCGGGTCGTGCAACCGCGTTGGCTTTTATGTCAGGCTGGCGTGATAGTCGTAGTTTTGCTGATTCCCATGATGTTATTTCTAAGATTATAGCTCAACAATTAGAGGTTGATACGCGCTGTAAACTGTATCACCCCATTCAATTAATAGAGTGTGATACGTTTGAGGTCGTTGAACAAGAAATTATTCGTGGTTTAGTGAGTGACCTTTTAGATAGTAGCCAAAAGCTAGATAGACTGCAATTTGAGCATGTGGTTTCACGACGATCGGTTAGTCATTGGTGTTTATCCAGAAAAGAATATACCGCTATTTATGAAGCCCTGCGTAATGCAGAGCAATTATTCTATTTACGTCAGCAATTTGTTGATGGTTTTCACTATAGTTCTGCCAAAAATATGTATGAAGCTTATGTAAAAGAGCTTTATGTATTTGATCAAGCTTATCGCTTATTTAATGAGCATGTCGCTTCAGTATTAAGTAAAGGGGCGGATATATTACGTCAGCTTGATGATGAGATTGAAAATCTGTACACGCATTGGTATTTGTATGAAATAGGCTTGGAGTGGGATCGGTTATTAGAGTCGGAACAACTGTTAGGTCATTGGGAGCTGGAAGAAATATCTCAACAACATCAATTTTACCAAAAACAGGTTGTATCACGGTTAAGATCAAAACAGACTAAGCGAGTGTTTGTTATTATTTCAGATGCTTTGCGTTATGAAGTCGCTCAGGAACTGACTTTGAGTATTAATGCTGAAAAGCGTTTTAAGGCAGAACTGGAATCGCAATTAGGTGTTTTACCTAGCTATACACAATTGGGAATGGCTTCTTTATTACCTCATGAAAGTCTTTCTTATGAAAGTGAACAAGGGGCTACTGTCTATGCTGATGGTGTTTCCACCCAAGGGTTGGATAATCGAAATAGCATCCTTAAAACGGTTAAAGGGATGGCAGTTAACTCAAAGGAGTTAATGGGCTGGAGTAACCAAGAAGGTCGAGATAATGTGAGGGAGGCTAGTGTTGTTTATATTTATCACGATACCATTGATGCAATCGGTGATAAATTATCTACGGAAGAAAAAACCTTTGAAGCTTGTCGTATGGCGGTTGAAGAGTTAAAAGATTTGGTTGGTCGAGTGATTAATCGTTTAAATGGTAGCCGAGTGTTGTTGACAGCTGACCATGGGTTTTTATTCCAACAGAAAGCATTAACGAAAGCAGATAAAACGGTTTTACCGACAAAACCGGTTGGAACGATTGAAGCAAAAAAACGATATATTATTGGGGAATCATTGCCAGTAGATGATTCTTGCTGGAAAGGAAGGATTGCAGATACAGCCAATGGTTTAGGAGCGACTGAATTTTTAATTCCTAAAGGCGCACAGCGATTTCATTTTATAGGTGGGGCTCGGTTTGTTCATGGTGGTGCAATGCTGCAAGAAGTCTGTATACCTATGATTGCCATATCGGCGTTGCGTGGTGAGAAGATGGTGCAACATGAAAAGCAACCTGTAGGCGTTGTGGTTAAAACTCAGCCGATTAAAATTGTTAATAATATTGATAAGATAAGCTTTATTCAAACAGAGCCGGTAGGTGAACTGTTTGTTGCAAGGAAGGTTGATGTTTTTATTATTGATAGTGAAGGGAAAGAGGTTTCTAGTCGTGAGAGTGTTAAGTTTGATAGCCAAAGCGAGTCAATGGATGAACGTAGCCGTGATGTTAGATTAAAATTAATAGGCTCTCAGTTTGAGCGTCATGCAGCGTATACGCTAGTGTTAGAGAATACTGAGACTCAAACAAGCTATAATCAATATGCTGTGACGATTGATTTAGCCTTTACCGATGACTTTTTCTAATGAGTAATGAATTTATGAATGAAAATACTGATCCTGAAAATAAACCCAGTGAAGATTTAGATACACTACTCAACCGTTATTTTAAAGGGCGTGTGGTAAGAAAAGATCTGACTAAGCAGCTTAAAGAGGGGGCGAATGTTCCTGTTTATGTGTTGGAATATTTATTAGGGATGTACTGTGCTTCTGATGACGATGAGGTTGTTGCTGAAGGTTTAGCCAATGTTAAACAGGTTTTAGCTGAAAACTATGTGCGCCCTGATGAGGCAGAAAAGATAAAGTCACTTATTCGTGAGCGTGGCACGTATAAAATTATTGATAAAGTCAGTGTTAAGCTGAATCAAGGTAAAGATATTTATGAAGCAAATCTATCTAATTTAGGGCTTAAAGATGCGTTTGTTCCAGTAGGTATTGTTAAGGAAAACGAAAAGCTTTTTATGGGCGGAATATGGTGCATTATTACCGTAAGTCATTTTTTTGAAGAGGGGCAGAAAGCCTCGCCTTTTTCTATTAGCAGTTTAAAGCCAATCCAAATGCCTAATATGGATATGCAGGAGCTATTTACGGCACGCGAACAATTTAATACAGAGCAGTGGAGTGATGTTTTATTGCGTTCTATCGGTATGGAGCCAGTTAATCTTGAAAGTCGGGTGAAATTACATTTGCTGGCACGCATGATTCCCTTTGTAGAAAATAATTACAATGTCTGTGAGTTAGGGCCGCGTGGTACAGGGAAAAGTCATGTGTATAAGGAATGCTCACCGAATAGTTTATTAGTCTCTGGCGGGCAAACCACTGTGGCAAACTTGTTTTATAACATGAGTAGCCGCCGTGTTGGATTGGTCGGTTTATGGGATGTTGTGGCATTCGATGAAGTGGCTGGGATTAATTTTCATGATAATGATGGTATCCAAATCATGAAAGATTATATGGCGTCGGGTTCATTTTCGAGAGGAAGAGATTCTATTGAAGCCAGCGCTTCGATGGTCTTTATCGGGAATATTAATCAAAGTGTTGAGACGCTGGTAAATACCAGCCATTTGTTAGCGCCATTCCCTCAACAAATGATTGATACCGCTTTTTTTGATCGGTTTCATGCGTATATTCCAGGCTGGGAAATTCCTAAAATGCGCCCCGAGTTTTTCACCAATAATTTTGGTTTAATTACGGATTATATGGCGGAATATATGCGTGAAATGCGCAAATATAATTTTGCGGATGCCATCGATAAGTATTTCAAGTTAGGCAATAACCTAAACCAAAGAGATGTGATTGCAGTGCGCCGTACTGTATCGGGCCTTCTGAAATTATTACACCCTAATAGCCAATTTGATAAAGAGGACGTGCGAGTCTGTTTGATTTATGCCTTAGAGGTACGCAGACGCATTAAAGAGCAGCTTAAAAAACTAGGCGGCATGGAGTTCTTTGATGTGCATTTTAGTTATCTGGATAATGAATCCTTAGAAGAATTTTTTGTTAATGTGCCAGAACAAGGCGGTAGTAAACTAATTCCTGAAGGATTATCACAGCCAGGCGTGGTGCATTTAGTGACTAAAGGGGATTCAACAGGACAGCTGGGGCTATACCGTTTTGAAACACAAATGATGGCAGGCCATGGAAAACATACCGTGTCAGGTTTTGGATCAAACATCGCAGCAAAAGAAGCGATACGCATCGGTTTTGATTATTTTAAAGGCAATTTAAACAGGATTAGTTTGACCGAAAAGTTCTCTGAGTTTGAATTTCATTTACATACCGTAGAACTACATAACTCAGGAGCAAGTATAAATACCAGTCTAGCTGCCTTCATCGCTTTTTGTTCTGTGCTAATGAAAAAGCCGGTACAAGAGCAAATGGTGGTTTTAGGCAATATGACATTAGGAGGCGTGATAAACCCGATAGAAGACCTTGCGGGGACTCTACAAATGTCGATGGACTGCGGCGGTACAAAAGTATTGATACCCATGTCTTCCGCTGCTGATATCCCTACCGTTCCTGCAGAGTTATTTTCTAAATTTCAGATTAGTTTTTATTCAGACCCTGTTGATGCGGTTTATAAGGCATTAGGGGTTCAATGAATTTTATGGCTCTTTTGAATTAAGGGAAGGGCTGCTTCTGTAACTTAAGTTTGCAATAGTAAAAGTAGAAGTAATCATTTCCATGATTGTTTGATTTTTTTAGCGTCAATGATAAAAGGGGTATGATTTAAATCATAATCAACTAAATCAATGTAAGGTTTAAGGACTGAAGGTTCATAGCCTTCAGCATACACTTCAAATGTTATTGAATTTAATGAGTGCCCTGCAATCGTGGATACAAAGTCGCGACCAACTTTTTTTTGTTTAAGATGATTAATGAAAGTATTTCTGAAGCTGTGAAATACTTTAGCATTTCTTTCGTAGACGTTGATTTTTTTGAGGTACCTTGAAAACCATTTGCTTTTTGAGTCACTATAGCCGGACTTTTTCGAAGTGTATTTTAGTTCAGGAAATAATCGCTCTTGATTATTTTCGATTAAAAAATCAATGTACTTTAAAAACCCCAGATGAAGTATTGTTGGGTGAATGGGAAATGTTCTTCTACTAGCTTCATTTTTTAGGCTTTGCGTTAGTTTGTCATCCCGAAGACAGAATACATATATACCGTCAATAATTTTAATATCATCCAGATACAATTGGCAAATTTCTGTAAGTCTAGCACCTGAATACAGAGCGATTAGCGGGACCCAGAATTGAGCTGCTTTTTTATGATTAGTAAAATTATCTGGATGAAAAATAGTAATAAGATCACTTTGTGAAAATGGCACTCGATCATTTTTTTTGCTGGGACCATCTGATAATTTTTCGGCTATATCAACAGCTATATAACCTGCAATTTTTGCCCAGTTAAAAAAACCAGCAAATCTTAACATATACTTATCACAGGTAGTTCTAGATATTGGAGTGACATTCTCCATAGCTAAAATTTCCGTGATAGATTTATTTTTGTATCGATTTTGTTTGTTGCGATTAGCAGGCATCTTTCTAACCTTCGCTTTAACATCATTAAGGTCAATACGTGTTATTGATGTTACCTTAGTATTTCTCCCTAGAATTTCAAAAAGTACCTCAAATACTTTAATATTTTCATTATAAGTATTCTCCGTCCACTTGTCTGTAGCAAGCATATCAGCAAAGTACATCTTACAAAGGCGCTCAAGTGGGTAAATTTTTTGAGGGGTTACTTGTTGATTGGAAGGAGGGTTCCCTGAGTTGATTAAATTAAGAAGAGCTTCTTGCTCTTGTTGAGGGTCATCTAAATCAAAGCTAATTTCCCCAAAAGAAACTCCATTAGGCATATTTAAATTTTTTATAGTAGTAAGTTGAGTGATGTTAGCTTTACCTGAATGAATATCGGCAATCAGTTTATCAAAATCTACCATAAGTTTACGCGCAAGTTTTAATGCGATATGTTTGTTTTCGGTTTTAAGAGAGCGTTTGATTTCTCTTTTGTAAGTAAAATGACAAAGATATTTTTTTGGTATGACGACACGGAAATAATAAACGCCGTGTCGGTTTTTATAGAGGTATGATGCAGATTTTATTTTCATTGTAGACAAAGTGGCTCATTGCAGTGGCTCACTGTCGAACAGTAAAATAAAATTCCTTTAAATATCAGTTGCTTATGAATTTTTGGTGGAGACGGGGGGAATCGAACCCCCGTCCGTAAGCACTCCGCCCTTGGATCTACATGTTTATTCCGCGCTTTTAGTTTAACAATAAGCTACCCGTCGGACCAAGATACTTAAAGCGATTTCGAT
>Ga0209081_1000428_pt1 | contig 25288 bp, 21 predicted proteins | sample GOMGulsemesocosm_4_FD_184636 | JGI IMG/M metagenome (GOLD analysis project Ga0209081, IMG submission 184636) | Methane-oxidizing microbial communities from mesocosms in the Gulf of Mexico - GOM15B Gulf of Mexico (SPAdes) (version 2) | ecosystem: Environmental > Aquatic > Marine > Cold seeps... | reverse complement strand
GTGCTGGCGCTCTCGTGCAAGCTGAACTTGTTGCTTAGTTTCTGCATGATAACTACGCACTGTTTCAGCTATTTCTGCTAAATAACGTTGCCGTTCTGGGGCGATAATGGACTGGCTAGCACTGGAACATTTTTCAGAAACCGACGCAAAGAAATTCCCTTGCCATGAATTAAGTTTTTTCTGTTTGAAGCTGGCTAATAAACCTTGGTATAAGGCCGTTATGCCGTTGTCGTTAAACTTTGATGCAATGGTGCCATACAGCGGCAACGTGGATAAGTCCATGCTGAAAATTTCGTGATTACGCTGGTATTGCTTGCCAACATCACGGTAGGCATCTTCACTGCCTTTACGATCAAATTTATTGATAGCAATCAAATCGGCAAAATCCAGCATATCAATCTTTTCTAGCTGGCTGGCGGCTCCAAATTCAGGTGTCATCACATACATTGACACATTCACATAAGGCACGATGCCGGCATCGCCCTGACCAATACCCGGCGTTTCAATAATAATTAAGTCAAACTCAGCCACTTTACAGGCATTGATAATATCCGCTAATGCATCAGGTACTTCGCCTTGTGAATTACGCGTGGCGAGTGAACGGAAATAGATATTCGGGTGATTGATCGCATTCATGCGAATTCTATCGCCCAATAATGCCCCGCCAGTTTTACGCTTGGTTGGGTCGATGGCAATAATGGCAATTTTTAACTGCTCATGTTCTAAATTAAAACGTCTAATTAGTTCATCGGTAAGCGATGACTTACCTGCTCCACCTGTTCCGGTGATGCCTAGTATTGGCGTTTTATTGAATTCATCCGCTGCCTTAGCAAGTAGCGTTAGCTTATCTTGTGCGACATTTTGCTCATCTAATTCTGTTATTAAACGAGAGAGCGGCTTGTATTCATCCGCGGTTAGATTGCTATAATCAATCGAGCCTGCAACGGCTGATAAATCATAGTCTGCAATCTCGACCATTTTATTGATAATGCCTTGCAGCTGTAGTTTTTGACCATCTTCTGGTGAGAAGATATACGACACCCCATAAGCATGTAATTCAGCAATCTCTTCTGGCACGATCACACCACCACCACCGCCAAATACTTTGATATGTGATGCACCTTTTTCTTTGAGCAGGTCGATCATGTATTTAAAGTATTCAACATGACCGCCCTGATATGAGCTGATAGCAATACCATGTGCATTTTCCTGAATCGCCGCATTAACAATTTCTTGTACTGAACGGTTATGTCCTAGGTGAATCACTTCTACACCAGTGGATTGCAAAATTCGACGCATGATATTAATCGCCACATCATGACCATCAAATAGGCTGGCAGCGGTTACAAAGCGCACATGATGTTTTGCTATATATTTGTCAATTTTTGGCAGTTCTAAATCGTGAATATTATCAGTAGACATTGTTCTTCCTAGCGTCGGTTTCTTAAATCAATACGTCTGATCTTGCCGGAGATTGTTTTCGGCAAGGATTCTACATATTCAATTTCTCGTGGATACTTATAAGGCGCGGTATGCTTTTTCATAAAGGTTTGAATTTCCAATGTTAACTCATCACTGGCTTGATAGCCTTGAGCTAAAACAATAAACGCTTTAACGATCTCACCACGTATTTCATCGGGCTTTCCAACAGCTGCCGATTCAATAACAGCGGGATGTTCAAGTAGTGAACTTTCCACTTCAAATGGGCTAATCCGGTAACCAGATGAACTAATAATGTCGTCCGAGCGACCAACAAACCAAAAGTAACCCTCTTCATCAACTGTGCCGGTATCGCCTGTGTGATACCACCCATTTTTAAAGCATTTATCGGTTGCCGCTTGATCTTCCCAATAGCCTCCGAACATACCAGGCTGTAGAGGCTCAGTGATTTTTACGGCGATATGCCCGACAGTATCAGTGCCTACAATATGGCCATCCTCATCAACAATATTAACCTCAACACCTGGCACCGGCTTACCCATTGAACCAGCCTTAACGGGCATACAAGGATAATTAGCAATGATGTTAATGGTTTCTGTTTGCCCGTAACCATCATAAATATCGGAACCGGTCACTTGCTTCCATACTTTAATCACTTCTGGGTTAAGTGGTTCACCCGCACCAATCGCATGGCGAATGGAGCTGAGGTTATAAGAGGCTAAATCCATTTGTGCAAAAACCCTGTACACCGTTGGTGGTGCGCAAAAGGTTGTCACGCCTAATTTTTCAATAATATTCAGGTGCTGCTCAGCATCAAAGCCAACGCCATCAAACAACACCATCGCTGCACCCATTTGCCAAGGGCCAAATAGCATACCCCATGCGGCTTTTGCCCAACCAGTATCTGAAAGCGTCCAATGAATATCGGTTTCTTGCAAATCCATCCAATACTTTCCTGAAATGGTATGGGCCAGGGCATAAGCATTATCACGCGGCACCATTTTAGGCATGCCGGTAGTACCTGAAGTGAAGTAGATAATCATTAAATCAGAGGCTTTGGTTGGCGTGATAACTAATGGGTCTATTGTGTCTGCTGCCCCTTCAATTAGGCTGTTATACGTTGTCCAGCCATCCCGCGCCTCACCAATAACAATAAGTTTTTGTAAAGTTGGACAGTTGGCATGTATTTCATCGACTTTTTCAGCATTCTCTGAGCTAACAATGGCAATGGTTGCCTTGGAGCGGTTAATACGATATTCGATATCTTTAGCGGTCAATAAATTAGTACCGGGCATGGTGACCACACCTAATTTACAACAGCCAATCATCGCGGAATACCACTCGGCAATTCTAGGCACCATCATAAAAGCTAATTCACCCCGTTTAATACCAAGCCCTAACAAGCCATTTGCAACTTGGTTTGAACTTTTGGATAGATCACTGAAATTATAAGACCTGATGTTTTCTGTACTGCTATCGACAGTAATAAAGGCGACTTTGTCGGCTTCTTTGGCACGCTTATCAATAACGTCAAAACCAAAATTATAGTATTCCGGTACCTTCAAAGAAAACGACTGCTTTTCCTCGGCATAATTTGTCATGTTTGACATGCCCACTCCTCTATTAAGTTATTATTTTATAACCTAGTAGAGTACCTTTTTTAGAGGTGTTTTAAAACACCTCTAAAAGCAGAGAAATTTAAGACGAACCGCAGGCATAACAATTACGTTATGCACAGATTTTAAATAGTGAATTTATCAACCAACTCGCGTAGTTGCTGTGATAGTTCCGCAATTTCTTCACTCGCTGTTGCTGTTTCACTCGCTCCTTGAGCGGTTTGAGCTGAAATTGAGTTAATTAGATCTATACTCTGATTACTTCTATTCGCTGCATCACTTTGCTGATCTGCAATACCTGAAATTTGTGTGTTCATTTTGGTAATATCACTAATTGAATCACGAATAATAGCTAAACGTTCACTCATAACATTCGCTTTTTCAATACTACTGTGCACATGAGAACGCCCACCGTTCATCACATCCTTCGCCCTTTGCGCATCCTTTCGGAAACCTTCAATCATAGTGCTAATTTCTTGGGTTGATTGGTCTGTCCGCCCAGCGAGTGTGCGAACCTCATCGGCAACAACGGCAAAGCCACGACCATGCTCACCTGCTCTTGCCGCCTCAATGGCTGCATTAAGTGCTAACAAGTTTGTTTGGTCAGAAATCCCCTTAATTGAATCTAAAATTGCACCAATATCTGCACTAGCAACTTCTAGTTCTGAGATTGTCGCAGCTGCTTTTTCTACTTCATCTACTAATGTGCTTAAGCTCGTCACCGTTTCTTGCATCACAAGATCACCTTGGGTTGCTTCTTTATCAGCTTCTAGTGCTTTTTCTACAGTTGAAACCGTATGTGTCGCTACATTGGTAACAAGGCCAGTTAACTCTTGCATCACATGAGAAACTTGCTCCGCTTCTTTCCGTTGCTCATCCACTTCAGAACGAGTATGTTCAGCAATGGTGGCGGTGTGAGTTGCCGCTTCCTCTAAGTTTTGTGCTGAGGTAGATATACGCCCTACAATATCTTGAAACATCACCAACATATGATTGAAAGCACTGGCTACTTGTCCGAGCTCATCCCCCGTTTTGACTTCAAGCCTGCGCGTTAAATTAGAATCACTCTGCAAATCGACCATGCTGGTTCGTAGGATATTGATAGGGCGAATAACAATATGCCTTAAAATGGCCGCCACCAGCATAATACCTAAGGTGAAAATAGCGGCATTAATTAAGATCGAACCCCATATGGCATCATCGACTGACTTGTCTAATTCGCTTAGTGAATAGCTAAGACGCACAGCACCCAAAACTGTTCCTTCAGGCACCATATGACATTGTAAACAGTTTGAGCCACGTGTATCTTTAGTTGCCCTAAACGGCTGGATTATTGTGATAAAGCGCCCTTCCGATGTCTCCTCAAGCCATTTTTGCGGCTCACCCTGTAGGGCTTTTTGGTCATATTCATCTTCTGGTTTTTGATTATCAAAACCTGGCCCAAATGTCTTCACCAACGCGTCAGATCTAATCAACCTCAGTGCTTTAATTTCTGGCTCCTGAAGCATTTTATCAGTAATCATTTTACGGTTACCGATAATTCCCGTTAACATCATCGTATTGATACTATCAAAATAATTGTACGTTGTTGTATAGGCTTGATGCTCGGCGACACCAAGCATGGTCTCTTTTTGTTGAGAGGCCGAGAAAAAAGTAGAAACTGCTAATGCTGTCAGATAAATAAAAGCAATTGAACCTAGAATTTTAAACTGAACTGACAAGTTATTAATTGAAAATATCCCTTTTTTGTCCACGAGTGACTCCTTAGAATTAACATTCTCATCTGGACGTTCACATTAAACATCCAAATACTCTATCCTGAAGTCTAGGGTAAATTAATTATTTTGCTTATTTAAGTAGTGATTTTAATTACTAAATAATCAATCACTTAAAATCAAAAGTAGACACTTAAATAATATTCGTAGCCTCTTCTAAAGCATCTTGTGCCATCAACCAATTTTCTTCTTCCTGCTCTAGTTTTTTATCAACAGACCTTTTCTGTTCCATTATTGTTTTAAGCTGCTCTTTTTGGCTATCTTGATACAGTTCTGTGTCAGCTAGTTTCTCTTCTAGCACGGCTTGTTGAGCATAGAGTTTATCTAGTGCTTTTTCTGCTTTTTTCAACTCATCACGCAGCGGTTTAAGGCGCTGCCTTTGCTCTGCTTGTAGTTGTTTCTGCTGTTTTTTAGAAACGGATCCTTTCGCTGTCACCGGCATATTGTTTTGCTCGGCTTGCTCTCTATCTTTTAAACTACTGGCATAGTCCTCTAAATCGCCATCAAACTCTTCTAACTTTCCACCGTATACCAAGAAGAACTGATCCGTTACCGTTCTTAGTAGATGGCGATCATGCGAGACCACAATCATTGCGCCATTAAATGATTGCAAGGCATCACTAAGTGCGTGGCGCATTTCTAAATCGAGGTGGTTAGTCGGCTCATCTAATAGTAATAAATTAGGCTTTTGATACACCAATATAGCCAACACTAAACGTGCTTTTTCACCACCAGAAAATGGTGCAACCAACTCCAGCACGCGGTCGCCTTGAAAGCCAAAACCACCCAAAAAGTTCCGCAGCTCTTTTTCAGTTGCTTTTTTATCCAGCCTTTGTAAATGTAATAAAGGTGAGGCGGCCTCATCTAGCTGTTCTAATTGGTGCTGGGCAAAGTAGCCAATTTTTAGGCTTTCTGCTGGCGTTATTGTTCCTTCGTTAAGCTTGCTCTCACCAGCCAGTAATTTAATCAACGTTGATTTACCGGCACCATTTGGCCCAAGCAGGGCAATTCTGTCACCTGGCTTGATCGACAACGAGACTTTATCGAGGATTACATTATCGCCATAGGCTAACAGTGCTTTTTCTACTTTTAGTAATGGGTTTGATACTCGGTCTGGTTGTCGAAAAGAGAAATGAAACGGTGAATCTATATGCGCAGCAGCAATCACTTCCATCCGTTCTAATGCTTTTAAACGGCTTTGTGCCTGACGGGCTTTGGTTGCTTTGGCGCGGAAACGTTCTACATAGCTTTGGATATGTTCAATTTCTTTTTGCTGACGTAGGTAACTGGATTGTTGCTGGGCTAGTTTTTCGGCTCTTGCGCGCTCAAACTTTGAATAATTACCGCTATATAAATCAATTTGCTGTTGTTCAATATGCAAAATATGAGTTGCAACGGCATCTAAAAAATCACGGTCATGTGAGATTAATAACAAGGTGCCGGGATAGCTTTGCAACCATTCTTGCAGCCAAATAACCGCATCTAAATCTAAGTGATTGGTTGGCTCATCAAGCAGTAATAGATCTGATCGACACATCAGTGCTTGGGCTAGGTTTAGCCGTACTCGCCAACCACCTGAAAAACTTTTTACCGATTTCGTTTCATCACTGGCTTTAAAACCTAGGCCATGCAATAAACGCGCGGCACGTGATCTTGCGGTGTAGCCATCAATAGTATCGAGTTCTGCAAACAGCGCGGCTTGCTTTTCACCATCACCATTTTGCTCCGCTTCTGCAATCTTAGCTTCTATTTCTCGTAGGCCTTGATCGCCATCCATGACAAACTCAATCGCTTCACTATCACTTAGTTTTAATTCTTGCGAAACATGTGCGGTGGTAATACCTGAGCGAATTGAAAAATCGCCAACATCAGCCTGTATCTGATTCAACATCATTGCGAACAGGCTGGATTTTCCACAGCCATTTGCGCCTGTTAAACCGACCTTTTGGCCAGTATGAATTTTTAGCGACACCTCACTAAATAAAACGCGTACACCGCGCCGCAACGAGACATTCTGAAAGTTAATCATTTAGCTAGCTTCTAAATTTTAAATAAGGGCTATTTCTTTTTTGCCCATGAATCGCGCAAAGTCACGATACGATTAAAAACTGGTTTTTCTGCGGTTGAATCAATACTGTCTTGGCAAAAATAGCCCTGACGTTCAAATTGTGCAAAACCGACTTCATTTGCAAGCGCTTGATTCGCTTCAATCTGGCAGTTTTTCAACACCGTAACGGATTCTGAATTGATAAAGCTTTGATAACCTTGTTCCTTTTCAGATGCTGGTGCAGGCACAGTAAACAAGCGGTCATACAACCGCACTTCGGCTTGCACCGCATGTTTGGCCGATACCCAATGAATAGTACCTTTTACTTTACGACCATCTTCTGATTTACCACCTTTTGTTGCTGGATCGTAATCACAATGCACTTCGATAACATTTCCTGCATCGTCTTTTACGATTGAGGTACAGGTAACATAATAGGCAAAGCGTAGCCTGACTTCACGGCCTACTGACAGCCTAAAGAACTTCTTCGGCGCGTCTTCCATAAAATCGTTCTGTTCAATATAGAGTACCTTTGAAAAACCAATCTCGCGCTTACCCAACTCTGGGTTTTTCGGGTGATTAACCCCTTGCAGTATTTCTTCTTGGTCGTCTGGATAGTTATCAATAATTAATTTCAGTGGTTCTAACACACCGAGTAATCTTGGCGCTTTACCATCTAAATCTTCACGTAATGAGTTTTCCAGTAGGCTCATTTCGATTACATTGTCTTTTTTAGTAACACCTATGCGTTGGCAAAAATCACGAATAGCGGCAGCGGTATAACCACGGCGGCGCATACCTGCTATGGTCGGCATACGCGGGTCATTCCAGCCATCCACGTGTTTATTTTCCACTAATTCATGCAACATCCGTTTGCTCATAATGGTGTAATCAAGGTTCAGCCTTGAAAACTCAATTTGCTGTGGATGCGCGGCTGTACCTAATTGCTCTAAAAACCAATCATATAAAGGTCGGTGATCTTCAAATTCGAGCGTACATAAGGAATGCGTGATGCCTTCGATGGCATCTGACACGCAATGGGCAAAATCATACATCGGATAAACATGCCATGTATCCCCTGTTATCGGATGTGCCATATTTTTAATTCGATAAATAGCAGGGTCACGCAGATTAATATTAGGCGCTGCCATATCAATTTTGGCACGCAAAATATGTTCACCTTCGGCAAACTCGCCAGATTTCATACCAGCAAATAATGCTAAGTTTTCTTCAACTGAGCGGTTGCGGTAAGGGCTTTCTTTTCCGGCTTCGGTCAAGCTACCACGGTATAGCCTTATTTCTTCGGCGTTTAGGCTATCGACATAGGCTTTATCCGCTTTGATTAATTGAATCGCGTAGGCATATAACTTATCGAAATAATCTGAGGTATGAAAAAGGTTTTCTTGCCAATCAAACCCTAACCATTGCACATCTTCTTTAATGGCATCGATATATTCAGATTTTTCTTTGCCTGGGTTGGTGTCATCAAACCGTAAGTGGCACACCGCATTTTGATAATCTTGCGCAATACCAAAATTCAAACAAATGGATTTAGCATGGCCAATATGCAAGTAACCATTAGGCTCTGGTGGAAACCTGGTGACTATTTGCTGGTGCTTACCCTCTGCTAAATCATTATCAATAATGTTTCTAATAAAGTTAGTCGGGATATTCGTTTCGGTTGTATCAGTCATGGCTAGTCCAGCAGTCAAAAGCAAAGCCGCTAATTTTATACTAAATAGCCCTTATTCACAGCCTAACTTTCTTCGCGTACCAAATCCACTAATGTTCGATTACCTAATCCGCTAATGATTGTATTATCAATAGTAGCCGCAACTTGCTGTACATCTCGAGGAAGCACTAAATCATCAATCGAAAAGTTATTTATTTCTTCCGCACTACGTGCAACATTAACTATATCGATCAATTGAATTGTCTCTAAAGCTCTTGCCGGGATGAACGCAGTTGGCTGACCTGCCACTGCAATTAATAGTTTCTCTTCAATTAATTGATTCACTACATATGAAATTAAGATACTCGGCATACTGAGTTCTTCAACTATATCCTCTAATGTTAGCGCCTCTTTACCTTGATAATATTGTCGGCCAAGCAGCGTCATAATACACAGAGCTAAACGCTCTTTGACTCGGTTACTTATTTCTAATTGCCCTCTTTCCACCCTCAAGTAAGATGGGTTTTGTATGTAAAAAGCAATATTTGAGCCCATCAATAAAATCAGCCAACTTAGATATAGCCATATCAATAGCATGATTAAAATGGCAAAGCTTGAATAAATAGCGGTGTAATTTGTAGAATTAACCACAAAGGAAGCAAACAGCACACCTGAGGTTTCCCATAAAAAACCGGCTATTAATGCACCAACAAAGGCAGCCGATACACGTACCCGTGTGTTCGGTACGAACATATAAACAAACATGAAAACACCAATAACCATTGCGTAAGGCAATAGCTTGGTTGCCATGATAATTAATGTTCCAAAAGGCTCTATCGCACTAAAATAGTGAACAAAAGATGAGTTCATAACCGTTGCTGTCATGCCTAGTGCCGACACCATTAAAACTGGCCCAATAAGGATCACACTCAAATAATTACTAAAGCGTTCTCCCATACTACGAGTCGCTTTGACATGCCAAATCATATTAAAAGCGTTTTCGATTTTCTGAACTAACGATAAAACCGTATAAATCAACAAGCCCAAGCCTACCGAACCCAGCACACCCACCTTTATATTATCGATAAAACTTATAATATTATTACCAATCCCGATACCCTGCTCGCCTAAAGGGGCAAGAAATTGAAATAAGAACGGCTCTATTTCATTATGAGCACCCATCGCCTTTAATACCGAAAAACTCAATGCTAATAACGGCACAATTGATAGCAATGTGGTGTAAACTAGGCTCATTGCTCTAAGGCTGATATGGCCGCCTAGTAGATCAAGAATTGTCACGTATGTAATGCGCAACACCTTGAGTAAGCTCAGTTTAGCTGGCAAGATACTATTGTCTTGCGGCCATAATAGGCTTTCAACTTTTTGTTGGAGAGTGAGCTTTTTTCCGGTCATAAATTAGCCTTATAAAGAAGCGAGTATGTTTGGTGAAACCATCCTACAGGGTATGTAATCAGCAAACAAATTAGCATTTTAGTTTTAATTAATCTTACTGAATTTTAAATCATGAATAAAAATGAACCTATCACCTTAAACCGTGATGTCAGCGCTATCGTTATTCCCGCAGGCGTACAAGTAAACTTAAGAAAAGGTGACGTTGTTACTATTATGCAATCACTTGGCGGCTCTTATACCGTTTCCAGTGAACGAGGCGGCATTATGGCCAGAATTTCTGCCGTTGATGCTGATTCGCTTGGTAAAGAAGCTGAAGTAATTCACGCTTATGAAACAGGTACCGATCCAGAATCTGTTCGCAAAGCAAGCTGGGAGTTTATGCGTACTGTTTATGATCCAGAAATCCCTGTCAACGTTGTTGACCTTGGGCTTATTTATGATTGCCAGGTAAAAGCAATCCATGATGGCTTAAACCATGTCCATGTCACCATGACGCTAACGGCTCCAGGTTGCGGTATGGGACCAGTTATTCAAGCTGATATTGAATCAGGCATTAAACGCATGGATTGCGTTGAAACAGTCGACGTTGAAGTGGTATTAGACCCACCTTGGCGACAAGATATGATGACCGAAGCGGCTCAACTTCAATTAGGTATGCTATAGAGATGTTATTGGAAGGGGCTTTTTTCAGCGCCTTACTGATGGGTTTTTTTGGCTCATCACATTGTATGGCAATGTGTGGCGGCATTGCCGGCATTCTTAGTCAGGCCGATACTAAAACGAGCTTTACACGAAAAACTAAAATAGCCATTGCCTATAATATTGGTCGCATCACCAGTTATAGCTTTATTGGTTTACTGGCTGGCACTATTGGCCTCTTGGCATTTAAATCAATAGACTCAGCTTCTTTATATCAATACTCACGAATTTTCACCTCAATTTTCATGCTTGCCTTTGGTTTTTATCTACTTGGCTGGGGTAATTTTCTAGTCGTTTTAGAAAAGAAAGCTCAGTTTCTATGGAAAAAAATATCACCGCTTACTAAAAATTTATTACCCGTTAAAAATATCTTTCAAGCATTTTTAGTTGGGCTATTATGGGGCTGGTTGCCCTGTGGGCTAGTCTATTCAGCGGTAGTTTGGAGCTTATCAACATCCTCACCTATTAATGGTGCCCTGTTGATGCTGTTTTTTGGCTTAGGTACACTACCCGCCCTACTAACCATTGGCATTGCATCAGAAAAGCTAGTAAAGCTTAAAAACTCTGCTTGGGTGCGAAATATTTCAGCTGGCATTATTATTGTGTACGCCATTTTGCACTTATTCTCAATTAGCCTATTTCAACAACAGGCTGTACATTCACATATGATGCATATGGGGCACTAGCCAGAATGGCACTTTTATGTCCCATTTTCACATTCGGTTGGTGTTAACTTCTTTTACGCCTGCTGCTCTTTGGTGTGGTGATAAATCCCTTTGTCGCGTTTAAGGATGTCTATTTTTTCGGAATAGTGTGTGCGTTTTTTTATAGCTGAATTGAGGCTGGTCTATCGCTTCAATGAATCTTATCCTCTGTGTGGAGAGCGAAGCGAGTTCGCACATGCCCGAAAATAGAGATGTTCTTACGATAGGGTGCCCTTTTCTTTGGTTCTGTTTCTTTTGCACCCGCGGGGCACACGTGCTCTGGAGTATAAAGGCACGCAAAAGAAATGAACACCTTCGCGGCAGCGAAATACCAGAAGACAACCTCACTACAGCAGTACTGAGCTGGACTTAGCAACCAATTTTTTGATGAATTACTTTATGCCAAGGACACCATTTCCCCTCAGCCCTTCTCTTCAGACTCACTCTTCTCTTTTTCTCGATTAACATTAACTTCTTCTTCATCAAGAATTCGGTGCGCAGGGCCTTCCATATCATCAAATTGGCCTGAACGAACAGCCCATAAAAAGATATAAACTATCAGCACCACTAATAGTGCGGATAGAGGTATTAAAAGATACAAACTAATCATTAATTTTCCGAGAAAATCTTAACCTAAATGAGTTTAACACCACCACTAATGAGCTAACAGACATGCCCAGCGCCGCTTGCCAAGGCTCAACATAACCCGCTATAGCCAGTGGTAAAGCACCAATATTATAAACCAATGCCCACGCTAAATTTTGATGGATTACAGCATTTGTCTTAGCTGAAAAGCGAATGGTTTGGCTAATATTTTTCATATCATCAGCCAATATTAAAATATCTGAGGATGCTCGTGCTAATTGACTGGCATTGGCAACGGATATCGATACATCGGCTTTTGCCAATACTGGTGCATCATTTACCCCATCACCAACCATAACGACCTTTTCCCCTAGCTGTTGAAAAGCTTCAAGTTTTTGAAGCTTTTCGGCAGGCGTCAGGCCTGACCAATAATTCTCAATACCCATCTTGTTAGCTAGCCATTTCACCGAGCCTTGATGATCACCACTTAGCAAAGAAACCTTTTTACCCATGTTCACTAAGTTTTTGATCAATTCAGGTACGCCTGCTCTGACCACATCACGAATTTCAAAAACGGCAAGTGCTTGCTGAGCCGTTGCTAGAACAACAGGCGTTGCCTGACCACCGTAATTAGCCATGGTGATGTCAAGCTGCTGCTCAATAAAAGCTATAGATCCTAAATGATATTGTTGATTATCAATAATGGCCGATAAACCAGCACCATTTTTATAGTTAACGTCTGTAGCCTGCAATTTAACCGCACCATTCTTTTGCTGAAATGCTTTAGCAATAGGGTGATCTGAATACTGCTCCAAACTTTCAGCAATATCGAGTACGGATTGCTCATCTACATCGGCTAATAAAGTGCAACTCAGTAAACTCATTGAACCCTCAGTTAAGGTGCCTGTTTTATCAAAAATAATATGATCGGCCAATGCCAAGGTCTCAACCGCATTACCTTTTGTAACCACAACACCGCGTTCAAATAATGCACTCATTGCGGCGGTATAAGCGGTTGGTGTTGCCAACGAAAGCGCACATGGACAAGTAACAACGAGGACTGACAAGCTAATTGAAAACCAATCCGCTATTCCATTTGAATAACCATACCAAGCTGTTAGGCCAGTAACCAGGACTATGCCCCACACAAAAAACACGGCATAACGATCCGCTCGTTGCACCCAAGCCGGCTTATCCGCATAAGCTCTATCAACAAGGCGCGTAATCGTCGATAAGGTGCTTTGCTCACCAACACAGTTCACCTCGGCAAATACAACACTATCAATATTATGACTACCACCTAGCAAGCTATCTCCAACATGCTTTGCTAGCGGCTCGTTTTCACCTGTTAATATTGATTCATCAACGCTTGTTACTCCGCTTAAAATGGTTACGTCTGCAGGAATAATCGCGCCTGCATTAATTTGAACTTTATCGCCTATATGAAGTGATTTAGCTAACACGGCTTCATAGATGCCTAGTTCATTTTGCTTTAATGCCGTTACAGGTGCGGCTTGGGTGATTCGTTCACTTGAGTGAACCGCATACAATCGTGTTAAAAACTCTACATAACGTGCTAGCAGAAGAAAGATAACAAACATGCAAACCGATTCGTAATAAGTCTCGCCTGTAACAGATATAGTGTTGAATAAGCTTGCTGAAAATGCCCCAAAGATACCTAATGAAACAGGTACATCCATACCAGGCCTTAATTGTTTAAGGTCGCGCCAGGCTGCGTAAAAGAAAGATTTGGCTGAATAAAGTACCACCGGAACGGTAAATGCAAAACTAACCCATCGTAAAAATAACAGCATGGACGGGCTAATGTCTTTTGCACCTGTCAGATATAGACCGATGGTAATCATCATCACCTGCATGCCACAAAACAGAGCAACCGCTATTCTACTAATAAAATCTTTACGCTCTTGCTGCAAATGCTGCTGTTGCTCACCGACTTGATATGGATGGGCTTGATAGCCAACATCCCTGACAGCAGCCAAAACCTGACTCATTTTAATCAGATTTGGGTCGCTTCGGACTAACGCTCGCCTCGTTGCATAATTGATAGTAAATGAACTAATACCCTGCTGCTTTGATAAGTGTTTTTCAAGCAGCCAAATACAGGCAGAACAAGTAATACCATCAATAATCAACGAATTTTCTAGCAACTTACCAGAAGCAACGAGTTTTTCAGCCTCATCTAAATCGTAGTCTTTATCAATCTGCAAACTATCTGGCACCAACTCAACTTGCGGAGAAAAAGCAGTACGTTTACTGTAGAAGCTGGCTAAACCATTCTCAATAATACTTTCGGCAACCGCCTCACAACCAGGGCAACACATAGGGCGCGAAAGCCCTTCAAAATCAATACTAAAGTGTGTATTTTTGGGAACCGGCAGACCACAATGAAAACAAGGCGTATCAGACATATTTTTATATAACTACCAATTATTAGAATCCAAACTAGCCAACTAGTGTAATATATGACACTATTAAATTCACCTTGGATTTGTCGCAAAAATACAATGAGCGTTGTTTATAAAAATATTCTTGACTCAATAAGAGTCTCCTGCGAAAGCTGCGGCTTAAATAGCCTCTGTATTCCAAGAGGCTTAAATGAAAATGAAATTGAGAAACTTGATATTTCCATTACTCACAAAACAATTCTTCGTCAAGGCGACACACTATATAAACAAAATTCAATTTTCACGGGCCTGTACGCTGTAAAATCAGGCGCATTAAAAATCATTAATATCAATGAACTTGGAGAGGAAAGTGTCGTTGGTATCTTCTTACCTGGAGAAATTGTTGGTTTTGATGGCTTTTCATCAGACAAACACCAGTGCACAGTTTCCGCACTCGAAACCAGCCATGTTTGTAAAATACAATTAGATGAGATCCAAGAAGCTATCCCTAATATTTACAAACAGTTACTTAAACATGCGAGTAACTTCATTAATGACACTCAAGCTAAGAATTCATTAATAAAAACAAGCGCTGAAAAACGTATCATTGCTTTTTTACTCGATCTCTCAAAGCGACATAATGAACGAGGGTATTCGGCATTTGACTTTAATTTGTATCTCTCACGTTCAAATATCGCCAATTTACTTCATCTATCCCCAGAAACTGTTAGCAGAACATTGAGAAATTTGGAACGCACTCACCTTATTAAGCTAGAATCAAAACGCGTGAAAATTTTAAATATGACAGCTCTTACAGAAAAAAACGAAGTTTAAACAGTTTTTTAGGGCTCAAATAATAACGTCTCGCATCTTTAAATTTGCTATGAAATAGCATTGAATCTTATTCTAGATTTAGAATCTCAAAAATAGCGTTAACCATTATAAATAGAGGCCCTCAAGATCCTCACTAGTTGGATTTGATTCAGATCAAATATTACATCTATTGGTTTTGAAATCACCAGAATTAAGTCTATAATACTTGGATAACTAAACTAACTCGAGATGCTATATGAGCACAACCCTATTTAACGATACTGTCGTAAGACAATTCTCAATAATGACTGTCGTCTGGGGCATTGTCGGCATGCTAGTAGGCGTAATTATCGCTGCACAGCTTGTTTGGCCGGCCTTAAACTTTGATCTTCCTTGGTTAACATATAGCCGACTGAGACCCTTACACACTAATGCAGTTATTTTTGCCTTCGGTGGTTCAGGCTTAATGGCAACATCTTTTTATGTTGTGCAACGCACCTGCCAAGTTAGATTATTTGCCGGAAAACTAGCCTCTTTCGTATTTTGGGGCTGGATGATGGTTATCCTCCTCGCTGCAATAACATTACCTTTGGGCTTAACACAAGCTGGTGAGTATGCTGAGCTTATCTGGCCTATCGATCTATTGCTTGCAGTTGTTTGGGTGTCATATGCTATTGTTTTCTTTGGTACGATCGTAAAGCGCAAAACAAAACACATCTATGTTGCTAACTGGTTCTTTGGTGCTTTTATTATCACCGTTGCCGTACTACATATTATTCGTTCACTCGTTATCCCGGTTGATTTATTACACTCCTACCCTATATATGCTGGCGCCACAGATGCTATGGTTCAATGGTGGTATGGTCATAATGCAGTTGGCTTCTTCTTAACTGCTGGCTTCTTGGGCATGATGTATTACTTTGTACCTAAGCAGGCAGGCCGCCCTATTTTCTCATATAGACTTTCTATTGTTCATTTCTGGGCCCTGATCTCTATCTACATGTGGGCTGGACCACATCACTTACATTACACAGCCTTACCTGACTGGATCCAATCAGTAGGTACTGCATTTTCTATTGTTTTGTTAGCGCCTTCGTGGGGCGGTATGATCAATGGCATCATGACACTATCTGGTGCTTGGCATAAATTACGTACAGATCCAATTCTTAAATTCTTAGTTGTTTCTCTATCCTTCTACGGCATGTCTACCTTCGAAGGCCCAATGATGGCTATAAAATCAGTTAATGCTTTATCTCATTACACTGAATGGACTGTTGGTCATGTGCATGCAGGTGCTTTAGGTTGGGTAGCGATGATCACAATCGGCTCAATGTACTTTATGATCCCTAAGCTATTCGGTAAAGAGGAAATGCATAGCAAGAAACTAATAGAGATCCATTTTTGGATGGCAACTATGGGCGTCGTGCTATATATCACTTCAATGTGGATTGCTGGTCTGATGCAAGGTTTGATGTGGGGCGCTGTTAATAGTGATGGCACATTAACCTACACCTTCGTTGAATCATTACTACGAATTCACCCTTTCTACTTTATTCGTTTCTTAGGTGGCTTAATGTTCCTATCTGGCATGTTGCTAATGGCTTATAACGTTTTCCGTACCGTAAAAAATGGAACACCTTCAGCAATTGCTGTTCCACAAGCAGCTTAATAGGAGTATTTAACAATGAGTCATGAAAAAGTAGAAACTAATATCGGCCTTATGATGGTGCTAATTTTCGTCGTCATCCTTGTAGGCGGATTAATCGAAATCGTACCTTTGTTTTTCACTAAATCAACGACTGAACCAGTCGATGGTCTAAAACCTTATTCCTCAATCCAATTAGCTGGTAGAGATATTTACATAAGGGAAGGTTGTTACGGCTGTCATTCACAAATGATTCGCCCTTTTAGAGCTGAGACTGAACGTTATGGTCATTATTCTCTTGGTGGAGAGTTTGTCTATGATCGCCCATTCCAATGGGGCTCTAAAAGAACTGGCCCTGATTTACACCGTGTTGGCGGTCGTTACAGTGATGACTGGCATCGCGTACATTTAAAGAACCCACGAGCAGTAGTTCCTGAATCAAATATGCCTGGTTATCCTTGGTTAAATGACAATTTAGTAGATGCTGAACTTGTTGCAAAAAGCATGCAAGCATTACGGTTACTTAACACGCCTTACACAGATCAGCAAATTGAAAATGCCGCTAGTGACTTGGCTGGTAAGACTGAAATGGATGCTTTGGTTGCCTACCTTCAAGGTCTTGGCATACATGTTAAACACAGGAGGTAGAAATGTCTGATATCAATATTTTTAGATCCGTCATCACCGTCTTTCTTTTTGTTGCCTTCATTGCCTTATGTATATGGGCGTGGAGCAAAAATAGAAAAACTGAATTTGATGAGGCAGCCAACATGCCTTTTCAAGATGAATCCTCCCACCAACCATTAAACGGGAACAAGTAAATGAGCACTTTTTGGTCAAATATTGTCGCTATCGTTATCCTCTTAAACATTGTCGGTTGTTATCTATTAATCCGATGGGTAGCAAAGCCTACTAAAGGCGAATCAAATCACGGTGAACCGACAGGTCACAAGTGGGATGGTGACCTAGAAGAACTGAACAACCCAATGCCTCGCTGGTGGTTGATGATGTTCTATATGAGTATCATTTTCGCCCTAGTCTACCTTAGTTTTTATGGTGGCTTCAGTGATAACAAAGGCCTTGGAAACTGGTCATCAGCTCAAGAATACCAAGATGAGGTTGCTCTAGCCGAGAAGAACTATGGCCCTATTTTCAGCAAGTTTGCCGCTACGCCAATCGAAGAACTTGCAAAGGACGAAGATGGAAAACGTGCCGGCCAAAGATTATTTGTGACTTACTGCGCACAGTGTCATGGCTCTGATGCTGGTGGTGCAAGAGGCTATCCAAACCTAACCGACAATGATTGGAATTGGGGCGGTTCAGCTGCAGAAATTGAACAAACTATTCTGCATGGCCGCACGGGTGTTATGGCAGCTTGGGGCGCCACCCTTAAGCCTGACCAATTAAACCATGTTGTTGAATATGTTCTAAGCCTAAGTGGAAGAAAGCATATAGCGACAGATGCTGAACGTGGCAGCAAAGTTTTTGCCACCTTCTGTGCCGCTTGCCATACCGCCGAAGGCACTGGTAATAAGCTATTTGGTGCTCCTGACCTAACTGACAATATCTGGCTGCATGGTGCTTCAAAATCCAGCATCATCAAAACAATTACAGATGGAAGAATGGGGCAAATGCCTGCGCATAAAGAGTTCCTTGGTGAAGATAAGGTACATTTATTAGCTGCTTACATCTATGGTTTACGAGACAATAAATAACACATGGATAACAAAAAGAAACGTTTAGTTATTGGTATCTTATGGCCATCCTTCTGGATGGCCTGTATCACCAGTGGCGTTGTTTTTTCGGCTATTGATCCAACAGAGCTTGCCAAACAGAATGGCTTTGAAAGTCTTTCAGATTTAGCTGTCTATAGCATAGGCTTTTTCTTTTTCTGGGGTATTTGCGCCTGGACCGGATTTTTTTCTATCATTTTTTCCCAAAGAACATCTAAATAGTTATGTCACATGAACCCAATGACAGTATAGAGTCCTCTCTATTTGTTAAACGCAAGAAACTCTACCCTAGGGAAGTCCACGGCTTATTTGCTACTTTACGTATAGCAGGTGTGGTTCTTTTACTTGGTATGTTCTATTTCTTGCCATGGATAAACCTTAATGAGCATCAAATTATATTATTTGATTTGCCGGCGCGTAAGTTTTATATTTTTCATTGGGTGTTCTGGCCACAAGACTTTATTTACTTAGCATTATTATTAATTTGCGCGGCATTAGCTCTGTTCCTTTTCACTGCCTTAGCCGGACGCTTATGGTGTGGTTACGCTTGCCCTCAAACTGTTTGGACTGAGGTCTTCTTGTGGATTGAGCGTAAAGTTGAAGGCACTCGCTCCCAGCAGATGAAGCTTGACGCACTACCCAATAGCAATAAGAGAAAAATTTCATTAAAAATAACCAAACATAGCATTTGGCTTACTTTCTCACTGTTCACAGGCTTTACTTTTGTTGGCTTTTTCACCCCTATTCGTGAATTGTATTTTTCTGTTATCCAATTCCAATTAGGGCCATGGGAATCATTTTGGCTTCTCTTTTACTCCACCGCAACTTATGGCAATGCAGGCTGGCTTCGAGAACAAGTCTGCATGTATATGTGCCCATACGCGAGATTTCAAAGTGCTATGCTTGATGCGAACACCTTGCTTATTTCTTATGATGCTGAGCGCGGTGAATCTAGAGGCAGGCGTAAACGTGGAACAGACCCTAAAGAAGATAACTTGGGTGATTGCATAGACTGCTCACTTTGTGTTCAGGTTTGCCCAACCGATATCGATATTAGAGATGGCTTGCAATATGAATGCATTGGCTGTGCTGCCTGTATTGATGCTTGTGATGGCGTTATGGAAAAAATGGGCTATGAGAAAGGTCTTGTTAAGTACACTACAGAGAATGCGCTTGAGGGAAAAGAAAGCAAAATTATTCGTCCACGTATAATTTTATATAGCATACTTTTGATTAGCATTTTGTCAGGTGTTCTCTATTCTATTGAAACCCGCTCCTTTGTGGAGCTGGATGTTATTCGGGACAGGAACTCGCTCTATCGTGAAGATTTTGAAGGCATGATTAGTAACACATACACGATTAAAGTGTTAAATATGGATACTATTGACCATCAATTTGAATTTAAAACAACTGGTCTAGAAGGCTTAACCGTTTCTATAAAAGAGCTTATTGACGTTAAAGCGGGTCAAGTACTTGAAATCCCACTCCAGGCAATCATCGACCCTATCAACTTGACCGAACCCACCACTGAGATATATTTTAGTGTTAGCGCAACAGATAACGACAAAGTAAGCACAATAACGGAAAGTCGCTTTCTCGGGCCAATTGAACCCTAACCATTCGCTCTCAAACCATACAGCCATTAATATGTTAGATAAAATAGCTGTGATTAATTTTAGGCAGATACAGTAATGATGAATGACGAGCAACCACAGCCACCTTGGTACAAACAGTTTTGGCCTTGGTTTTTAATTGCCCTGCCACTATCAGTTGTCATAGCTGGTATTACTACCATTATCATTGCACAACAAAATGCAGTCACCCTTGTTTCAGATAATTACTATAAAGAAGGCCTAGCCATTAACAGCGTTAAGCAGCTAGAAAAAAATGCTGAGAAGCTTTCCCTTGCCGTTGACATTTTAGTTTCAACTGAAACAGGCACTTGTACAATTCAACTAACCGGCAATCACTCAAGCCCCAGTGAATTAACACTTAGTTTGTTTCACCCTACTTTAGGTAATTTAGACCAAAGCTTACAATTAACAAAAATTGCCGAAAACATATATCAATCTCCCTGCAACCTTCCACAGACAGGCAAATGGTATATATCGATCACTAACCCGACCAAAAGCTGGGAAATAAAGCAAGCCGCATTATTACCTAATATGTAATCCAGCCTCACGTCTCCGATAATTAGGCAATCTACATATATATCCAACCTTCAGCTTCTAACTACTGCTATTAATCTAGCCGAGATATACACACTTTCCTCCCAGAAACATAAGTTTTAGACGTCAACGTCAACTTATTGCCACCAAGAATATTAGTCATTATTCTGTCACTACAACAAAAGCAATAAACCTACTTCACTCGATATCTCTTTAACATATTGTTTTTAAAGTATATTATTTTTTTGGCACATAAATAGCAAAGGTATTTCCATTGATTAATAACTAATTAAATACTTATGGTTACTTCACCTGAACAAATTGTTATGAAACTAAAAAATAGCCTACCGGTTCAAGAGCAATATAAAGATAGCGAAGAGATATCAAAATCCAGATTAGATCTTGGTAAATTAACCACGGCTTTACAAACAACTCTAGAGATACAACCATTACTTAATATCCTTGGTCAGCATCTCTCTAATGTAGTGAATCAGAGTGGCTATACGTATGAAAATCAAAATACTAGCAATCTTATCAAAGTAGGCCATCGCAGCCACCATTCGTGCTCTTATAAACTCAGCATTGAAAGCTCTAGCCTAGGTGAATTAACGTTTACACGCCGCAAACGTTTCACTGAAACTGACCTTGTTAGCATCGAATCAGCCCTTAGCAAATTATTATATCCACTGAAAAATGCTTTGTTATACCAAAGCGCTATTCGCTCTGCTCTAACTGATTCCTTAACAGGAGCGCTTAATAGATCGACCTTGAATACGACGTTTGACCAAGAGATTGCTCGTGTTAAACGACAAAAACATAATATGTCCGTTTTAATGCTTGATATTGATTTTTTTAAAAAGGTAAACGATACCTTTGGTCATGCGGCCGGTGATAAAGCATTAATTGCTGTTACTAATTGCATGAAAACAACGGTACGTGAAGTTGACCCTATTTTTCGTATTGGTGGGGAAGAATTTATTATTATACTTGGCGACACTAACCAAGATGGAGCTGAACTATTGGCTGAGCGGATACGTTGCGCTGTGGAGTCATTAGGAATTGAACACGCTATCGATGCCGAACCTTTCAATATTTCAGTTAGTATTGGTTTAGCCTCATATCATCATGGCGATACTGCTGGAGATATGATGCAACGCAGCGACCGAGCCCTTTATACTGCAAAAAGACAAGGCCGCAATAGAGTCATAAGTGGTGATTAGTAAAATCTTTACCCTAGAATAAAGAATTTATACACTTTATCTATTCTTTATCTTCGACTAATTCTTTTAACTGATCTATCGCTTTAACATCCATCATTTCGCTACGCCCTACTGGTAGGCCTGGCGGTAAAACCACTGAACCATAACGTACTCTGATTAGGCGACTCACCTGACATTGTTGCGATTCCCACAAGCGGCGCACCACACGGTTTCGCCCTTCCATGACCACGACGTGAAACCATCGGTTAACCCCTTTACCACCAGAATCATGGATATCTTCAAAACGTGCTACACCATCGTCTAACTCGACACCGTTCACGAGACGCTCTAACATCGGGTCATCAATTCTCCCCATCACTCGAACGGCATATTCACGATCAATTTGTTTAGATGGATGCATGAGTTTATGTGCAAGCTCCCCATCGGTAGTAAACATCAACAAGCCCTCGGTATTAATATCGAGCCTGCCAACAGAAATCCAGCGTCCTACTTCCAAACGCGGTAACTTTCGAAAAACGTTAGGACGCCCACCGGGATCATTTCTACTAACAATTTCACCAGCTGGTTTATGATAAATGAGAACTTTAGTTTCAGTTTGCACCTTGCCAGCCAACTTTACAATCCGACCATTTAATTTAACGGTGTCGTTAACGGTAATTTTATCGCCCAACTTGGCTTCTTTTCCATTAACGTTAATTGCCCCTTGCTCAATCATTTTTTCAACCTGCCGCCGCGAGGCTATACCTGCTTTTGCCAGTAATTTTTGGATACGTTCAGGTTCTTCTTCTGAAGCATGAGCCTTTGATCGGCTATTAGGTCTATTTTGTGGTCGCTTTTTCATCATTAAGTAAAATCATTTGTTTATTTTCATTGTTCGTATCAAATTGCAAAGGCAACATGCCATCAGGAAGCTCTCCTATTTCTTGCAATTCGCTAAGTGTCGGTAAATCTGCTAGTTTTTGTAAATTAAAATAATCTAAAAACTGGCCTGTAGTGGCATACAGCGCTGGCTTACCAGGAACTTCTTTAAAACCGACTATTCGAATCCACTCACGTTCTTCTAAACTACGAATAATATGTGTACTAACGCCTACCCCTCGAATCTCTTCGATTTCTCCACGTGTAGTAGGTTGCTGATAAGCAATAACCGCCAATGTTTCCAACAATGCTCGGCTATACTTTGCTGGCTTCTCTTGCCAAATCCTCGAAACCCAAGGAGAAAACTCCTTTTTAACTTGAAAACGATAGCCACTCGCCGTTTCTACTAGCTCTATCGGTTTTTTTGTATATTCTTTTTCTATACTTACCAATGCCTGCTCTATCTGGTTTTTAGCTGGGCGTTCTTTATCTAGAAATATATTCTGTAGATCAGCTAGGTTCATTGCCTCTGTTGCCGCAAATAACGCTGCTTCTAAAATTTCATGTAACTGAATATTCACTATTCATTAACCGCTTTAAGCCACACGTCTGAAAAAAGCTCACCTTGTACAACTTCTAATAAGTCATCTTTAGACAATTCCAAAATTGCCAAAAAAGTTACAACAATACCTGAACGCCCCTCTGACAGAACGAATAGATTGCTAAATTCTAGAAACCCATCTTTCGCCTGGTTTAATAGCGCTAGTATACGCGACATTTTCTCTCTTACCGATAAAGCTTCGCGTTGTATCTGATGGTGAGTATATTTTTCTGCCCGCTTTAACACATCTTGAAAAGCTAACATCAAATCTTTTATTTCAACGTCGGGAAATGACTTGATTGTATCTTGCACGCTTATCTCTGTCATAACGGCAAAGTTATCCCGATATAAACGTGGCAAGGCATCAAGATCATCTGCTGCTTGTTTATAACGTTCATACTCAAGCAATCGCCTAACCAACTCAGCCCGTGGGTCGATCTCTTCTTCATCAACCTGGGATTGGTGAGGCAGTAGCATTTTAGATTTAATTTCAGCCAGCATCGCAGCCATCACTAAGTATTCAGCAGCCAACTCCATCCGTAAGCCATGCATCATCTCAATATAATCTACATATTGCTCGGTTATCTTTAATATCGGTATATTCAAAATATCTATATCTTGATATTTTATCAGGTAAAGCAATAAATCTAACGGCCCCTCAAAAGCGTCTAAAAATATCTCTAGTGCATCTGGTGGAATGTATAAATCTTCAGGCAGATCCTGATATGGTTTACCATCCACTAAGGCTCGTATAGGTTGATCAAGTACCTCGAGCTTTAGCTCAGCTATGGATGGTACCTTAGCCATTATCAGTAAAAATTCAAACCCATTGCTGCCCTAACTTCTTCCATCGTTTCTTTGGCGGTATCACGTGCTTTTTCAGTACCTTCTAAGATAATTGAGCGCACTAAATCTGGCTGCTCGGTATACTCTAATGCACGTTCATTTATTGGCTTAAGTTCTTTTATTACCGCGTCAATAACAGGTTGCTTACAATCGACACAACCGATAGATGCAGAACGACAACCTTCCTGAACCCATTCGTGAACATCTTCACCGGTATAAACCTCATGAAACTGCCATACTGGGCACTTGCTTGGCTCACCTGGGTCCGTTCTACGTATTCTTGCAGGATCGGTTGGCATGGTTTTAATTTTTTTCTCTACTTGTTCCGGCTTTTCACGCAGTGCGATTGTATTATTATAAGATTTTGACATCTTACGGCCATCCAAACCGGGCATTTTAGATGCCTTGGTCAGTAAGGCTTGAGGTTCTGGCAAAATAATTCGCCCATTACCTTCCAGATAACCAAATAAGCGCTCTTTATCTCCTACAGTAATATTTTGCTGCTCTTCCAATAAAGCTCTAGCAACACTTAATGCGTCTTGGTCACCATTTTCTTGAAAGGCGATCCTAAGTTTTTTAAACATTTTGGCATTCTTTTTACCCATTTTCTTAATCGCTTCGGCCGCTCTTTCTTCAAAATCAGCTTCACGCCCATAAATATGGTTAAAACGCCTCGCAACTTCACGTGTTAATTCAACATGTGCTACTTGATCTTCACCTACTGGAACCAAACCTGCTTTATAAGCCAAAATATCAGCACTTTGTAATAATGGATAACCTAAAAAACCATAGGTTGCTAGATCACGTTCTTTAAGACTTTCTTGCTGGTCTTTATAAGTAGGAACCCTTTCTAGCCAGCCTAAGGGTGTCATCATTGAAAGCAATAAATGTAACTCTGCATGCTCTGGCACACTGGATTGAATGAATAAATCAGCCAAACCATGATCCACACCAGCTGCCAGCCAATCGATCACCATTTCCCAAGTACTATTGGCAATAATTGAAGGATCTTCATAATGAGTCGTTAATGCATGCCAATCAGCAACAA
>Ga0209081_1000427_pt1 | contig 25344 bp, 25 predicted proteins | sample GOMGulsemesocosm_4_FD_184636 | JGI IMG/M metagenome (GOLD analysis project Ga0209081, IMG submission 184636) | Methane-oxidizing microbial communities from mesocosms in the Gulf of Mexico - GOM15B Gulf of Mexico (SPAdes) (version 2) | ecosystem: Environmental > Aquatic > Marine > Cold seeps... | reverse complement strand
TGCATTTTCTCTGCCTTTTCTCTATAATATTTGGGTGCTAATTCTAAAAATTCACGATAAAAAACCAAACCTTTAATAAAAGTTTCCACACCTGATTTCTCATCAACGCCATCGTACAATAAATGCGTTAACGTTACCTGCATATGCATTATGCTGCCATTTAATAAATCATAAATATGCTCTGATTCTTTGCCAAGTAGCACCGTATTATTAAACAACATATCAGCAGCGTCTTTAAATGAGTTTACTGGAGCATCAATTAGTTCAATCAAACTTTGGCAAATATCTTCAAATTTTTGATAATCAAGATCATTGGTTAATCGGTTTAACAAGCTCCCATCTTCATCAATATAAACTGAGTTACTGTATACATCTGCAACCGTCGTTATTTTATTGATTATAGCTAGGTTGTTAAATTTCAACTCTAACTCATTTTTTCTCATCGGCACACTGCCATTAATTTTTGCCCCATCGCTTAAATTAAAGCAATGCAAATCGTCAAACCCTAAAATTTGGCTACTCAAACCTTCATTAGATTGATAGAAAAAGGAATCACAAATAAATTTACCCCCTAGATTACCATCAACAGTAATAGCAGACGCTTCGTTGATATTATAAAGATCAAGATCTTGCTCATTCTCGTTATAATACAAGCTTTTTTTACTATGGTGATTTCCGCCTTTTTTATGTCCTAAATCGATACCAAATAAATAAAAGTTTTTAAAACCCAAGTTATATCCCATAACCAGCGCTGTATTGGCCACTGTGGGGTTTATATAATGATAAGAAGAAAACAACTCCTTACCTTCTACATCTCTTAATAATAATGCTGAAGAAGGTTCATTTTTCTTGGCAGCCATCATTGAGCGTTTAAACATAGAGTGAACTGCGGGATGTAACGTAGTAGGGGAAAGTAATATTATTTCATCTAAAATATGAGCAGGACAGTAATGTTCTATTTTTTCAGCAACAGGAAATGTACGCTCCTGCTCACAATGAAAGTCTGGTGTAATTCCATATTTATATAAAGCGCTTAAAGCACTACCACAACTAATGATAATAACTTTATCCTGATATGATTTTATAATATCAATCAAACCATCTAAAGAGGGTCCATTACCAACAATAAAAACAGGAATTTCTGAAAGGCCACTATTATGTATAGCACTTTTTTTAAGTAATGGTACTTTTTGCTTTAAGTTGCCAAGCATATGACCTATTGACATCACCGCATCATCAAAAAAGCCCCAGCCTTGACCCATTTCAAAATAACGCCGATTAAATTCATTTATTATATCAATCATATCTTCAGAGAGATAATGAATATAGCCCGCAACGTGTGCCATTTGGTATCTTCCACTGACTCCTGATTTCTGCTGGAATTCATCAAAAAAAGTTTCTTTTTGCTGACCAAGTGATATATAAACTCTACTACCTTTTTTATCAAGCAGATTCAAAACGTATTGCCAATTAATACTAAACAAGGACAGAAAAAACAGATCTAAATCAGGTTCAATAATATACAAACAGCCTATATTATAGCTCTGTGCAAGCATTTCTAATTGATAACCAGCACCGATGCCAAATAAAATTAACGAACTAAAATGTGTATTTAACCTTTTTTCATCACTATTCAAGCCCTCTATTTTTTCAGATTGTACTGAGAGTATTTTGTCTAAACAATTAACATGAATAAAATTCGCTTCATTCTTTTCATTACTATTAAAGTTAAACTTTTTAATATTAGGAGCTTGGTAAAACAAATCAAACTGCAATTTTGTCGACAAAAAAGAAGGGTATTCATAAAAATAATCTCCTGTTTCAACATTTATTGCGTTTACAAAACCATCTGGGGTATCAACTACAAACTTTTGTGGTTCATAATTTTTAAAAAATTCATATATCTCAGGATAGTACTCTTTAAAAGCGCTTAAGTTTTCTCTGTAGCGAGACATTAAATCTTCATCGCTTGATACCAATAATGACATTTCATCCGCTTTATTTTGTAGTGCTTGTTCTTGCTCTTCTTTGGATGAAAAGCCAAGTTTAATTTGGGTAAGACACCTCTCAGCTTTTTTTAAACTTTCTAAATATTCCTTTGATATACCGTTGTTTTTATTCAAAATAGCATCTCTTAAATTAAATTTGTATATTGGTGGAGCGCTTTTTTAGTTTTAACTTGAGAGATAGAACGCTCTTTGTTTTGTTGTTGTTTCTGTTTAACGTTAATAATGGCAGGATGATCATGTTGTTGAATCCAGATCATGAGCTCAATAAAGCGTTGGGTAAATGTTTCATTACTCTCTGGGTGAATGCTTTTTTGACTGGGGTTTTTAGAGCTTAATTTATGTTTAATCTCAAGTTCTTCTAATAGCGTTTGTCGTTTAACAAGGATAAGGTTACATTTTTCAATATTATCATTTTCAATAAGTTCAATAGCCTGCTTAGTTAGACTCTTAATTTCTTTAAATAACTGTGCATACATTTTAAGTCACCAAATAGACATAATTGAAGAAGCTGTAGAATGGTTTATTACGACTGCTTGTATTATGTACTTTTCCATAAAATCACAACTATTTAATCTTTTGAACTTAAATTTACTTATAAGCATATATTCAACGCTAACTTGCCACTTTTTTAGATTTTAATAAAGCAAAGCCATCTTCTTTAGCATCGTTTGGAATGTTTTTCCAAGCATCACTCAATGGTTTTAATAATTCAACAACTTCATCAAGAATAGTAGGATCTAATGATACAGCTACCTCAGTCAAGCGCTCAATACAATAAGCATATAATTGATAAAAATTATCTGATATTTTAGGCTCTGATTCATTATCAAGAGAATCTTGTAAGGAGCGTAAAATACTCATTGCCTTATTGATTTGTTTAGACTTTACTGCATAATCTTTGCGCTCAATAGCCCCTTTAGCAACCGATATACTTTCAAAGATACCATCAAATAACATGGAAATTATTGTATGTGGATCAGCGAAATTCAAGCCACTTTCACGATTTATAGTTTGGTATGTTTTTAAACTGTTACGCATGTTATCACCCTTTATTTCTCATTTATCTAGCTATATCAAACTACTTGTCTTTGCTAGGTGTTATGCTAGCAAGACTAGAAGATAGCCAATCTGCTGTTGCGTTATATTGTGCAATGGTAGTATCTAAGAAACTAAATTGTTTTCTTAAAGTTTCTTCGTATGAGCGTAAACGAGTTTCTAATTCTTCCCACTCGTCGTCAATGTTGCTTACACGCTCATTTAAAATACTAACCCTTTCTGTTAATACACCATCACTTGCTATGTAGGTATCTATCATATCAGCCATTTGTGTGGCTATACCATTAGGAGATGCAAAAATCTCGCCAAGTTCTGATAACTTATTTTCTAAAGCATCATCTAGCCGTTCTTGGCCACTACCAAAGTTGTCTGAACTAAAGGTTGATCTCTCAAGTTTACCGTCTCTGTTTAACTCTAAACCAATATCATTCAAACTATCAATGGAGCCTGTTAAACCGCTTACGGCTTGTATTACAGTTTCAGCTAGCTCACGCTTAACTTGCCTCACGTTAGGATCAAAAGCTAGACGTCCTTGCTTAGGAGCACCTAAACCAGTTAGCTCATCGGCAAGTACATTGTAGCTATTAATGAACTCATTAATTAATTCATTACCATTTTCTTTGTCTTGCGAAATTAATACTTGCGCGGGGCTATTTGCTACAGTCAATTCTTTGACAGTGATAGTGAGATCTTCAATAGTATTTTTAAATGTGTTGCTACTACTTGTAACGGTAGTACCTGGCGGACTATCTAACGCATCAATAGTGATTCTTGCATCTTGAGATATACGCTCTATAGAATTATTAGTTGATATTTTATCGAGAGATGCATCTGAGGTTGTTACCGTTAAAGCGTTTGCAGCACCCGTAACTTGAGAGTCAAAAACTAAGAAAGAGCTTCCATTTCCATTAATAATGTTTGCTGTAACGCCAAAGTTTTCACTTTTCGCATTGATCTTATCTCGAATTGCTGAAAGATCATCACTGCCATCAATTGCCACATCAAAACTATCAGTACCGTTACCAAAGGTTAATACCCCTGTACCAACAAAATCGGTAGAAGCTGAAAAAGTTTGGGAGTGTAAACGTGTTCCTGTCGCTAATTGCTCAACATCAATATTAAACGTACCATTACTAGCAAACCCATTACTAGCAAGATCAATAGCACTACTGGTTGAAGTAACCGTTTGCTTATTAAAAGCATCTGTTTTAGTCAATTTTGTTAACGTATCATTAAACGTTGCTAATGCTGATTTAAAGCTACCAACACCTGAAAGTTCAAGACCTAAGCGTTCTTCTTTTTCTTGTAATCTTATTTCCTGAGGAATAGCTTGAGCATCAATATAGGCTTCAACAATGCTTTCCAACTGCAAACCTGAACCTATACCTAAACTGGTAATACTAGTCATAAGACTGCCCTCATATTTTATATATCAATTACACTATAGCTGAAGTTAAACATGACTATCAATTATCAAGCCAGAAATATTTTCAACTTCCTGATGAAGTTCCTTAATTCTTCCTGCCATTGAAATCATTTTTTCACTGGGAAATTGATTAATCACTTCCTGTGTTTCTTTATCGATCATTGTAATAATCATCTTTTCTGCATTTTTATCACGAGAAAAAGTAACTTGCTTTAATGAGCTATTTATAAAAGAAGTAACAACCTCTATAGCCTCTTCAACCTCAGCCTCCGTAACTTCTTTACTACGGCCTGATTCAATAGTTTCTGCTTGATTTACTTTAAGTTCTTTATTTAACTCAATTTTATTGACTGGCTCAACTAAAGCCATTTTATCTTTTTCTGCAGTGGCTTTCATTTCTTGTGCATTAGTTTGAGTTACAACGTTTTTTTCCATCTTAGCAGGAACCGCATTAATATTATGACTCATAACATTCACCATATCCATACCATCTAAATTCAAAATATAACAAAGGGCTCTTTACTTAGGAGCCCTCTATTTATTGCACTAATAATATTACTGGTTACCTTTATAATAAAGATAATGCTATTTGTGGTTGTTGGTTAGCTTGTGCCAACATTGAACTTGATGCTTGTTGTAATACTGAGTTACGTGCCAATACTGCTGACTCTAATGCATAATCAGTATCTTCAATACGTGAACGTGAAGCTGATACATTTTGCGCCGTGTTATCATTTGAGCGAATAATAGAACTAAAACGGTTTTGTTTCGCACCTAAACTTGCACGCGCTGACGTTACCGTTGCCAAAGCACTGTCCATTTTAGTAATGGCTGATTGGGCTTTAGCAAAACTAGTTAAACTCGAAGCAGTACCTACTGCTGTCCCGAAATTAGTAGCTATTGATACAGAAATAGTTTGCCCTGCATCAGCACCCACTTGAAATTTTGCTGAATAAGTACCATCTAATAAAGCGACACCACCAAAACTGGTTTGACTAGCAATACGCACCAATTCTGTTTCTAATTCTGAAAACTCAGTATTTAGTGCAATTCTGTCTGCATCACTATTCGAACCATTTGATGACTGCACCGCAAGTGTACGCATACGTTGTACCGTATTAGTATACTCATCTAATGAACCTTCAGCTGTTTGTGCTAATGAAATAGCATCATTTGCATTACGTGATGCTTGGTTAAGACCGTTTATTTGTGAAGTTAAACGACTAGAAATTTGCAAACCCGCGGCATCATCTGAAGCGCTGTTAATACGTTTTCCTGAAGATAAACGTTCATATGACACACTTAAGTCATTTGTTGATCTTGATAATTGGCGTTGTGAATTTAGTGATGCGATATTACTATTTACTGATAAAGCCATGTCAAACTCCCGAGTGATTTCACTCTTATATTAACTTATATTAAAAGTTACTCGAAATATATATCAGTAACTTGTCTCATAATTGTTATCGGGTTCAAATTAAATAACTTTAATGTTTTTTATAAAAAATATAAAAATAACGATTACACAATATTAATACCTTAATTTACCTTAATTAATTCATTATTTTTTACCCAAAAAAAAAGCCCCATGAGGCTTTAAATTAGAGGGTAACTAAATGAGTACTATTGCAGTAAACTCAATGCAATTTGAGGTTGCTGATTAGCTTGCGCTAACATTGAACTTGACGCTTGTTGCAATACAGAGTTACGTGCCATTATAGCAGACTCTAGTGCATAATCAGTGTCTTCAATACGTGAACGTGAAGCCGAAACATTTTGCGCAGTATTATCATTACTACGAATAACTGAACTAAAGCGATTTTGTTTGGCACCCATATCTGCTCTGGTAGCAGTGACTACAGCAAGTGCACTGTCCATTTTAGAAATAGCCGACTGCGCGTTATCAAAACTAGTTAAGCCCGAAGCAGTGCCAACAATAGTCGCAAAGTTAGTTGAGACTTGCATACCAATAACTTGCCCTTCATTGGCACCTACTTGAAATGATGCGCAGTATGTACTATCTAGTAAATTGACACCACCAAAGCTTGTCGAACTAGCAATCCTGACTAGCTCAGACTCTAGTTCAGTAAACTCGGTATTAAGTGCAATTCTATCTGCATCACTATTCGAGCCATTTGATGATTGAACAGCAAGCGTACGCATGCGCTGTATCATATTAGTATACTCATCTAACGCGCCTTCAGCAGTTTGCGCAAGCGATATAGCATCATTCGCATTACGAGATGCTTGATTAAGCCCATTAACCTGAGAAGTTAAACGGCTAGATATTTGTAAACCGGCTGCATCATCTTTGGCGCTGTTAATACGCTTACCAGATGACAAACGTTCATATGAAGTACCTAATTGATTTGTTGAATTCGCCAACTGACGTTGTGAATTTAATGATGCAATATTACTATTAACGACTAAAGCCATTGTTATCTCTCCTAATTGTTAGGTTGTGGTTCTTAGATAACAATATCGTTTGGGAACCACGCACATTTCATTTACTAGATTGTTACTTTTATTTTTGACGCTTAGTTAGTATCATCTAACTACATACATAGATATATGCATATAGCACGCCAAGAAATAGATTCATTATAAATAATTAAATAAACTCAAGTTTTTAATTTGCACAAAGCTTTGTTGAGCTGCCTGAAGTGACACTTTTCTTTGCTCAAAAGTCGCAACAGCTTTCGCAAAGTCGAGATCTTCAACATTTGAACGCCCTGAAGATAAGTACAGCTCTGTATCTAAGTGGTTAGAATTTTGATTTTCAATAAGATTTAGCCTTACACCTGCGTTAACCCGTTTAGCTGTCATATGATTTAACGCCTCATCTATCTGGCCTAAAATTTCATCATAATCAATACTGTGTAAAACACTATTGGTCGGATTAGTACCTACATTCATCCAGTCAATAGCTTGCTTAATCGTGTCAAAAATGCTGATATTTTTCTCTGGTGCTAAATCAAAGTTATCATTTGGCAAAGGGTTGCCGCTTATTTGAACTTCTATGCCATTAAAGGCAACCGTTTGCCCTGCCGTATAGGTACTAGTAGTAAAAACTGGGTTACCTAAACTATCAGTAACCGTTAAATCTGTGGCTGTAGTAAAATTAAAGTTATAAGCTGGCGGGTTAGTAACGGTGTTATAAGCACCTGGGTTGGCTATAACCGCTTTACTTATAGAAATACCGGATGTGTTATTATTGTAATTAGGTGAGAAATCACCCTTTTTATTAGCCACCTTTTCAAAAGCACTATCACCAGCCTGATTGGTATCAACCATAACATTCTTAGCTATTTGCACTTCTCTTACGCCAGCATCTCCGTTATATATCGCATGGCCATCAGGCTGTAATGAAAACGGTTGTACATCAACTTGAAAGCCTGAAAATATATAATTACCTGTTTCATCTCGTGTATTAGCAATATCAAGTAGCTGTGATTGTGAATTTCCTGATAACTCTGCTAAAGCTGTTAAATCTATATCTGACAAAGCACCGTTATTTGCTTGTATAAATAATTGCTTAAGTTCTTGCATGACACCTTCAGCACTTGCAAAAGAGACTTCTTGTAAACTATTACGATTTTCAGCTTGATTTAAATTACGTTGATATTTTTCAATATTATCTAAACCCTCTTTATAGCCAGCAAGTGTGCCATAAGAAACAGCATCATCTTTTGCAGTTAACACTCGTTTCCCACTAGCAAGGTATTTAACTTGATCGTTAACATCGGTTTGCAAACTGCTTAACTGTTGGGCATTTTGAAAATAAAATTGAGCTGTAGAAACGCGCATAGTTTTCTCCTTATCTCACTGCCGCTAAAATGGTATCGAAAAGGGTATTGGCAATTGAAATAATTTGCGATGAAGCTTGATAGGCCTGCTGAAACTTCAGCATATTGGCGGCCTCTTCATCTAAATTAACCCCTGATGTTTCTTGATTACGGTTAAACGCTTGAGTAAAAAGTGCTTGTGCTGTTTCTGCCACTAATTTAGCCGAACTTGATTTTGAACCAACAACAGAAGTTGAAATAGCCAAACTTTGGCTGAATGTTTCCTTACCACCATTAGTTATACCTTGCTCTTGGGTTAACGCCATGGCAACAGCATTACCACTGTTACCTAAACCAAAAGCATCACCTATAAAAAATTGCTCTGGTGCATTGGGAGCTGATCCTGACGGATTACCAGAAATTTCCACCTGAAAACTTGCTGCTGCTGGTAAAGCCGGTAAGTTAATAATTTGGCTAGGTGGCGTATAAGAAATTGGCGCAGAGGTCGTGTTGCTGTTATCCGTAATGGTATAATTAAACGTGCCTACAGGACTTTCTAAAACATCAATGCGAATTGGCATATCAAGTTGCGCCTGAATAGGGTCAAACATATCAACAATCGCAATCTTTCCAGCGCTGATGTTATTATCTGACGGGGTAACTTCAACGGCTGTGCTAGCCGCAATACCTGCGCTGTTAGAAAGTGTTCTTTGCATTAACGAGGCAGTATTTTCTGTTGGCCTAATGATAAAAGAATCATCATTGGCGGGCGTGCCACTATTTTCTATAAATTCAAAACCAAAAGGTGTTGTATAAGTACCCGCGCCGATAGCACCTAAGTTAGTGTTAGCACCACTCGTCATATTAGTTAGAGTGTAAATACCTGCATTATTACGAATTTCAAATTCATCAATAGGTACTAAAGAAACATCCGTAATATTTACTTGGGCTGCTAAATTCCCGCTATTACTTGTGGGTGATAGCACACGCCCTTGTTGTAACTGTGTGGTATTAATATCAGTAAAAATATTAGTCCCTTGTTGGGCATTTAAATCTAAACCATCTGATTGTGCATCATTTACTGTTGCGGATATCGCCATCGCTAGGCGGTTTATTTCACTGCGCACTTGCATTAGGTGTTCATCACGAAACTCTATACTTGCCTCAAGTACGCCACCTAAAGTATTGCCATTAATTGCAACAGTAGAATTAGGACCTACAAGGCGTATTTGAGTTTGTAATGGATCTGGATCACCCGATTCAACACTAATAGTTAACGGGGTAATACCCGCCACTAGCGTTGTACCCTGGCCTATCATTACTGTCATTACACCGTTACTATCTTCAACAGTATTCACTTTGGTATATTGGCTAAGCTGAGTTATTAACTGATCACGTTTATCAAGTAAATCATTAGGTTGCCCTGATAAAGTTAAGTTTTTGGAATGTAAAATAGCCTCATTAATTTTAGCAAGCTCTAGCGAAATTTCTGATATTTCACGGGATACTTGCTCAATTTCACCATTGATTGACTTTTCTATATCATCGAAATTCTGGTTTAACGCACGAAAATCACTGGAAAGTATTTCGGTTTGATTCAACGCTATACTGCGTAGCCCCAAGTCATTTGGGTTATCAGCAACGCCGTTCATTGCTTGGTAAAACTGCCCGACTGAATTCATAATAGCCTGGCCTGAGAAACTCATAATGTCATTTAATTGATTTAAGTTACCGTCTAAAGCCTCAGACTTGCCCAAATTACTTTGGTTGATCAGTTGTTCTTTATAAGAGAATTGATCATATAACCGGGTAATATCTTGAACATAAGTTCCTGAGCCAGTGTAGTTACCGCCGTTATTGAGACCTAATGTAGTATTTTGTTCTGCACGCTGACGGGTATAACCTTCGGTATTAACATTCGCTACATTATGACCTGTAGTAGCCAACTGTTGCTGAGCAGCTAATAAGCCACTCACACCGGTTTGGTATAAACTTACTGTCATAATGGTTGCCTCTGCAAATATTTAACTGGTTTATAGGAACGGTTTTAACCGTGAAGGTTCGCGATTGAAATCGCCCCCTACCTATTATTTAGTTATTAAATTAGAGACTGTGCGCAGCGTTGCCATAATTTTATTGGCGTATTGAGGATCTGTCGCATAGCCTGCTTTCTGTAAGCTATGCAGGAAGTGTTCCACATCACCAGTATTCTGTAATGCATCTTGGTATCTATCATTATTTGAGAGGAAGTTTACATAATCATTAAAGCTATCATTCAAAGATTGATAAGCTCTAAATGGTGCTGATTTTTTCACCATAGCACCTTGTTCAAACTCTAGGGTATCTTTTTGAATTTTATCCCCAGCCCAGCGGTTATCAGCTTTGATGTTAAATAAATTATTAGAACTATTGCCGTTTTGATCTTTTATTATTTTTTGACCCCAACCCGTTTCTAAAGCCGCTTGCGCAATAATGACTTGAAAAGGAATGCCTATTTTTTCTTGTACAACTTTTGCGGGCTCAGTAAGCGCACTAACAAAGTCTTTGGGCTGTTCAAAACTAGGTGCTAAAAAATTGACGCTTTGTTTTTGTTCTGTAGCTTTTTCAGAGGCCGATTTTTCAGGTATTGCATAAGGTATTTCAAGCACCTTTGTTGATAACGCTTGTTGTTCACTAAGCAATTTAGCGTACTTCGCTGCCGCTTTGACTTGATCAAGGTTACCATCATTTCGTAAGGCTGTACGTGGGGTGAAATTATCATCTCCACCTAATTGTCTAACAATAAGCTCAGATAAACCTAACGTGCCATTAGATGATAATTCTACCGCCATTTGTTGATCATGCATGTCGCGATAAAATTTAGTCGACTCAGAATTAAAAGGACTATCAGATTCTAAAACCGCTTGAGATTTACGCATGCTTTTTAGCAGCATTGACATAAAAATAGCTTCAAATTGTTGCGCTGCTTCTTGTAAAGCTGCTTTTTTACTTTCGCCATCACCTTCTTTAGATTGCTGACGAATAGCATTCAAACCGGTTAGCTCTAAAGCATTACGGGCTTGATCAAAATTTGATGTGTTAATAAAATTATCAGCCATAGCATTACGCCGCTTTATGTTTGTTAAATAATGATTAATTCGCCGCGAATTGCGCCCGCTTGATCTAATGCTTCTAAAATAGCCATAACATCACCTGGGCCTGCTCCTACTTCGTTAATAGCTCTAACTAACGTGTCTAAAGTTACCCCTGGTTTAAAGACAAACATACGAGCATCACTTTGACTAACATTTACTGTAGATTCATCAGTAACAACTGTTTCACCGTCTGAAAAAGGATCAGGCTGTGAAACATTTTGTACTTCATTTATTGATACAGTAATACCCCCATGAGTTATTGCCGCGGCCAATAAGCGCACTTCAGAGCCAATAACAATAGTACCTGTACGTGAGTTAACAATAATTTTTGCTGAGCTACTGGCTGGTTCAAACTCTAAATTTTCTAAAACAGATAAAAAGCTTACACGGTCGTTAATATCACGCGGAGCATTTACTTGCACTGACGCAGCGTCAATGGCTCTCGCCGAACCTGGAATTAAATCATTAATAGCAGCGGCAAGATTTTTTGCTGTGGTAAAATCAACACGATGTAAATTAAAGGTAATATAATCACCTAAACCAAACGGTGATTTTACTTCACGTTCTACCGTTGCGCCATTGGCAATACGGCCAACTGTTGGTGTATTCACAATAACTTTAGAGCCATCAAGTCCATCAGCACCCAAACCACTCACTACCAAACTGCCTTGCGCGACTGCATAAGTATTACCATCAAGACCTACTAACATGGTTTGTAATAAAGTACCGCCTCGTAAACTTTGTGCGCTACCCATGCTGGAAACAGTGACATCAATAGTTTGGCCTGGCTTTTTAAATGCAACTAATTCCGCGTGCACTGCTACCGCAGCAACATTTTTGATTTTAGGTTTAAGGTTTTCGGGCATGGTTATACCAAAATTGCTAAGCATGGTTTTAAAGCTTTGCTCCGTAAAGGGGCTTTGCTCACCAGTGCCTGGTAAACCTACTACTAAGCCATAACCAATTAATTGGTTAGTCCGTACGCCAGCTATATCTACCGCATCTTTAACACGCTGCGCATTCACTGTGCTTGCAAATAATAACAATAGTATTGTAATAACTGCTTTCATAATATTACCTTGAAAAATAATCTTAAAAATTTACGTTCAATATGTTTGAAATAACAAGTCGTACGTTGTTGTGTTGTACATGGCTTTTATCACTTTACTAACCTTTATTTCGGCTAGCTTGCAACACATTGATTACAATGGCCACCAACGGCTATTGAAAAACTTAGTTAACCAACCTTGCTCATTAATATCTGCAAAACTGCCTGTTCCTGCATATTGAATACGCGCATTGGCAACTTTACTTGATAAAATAGTGTTATTTGAATTAATGTCTTTGGCACGAATAACACCTGTTAAACGAATGTACTCATCACCATTATTTAATGTTATCCATTTTTCACCGCGGATCATTAAATTACCATTAGGTAAAACCCGCAGTACATGCACTGAAATATTACCGCTTAAACTATTACCTTGATCCGCTTTTGAATCTCCTTTAAATTTAGTGTTTTGATTGGCACCAAATTGCACAGCCTGATCACCTATAGTTACGGGTAAGCCACCGAAACCAATAATAGGATCTAGTTTGGTGTTACTCTCTTTTTTCAATTCGGTTTTAGCGTTTTTCTTAGCTTGTGTGTTTTCAGATAAGATAACTGAAATAATATCGCCAATACGATGCGCTTTAGAGTCTGAATAAATGTTATTAACATAATTTTCTTTAAACAAGGAGCCTGTTGGAATAATTGATGCCTCTGCTTCTTCTGGCATAATTGGTGCAAAATCAGGGTCGTTAGGCAGAGCTTTACTCAGCTCAACAGTATTACTACAACCACTAAGTTGACTTATAAGCAAAGTAGCCAGTAAAAATAATAATGTATTCTTCATCATTGCCTCCTTAAAATCCGCTTATAAACCAAACTAAAGTTGCTGATTGATATAGCTAAGCATTTGATCAACGGCTGAAATCACTTTAGAGTTCATTTCATAAACCCGCTGTGATTCAATTAAATTGACGAGCTCTTCGGTAGTATTCACATTCGAGGTTTCTAAAGCACCTTGTACTAGCATGCCGTAACCCGCTAAACCGGGAACACCTTCTTGCGGCGCACCACTCACTTGCGTTTCAATATATAAATTTTGTCCTACTGGCTGTAAACCCGTAGGATTGACAAAATTAATCGTATTAATTTGACCTACCACAGCCGGTTCAGGTTGACCTTGCTGAGTGACTGATACTTCACCATCTTGTGAAATAATAATACTAATGGCATCTTCTGGAATAGTTACTTGTGGCTGTAAAGCATACCCTGCACCAGGGGTAACCATGTTACCTTCATCGTTCATCGTAAATTGACCATTACGACTGTAAGCAGAGCTGCCGTCAGGCATTAAAATCTCAAAAAAACCTTCCCCTTGAATCATGATATCGAGAGAGTTATCGGTGGTTAACATATCTCCTTGAGTATGAACTTTTTGTGTTGCGACTACCTTAGTACCTGCGCCTAGCATTAAACCAGACGGTGCTTCGCTATCGTCAGCTGTACGTCCACCAGGTTGATTAATAGTTTGGTAAAGTAAATCTTCAAATACTGCACGGCTTTTTTTAAAGCCAATAGTACTGGCGTTCGCTAAGTTGTTAGAAATTACCGCAATATCTTTGGTTTGCGCATCTAAGCCAGTTTTACTAATCCATAATGCTGGGTTCATACATCACCTCAAAATTAATAGTTATACGTTGTAAGTTAACCGTGGAAGCTCTTTAAAATAAAAGTTAACCATTAAAAAGCGCGCAGTAATGCAGCACTACTGGCATCAATTTCTTCAGCGGTTTTCATCATTTTTAATTGCATCTCAAATTGTCTTTGTAAAGCAATCATTTTAGTCATTTCAGATAATGGATTACTATTACTTGACTCTAATGTGCCACCAAGTACTTGTACGGTGACATCAGCATTTTCGATTTTCCCATCTTTACGTCTAAATAAGCCATCATTGCCTTTTTCAAGTAAACGCACATCTGGGTTTACTAACTTAAGACGAGCAACTTCTTTCATTTCAGTGACAGGTGCGCCTTCAGGCTGAACCATTATGGTTCCATCGGCTGAAATTTCAATTTTATTAACGGGAAGCGGTAATACAATAGGACCATTATCACCTAACACTATTTTCCCATCTGATGTTTCTAACGTGCCATCTTCAGTTATACGTAAATTTCCTTGGCGCGTATAAGCTTCACTTGAAATAGGCGCTAAAGCTTCTGTACCTACCTGTGAACCAAGGCTATTTCCTTCAGTAGGTTTTACTGAAAACCAACCGTTACCATTAATGGCTAAATCAAGAGATCGTCCTGTGGTTAACAAAGCACCTGAGTCAAAATTTTGGCTAGCGCGTTCAGTCATAGAAAACACACGCGTAGGTTGCCCTTCACCAAATGCTTGCATACTTCTCGCTTGCGCCAAATCAGCTTTAAAGCCTGTCGTTTTAGCATTAGCAAGATTGTTGGCATTAATTGATAATGCTTGCATGTTCTGTTTGGCACCGCTCATGGCGATGTAAAGCAGCTTATCCATAATAAATTCCAAAAAATTGAATTAATTAATTATGATAAATGCAAATAAAGTGCCAGAAAGATAAAATCAAGGCTAGTAAGTTCTGATATGCAAACTTAGAGAAGTAAAAAAGCCATAAACGCTTATTGCGCTTATGACTTTTAATGGGTTAAATTTTAACGTTTAGCTGTACTATCTAATCTGTAATATCGTTTGGTTCAGTTGATTATCGACTTCTAATGCCCTTGAATTGGCTTGGAAGTTTCGCTGTGCCGATATTAAATCAATTAATTCCGTCGTTAAATTCACATTTGATTGTTCTAATGCGGATGAGTTAATAGTCCCAAAAGTACCTGATCCCCCTTCACCTGCTAATGCTTCACCTGAAACAAGGCTCTCTTTCCACCCTGTATTGCCGACTTGTGTTAAACCTTGCTCGTTGGCAAAGTTTACCATGGTGATACGCGATAGTGCTTGAGAAGTACCATTACTAAAAGTAGCTCGTACTAAACCATCACCACCAATATCAATACCGGTTAAACGCCCTACAGCTAAACCATCTTGATTCAGTCGAGTGACTTCAAAGTTTGAAGCAAATTGAGTTGGCTCGTTTGGGTTTGCTCCAACAGGATCTAAATTAAAATCAATCTCTACTGTTTGTGTTGTGTCAGCACCATTAGGTAAATGGTTTGTGAAATCAACGGTTTTAATGCCACCACTTGCTAATGGCGGTACTTGACTAATAAAATCACCTGAAGCATTAAAAACTAAACGAGCACCAGCAACCCCCGTTGGAGAAAGCGGTCCAGAAACACCACCACCCGTGGGGCTACCACCATCAATATCAATAACCTTGCCATCAACCGCAGCAAACATCATCCATTCATTTGGATTTGTTGTAGGATCATCTTTAACAAAAAAGTACGTCATAATATGACTATCACCCAATGAATCAAAAATAGTTACCGAGGTTGAGTTATTAAAAGTCAGCGGATCTTCGGGGTCAAAATTACCTGGCGCATTAGAAATATAACTATCGCCTGCAGGTAAATTCATTCGCACGTCAACTTCACTGGTTTTAGTCGGTGCACCTGAAGCGGTGGGGATTAATACTGGTTCAGCAGTACTTAAACTCACTGAAGCCGAAGATCCATCAGGGTTTACCGGAAAACCAAGTAAATAACCACCTTGCGAGTTAACAACAAAATTATCAGCATTTAATTTAAACTGTCCTGAACGCGTATATGAACGCTCTAATGAGCCAAGTTCTGGTACGGTGGCAAAAAAACCATTCCCCGTAATCGCTAAATCAAGCGCGTTATTAGTAAACTGTATACTGCCTTGTGAAAATTGCTGAGCAACATCAGCAGTTAATACCCCGTCACCCACTTTAGTTTTACCTGCGGCAAGTAATGATGACGCGTATACATCAACAAATTCTGCACGTGATTCTTTAAACCCTACGGTGTTAACATTGGCGATATTGTTTGATGAAACATCAAGATCTTTCTGCGCTGCGTTTAATCCGCTTAGTGCTATATTAAATGACATAATTTAACCCTCTTAAAAATTGCTTTATACTCGTTTCATTAGTGATATTGGTATCACCCTTGTGATACTTCAACTACATCGGCTAATGCCATTGAGCTGCCACCATTCAGGTTTAATAAAATACTACCGTTAGCCCCTGCTAATGTTACACTGTCTACTTTTCTATACGTCATAGCTTGTAATTCAGATGCTTGTCCATCAACTAAACCAGCAATACGGAATCGATAAGCCCCTGTAGGCACCGCTTCACCACTCGAATTTTTACCATCCCAAGAAAAGGTAAAACCACCGGCTCCAACACCACCAACGGGTACAGTTTGAATAATTTCACCGGCAATGTTTTCAACATATATATTTACGCTGCTTGCTGGTGTGTCGGTAACAATTTTACCTTTTACCGACTCTCCTTCATTAGTACCAAAAACGTTATCTTCAACTAATACACTTCTACCGACTAATGACGAGGCTTGCAATGCTTGACTTGAAGTCATTGAGCTAGCAAACGAAGTAAATTGGTCATTAAGTTGTTGCACGCCGTCAGTGGTAGAAAACGAGGTCATTTGAGAGATCATTTCATTGTTATCAACGGGCTTGGTTGGGTCTTGGTTTGCTAATTCTTTGGTTAACAAAGCAAAAAAATCAGCCTGAGTAAGCATACCGCGGTCTTGCTCGACAACTTTGTAATCTTCTTTCTGCCAGCGTATCCCCTCTAATGGGTTGCCACCTGTTACTGTTTCCATTATTTACTCCTATTACCCTTAACCATAGCTATCGTTAGGCTCTATCGTTGACCTAATGTTAACGTTTTGTTGAGCATGTTTTTAGCTGACTCTGCTAGCTGTACATTTGTTTGATATGAGCGTGATGCTGAGATCATATTAGTCATTTCTTCAATCACATTAACGTTTGGTTTGTAAATAAACCCATCTTTATCAGCCATAGGATGCGCTGGTGCATACTCAACATTAAGTGGTTTATCACTCTCTACAATACCCAATACCTGCACACCAACACTTTCATCCTTATTTTGTCCTGCGGCAGCTTTTTGCATAGCTGCGGCAAAAACAGGGTGACGAGCTCGGTAAGTTTGATCAATACTTGAACTAACACTATCAGCGTTAGCTATATTACTCGCTGTAGTATTTAAGCGCATTGATTGTGCGCTCATACCGCTAGCAGTAATGTTAAATACGTTAAATAGACTCATAATTATCCACCTCCACTAATGACTTTTTGCAGTGCTTTTATTTTGCCATTAAGAAATTGTACACCCGCTTGATACTCTAATGAGTTTTCTAAATACAAGTTTCGTTCCACTTGAACATCAACGGTATTACCGTCACCTGTATCTGGTTGATCGGGAATGCGAAAATCGACGTTATTATTTAGTTCTGTACGCACATCAAAATGTTTAGCATTGGTTCGTGTCATGCCACTTTGTTGTAATGAGGCTTGTTGCATGGCTTTTTGAAAGTTCATACCTTTAGCTTTGTAGCCCGGCGTGTCGGCATTAGCAATATTACTCGCAATCACTTCAGCGCGTTGACCACGTAATTGCATGCCTTGTGCGTGAAGCTCAAACCCTTTGTCAAAACCTATAGCCATAAATAAGCCCACCGTTAAAACCATTTAACAGTAAAACATTCAATATTTATGCCAATAAGTTATTTTAATAAAAAGTGACGAGTAAAAAAGAACATCATACCAATTACATGAATTAGGCTGTCTATTTTATACGCTGTAAAAATCACCAAATACAAGGCATTTATTTCATTAACGAGTTGTTCTAATTATTAAATAGATAACGCGGTAGTTGGTGTTATTGATGCTGTTAGTCTTAGATAGAAGTTCAACTTTAAGCGGTATAATTCAACTTAAACGTTAATTTAAAGGGAAGGTGCGAAGTTAATACGAGCTATTATATTTTTTGATAGACAATGCCCGGGTTACAGCGAATCATATTAAAATCATCACTTAAACCAGAAATAGATTCAGAAGCCCCTAAGAATAAGTAACCCTTAGGGTTTAAAGTGCCATGAATTTGACTGATAATTTGTGATTTAATTTGTGGTGAGAAATAAATGAGTACATTTCGACAAAAAACAATATCAAAATTTCCCATTAAGTTATAACTGTTAAGTAAATTAAGCGGTCTAAAATCAACCATTTTTTTAACTACATCTTTAATCTTCAACATGCCATTATTGCCCTCTTCAAAAAACTGTCGTTTTCTTTCTGGTGATAAACCTCGGGCAAGCGCTAATGAATCATAATGCCCATACTTACAATGTTCTAACATAGTGGTAGAGATATCAGTGGCAATAACTTGTACACCACGAGGAAAGGCACCTGGGTTTTTCTTTTGATACTCAAGCACTGACATAGCAATAGAATATGGCTCTTGTCCTGATGAACTGGCGGCTGACCAAATTTTAACGGGGGTACGCTGTTTTGCAAAATCAGACAGTAATTTACTTTGTAATAATTTAAAAGGATAGTCGTCACGAAACCACAACGTTTCGTTTGTGGTCATAGCATCTATCACTGCAGCGCGTAGTTGCCGCTCTACTGGCGACAAAGTACGAATAACTAACTCATTTAAAGAGTCAATATTGAATTTTCCCATTAAAGGCGTTAAACGACTTTTCACCAAGTATTGCTTCTTATCGCCTAAAACGATGCCGCACTGCTGCTCTAAAAACGATCTAAACTGGTGATAACTTTTATCGTCAAGTTGTCTTGTTGACACTATTGATTACTTCCTAATAGCCTAAATTACGCTTAATACCATACACTAATCAGATAATTAATTGATGCTATTTAACTGAATGTCCAAGCCATTTTTTTACCGACGTTGCAAGTTCATCAGGGTGAAATTTTGGCACAAACTCTTCAGCTCCAACTTTAGCAACCATGGCGTTATTAAATACACCGCTAAGGGAAGTATGTAATATAACAGGCAGTTTTTTCATGCGGTCATTGCCTTTAACTTCTGCTGTTAATGTGTAGCCATCCATTTCTGGCATTTCAATATCTGACACCATTAAAGCCACTTTTTCAGTAATACTATGCTCACAGGTCGCTTCAATTGCTTTAAGTTGATCAAGGGCATCTTGACCATTTTTCGCTAAAGCCATCTTAATACCTAACGGCTCTAATGCTCTTTTTACTTGATTTCGAGCTACCGTAGAATCATCAGCAATCATCACAATACGATCACCCAATTCTTCGCCAACTGATTCATCAGCAATACCTTCACTTAAATCTGTAGAGACAGGGCTGATTTCATTTAAAATCTTTTCAACATCTAAAATAGACACCATTTCTTTATCTATTTCAGTTACTGCGGTTAAATAACTTGATTTACCAGCCCCTTCCGGTGGCGGCATCATGTCTTTCCAACTGAGTGTTACAATACGTTCAACACCTGCAACTAAAAAGCCTTGTACACTGCGATTATACTCAGCAATAATAATGAATGAGTTTTCAGTTTGAGTAATGGCAGGACCACCAATAGCTTTACTCATGTCGATAACCGAAATAGTTTGTCCTCTAATATGAGCGACACCTTTTATAAACGCGTCTTGCTTAGGCAGCTTAGTTAATGGTGGGCACTGCAAAACTTCCCTTACTTTAAAAACATTAATACCAAAGCGTTGTCTGCCTACTAATTTAAACAGTAGTAATTCAAGTCTATTTTGCCCCACAAGTTGTGTGCGTTGATTTACTGAATCTAATATACCTGCCATAAAAACCTCTATTAAAACATTTGTTAAAACTAAAAATATTTACTTTTCATTGGTGTCATCACAATTAGGCATAATTCTTGATTGTTTTGTTAACTATGCAATAAACGCAGTTAAATGTCACAAAATTGACAACAAATACGATGCTAAACATAAACAAGTATTTGAATTAACCTAACTTAAATTAACCTAACCCTAACGATAAGCAGCAAAAACTATGCGAACTATCAATTTTCTTCTTCTTTTGTGCATTAACGTACTAGCTTTACCTGCCAGTTATGCTGGTACAACAGATAAGGCCAGTATTGAAGCTTTGGTGATAGATTTTTTAAAAGATAAAACATCAACCCCCGTTGATGGCCACATAACTATCACTGTCGCTAATATTGATCCAAGGGTGATAATTAAACCTTGTCAACAAACACTCGCATTGAATATACCTGAAAAAGATATAGGTAGAAACGTAAATGTGAAAATAACTTGTCCTGATTCAATCCCCTGGGTAATGTACCTACCTGCCAAAATAATTAAAAAATTTCCCGTCGTAGTTGCTCGTAATACTATTAATAAAGGTACAACACTTACAAGTGCCAATATAGAAATTCAACATCTACCTAAAAATAAAATACGTGGTATCAAGTTAACTGACATAAATTCAGTACTAGGTAGTAAAGCAAAAAAACGCATCGGTAAAGGGCGTGCAATTAATAAAAGAAATGTTTGCTTGGTTTGTAAAGGCGACGCTGTAACCATAATAGCGAAATCACCACAATTTATGATAAAAACGCAAGGGATAGCACTAAATTCTGGCACAATGAATCAACAAATTAAAGTAAAAAATAAGCGCTCTGGTAATATAATCATGCCAAAAGTAACCGCTATGAATCAGGTCACGATTAATTTATAATTTGATTGTTTTTATATTAAAGTTATCGGGCTGCTTGCCGATACATAAGTAGTGAATAATTTTCTTTAAAATACCGTTGCCACAGGATCATATTATGGCTATAAATATCAACAATTTGAGCAATACAACTCAAATTAATCAAAATAAACAAACACAAGTAAAGCAACAAGCTAACCAAACAACGAGTGTTAATACGCAAGTTAAAAATGTTGGTGTAGATTCAGTTTCACTTACGCCACAAGCTAAACAATTAAGTGAATTACAAAAAAAGGCAAATGAAGCGCCTGTTGTCGATCAGAAAAAAATAGCTGAATTGAAAAATGCTATCGCCTCTGGTGATTATAAAGTAGACCCACAAAAACTTGCCGCTAGCATTGCTAATTTTGAGTTTGACTTAGGTTAATTTAATTTCGTTTAATTTTGCTCGATTAGCTCAAGTTATTCTTTAATATGCGAGAATTCTTATTCGGTAACTCACTTATATTGATGCGCAAATAGCAAGTTCGCTTCATTCATTTACGCGTTACAGATATTTGTTATTTTAAAATTCTCAATTAAATGATTATAAGGATGACAACGGGGTGTACAATTACCTCTAAACTTCAAGTCGTACCAAAGGCACAGTTATGTCGGCGTCACCTCAATCAACAGAATTACTTGCACAACAGTTTTCTCAATTAAAAGCACTTGAGAAAATTATTATTGATGAAAAAGAAATATTACAGCAACATCAACCAGACGCATTAGTTCAAATAAGTGAACAAAAAAATCAATTGCTTGTTTCTATTCAAGTATTGGATAAAAAAATCAGTTTTGATCAACAATTCGCTCAAGATAAAGCGGCGGGAAAGTTAACCGTTGAGTTGGATGAAATAGAAAGTTTACTCCTTAGGTGCCAGCAAAAAAACCAAGTAAATGGACAAATTATTGCTCAATCGCAACTAGCCGTTGAGCGTATGAAAAGCAGCTTGTTAGAAAATCACAACAAAGCAGCGATGACTTATGACAGTAAAGGCAAAAAAAGCGGTGGTCTAAGTAGTATTGGGTTAAAAGCTTAATTAACAACTAACGGCTTGATTTTGTTATGGGTTAATAATTTAAAAAATATTTTACAGCCTAAAATAGCGGTTAGAAGTACGTTACATTTTTAATTTCTTTACGATATAAACTCGCTTGGTAAATATCATACACATCTTTAAAGTCCAATTGTAACTCTGTGGTGTAGGTATCACCTACAGGATAACTTTTGACGACCTTAGCACCACGAATTAAACCTTGCACCGATGCCTGCAATTGCTGATTATTAATTAACATATCAGCCATCGTTATTTGACTGTTTATTTTTTGCCCATACACTTGCTCAGCAAGTTCTACGTAAGCGGCAATTTTTGACGCTTTAATAGCCATTAACATCTGTTGAGTTTTATGTTCAGATTTTTGAAGACTAATTGGCGCATAACCAATACCTTTAATAACAGGAAAATTCTCTGGCTTCACTACCTGCCATTGCACATGCTTATCATAAACACTTGAGCAGGCTGATAAAAACATCAAAACAAAACAAATAAAACTGTATTTAATGATTAAGTTACACTTTAATACTGCAAACATAATAGCACCTGATTGACTTAGTTATGAATTTCAATAGCACGCTGACTTTCAAGTAACATTGCATCACTACGAATAATCATACCGTCTTTCATTTTAACATTTTCGCTATGGTGTTGTTCTTCTCCTAAAACCCAAGAAGGAATAAACGACTGAGCAGTAGCCACAACAACACGCGACTGTATACCAATCATCCTAGCGTTAATTAAAATACCATTTTCTTGTTCCATCATAGTACCTGCAACTATATAGTCAATAACTTGACGTTCTGGTAGTTCCTTCCAGTCACGACTAAACACAAAATCACCTTCTTTAGTCACTCTTATATGCCCAGTAGTCTTATAATCAATAACCACTAAACCGTGACGTTGCAATTCATGAATAAAATTTTCAGCCAGTTGATTTCCTAACCAATTGGTTGATTCTAAATCTTTTAAATTAACAAAAGAAGTAACCGCAACAGGTGTTTTAGCATCAACAAAGGCACTGCTTTCAAGCATTTGATAGGCAAGTCCCTTTACTACATCATTAATAGCATGTTTTGGTAGGTTATAACTGTCAATTTTACCTTTATCCACTTGGACAGATTTATAAAAATTTTCATCTGTCATGCTACAAGATAAAAGTGTTGGTAAAAGTAATGGTATCAGCCATTTTTTCATGGATTTCCCCTTAAAAGATCATGCCATTGAACAAAAATATTTTAGCGATATAACTGGCAAGTGTCGGCAACATAGTTAACATTATGCATATCTCAAGCCAAGTTATAGATAAAAACCAAATAGAAGATAAGGCACAAATAATGCATATTGCATATAATAAGAAACATCTGTCAATAATTTATTATCGTTATTCATACACTGAATTGTTTATTGACTTATTTATTAGCCTATTTATTGGTTAACGCACAAATTAAACTAGCTTCTTTACATGAGATATTTTATGCAATTTTCCACCGTACTTTTTACCTTAATTATAAACCTACTGTTTAGTTTTTATGGCTCAGCACAGTGGTATGAAGTGCAAGGGCATGCCCGTATCGATAAAAGCTCTATTGAAATTGCCCGCAGTAAAGCGATGGAAAACGCTTTAAAAAAAGCTCTCCTCGTTGCCGGTGCCAATGTTTCGAGTGTACAGCAGGTAGTAAATGGTCTACTCACCCAAGATAAAATAAGTATTCGTGCCAGCGGCAGTGTTAATTCAATAGAACTAATTGATGAACTACACAGTGGCAACTTAATAACGGTCACCATTAGGGCTGATATATTTCCACAAGAGAAAAAGTGCTTTTCTTTAGATTTAAAAAAATCAATCTTGCTCACTAAAAGCCATTTAAACCATCGAGAACAAGCCAATATTGGTAAAATTTACACGATAGATAGTGCGGTAATAAGGCAGCTTAAGCATAAACTGTCTAAGCAAAGTAATTATGTATACAGCAAATTATTATTAAAAAGTTCTAGTGAGTTTTCACGATTAAACGAAAGCTTACAAGAAGATAAAATAAAGCAACTGGCTATGTCATTAGCCGATATTAGCGATAGTCAGTATGTATTATTTAGTGAAATAAATGATCTCTCATTTGAACAAGAACGAACCAATCATTGGCAAATATGGCAGCAAAGCACCTACCCTAGAGTTTTTGATTTTACCATTTATTTGTACAACGGCATAAATGGCGAGTTAGTGTGGCAAAACAATTATCAAAGTAATGCTGTATGGGAATTCACGAAACGTAAAACGATTGACGTTGCTTCAACACGTTTTTGGCAAAGTAATTATGGCAATATGATCAATGCGTTGCTTGATACAATGGTATCAGACATTGATAAAAACTTAATGTGTGAGCCTAGTGAGGGTAAAATAGTACACGTTAATGGTAACCAAATAACCATTAACTTAGGCCGTCATCAAGGCGTTAAAATAGGTGATGAGTTTTCACTTCTTCATATAAATAGCTTTACTGACAACGGTAAGCGCTATGCAGGGTATAATGTTAGCCCCCATAAAGTTAAAGTGGTTAGAGTAACGAAGCAAACAGCTGTTGCCATCACCTTAGATAATGAGTTATTAGGTAATATTCAAATAAATGATCTAGCTGTGCGGTATTAGTTGATAATACGTGTTCATTTTTATAACATGTTGATATTATAATTAATACTACAAAACGTCCTCATAGTTTAACAGGATAAAACTGCGGCCTCCTAAGCCGCTGCTCCAGGTTCGAGTCCTGGTGGGGACGCCAATACTAAAACTTCATGTCTAGAAAAAAGATTCATTCATCTGCCCATCAATAGTTGAACTTTCCATCAAGTACGTATCTACATTATTCAATATTTTCTTCTTACACAGAAAAAAATATAAAAAATAATGCAATTAAATTTGCGCAATGAGTTGTGGTAAGAGAAAATACGCGCAATATATTTAATACCTTTAATTTAAAGTAGATCTGGAGCCAATATGTCGTCGCGTCAAGAACTAGCCAATGCTATTCGTGTTTTAAGCATGGATGCCGTACAAAAAGCAAAATCAGGACATCCTGGAGCCCCAATGGGCATGG
>Ga0209081_1000426_pt1 | contig 25368 bp, 20 predicted proteins | sample GOMGulsemesocosm_4_FD_184636 | JGI IMG/M metagenome (GOLD analysis project Ga0209081, IMG submission 184636) | Methane-oxidizing microbial communities from mesocosms in the Gulf of Mexico - GOM15B Gulf of Mexico (SPAdes) (version 2) | ecosystem: Environmental > Aquatic > Marine > Cold seeps... | reverse complement strand
GGTGGTCCGGTAGGTGATTTAATGTGCCGGGTAAATGTAGAAACGCCGATTAACTTAACCGCTGATCAGAAAAAGCTAGTGGAAAAGTTGGCTGCATCTTTTAAAACGGGTGGAACGCGACATAGTCCGCAAGAGCATTCTTGGTTAGATGGCGTGAAAAGCTTTTTTGAGAAAATGAAGTCTTAGTGAGGGAATAATAATGGCTAAAGTTGCAATATCGGGTGCTAGCGGTCGAATGGGGCTGAATTTAATTAAGGCATGCTTTCAAAATGAATCGGCTGTTTTTTCTGCGGCTATTGAGCGCCAAGGGTCTGACTCTATAGGAGTTGATGCGGGTGAAATAGCGGGTATTGGTAAGCAAGGCGTATTGGCTGTATCTGACTTGAGTTCAGTGTTAGGTGATTTTGATGTGATTGTTGATTTTACTCGACCAGACGCTTGTATTGAAAAGCTTGATGAGTGCGTACGTAATAACAAAGCCATGGTTATTGGTACAACAGGCTTCACTGATAGCCAAAAAGAACAAATTAGTTCTGCTGCCAAAAACATTCCTGTTGTGCTTGCACCTAATATGGGGATAGGCGTAAACGTAACCTTAAAGTTACTTGAATTGGCGGCTAAAGCTATTGGTGAATCTGTTGATATTGAAGTAATTGAGGCACATCACAAGCATAAAGTTGATGCGCCTTCAGGTACCGCGCTTATCATGGGTGAAGTGGTGGCTGGTGCTATGGGTAAAAAGCTTGAAGATTGCGCTGTCTATGCTCGTGAAGGTATTACTGGTGAGCGTGAAGGTGGAACGATTGGGTTTTCTACTATTCGAGCTGGTGATATTGTAGGTGAACACACGGTGATGTTTGCTGATGAAGGTGAGCGTATTGAAATTACTCATAAAGCAACAAGCCGCATGACATTTGCCACAGGAGCGATACGGGCAGCCTGCTGGTTGTCGGGTCAGCCAGCTGGCTTATATGATATGCAAGATGTATTAGGGTTGAAGGGTTAAAACTTAGCTAACATCATCATCGTTTTCTGGTAGTATTTCCAAACCATTGCGTTTTGTAGTGGTTTGGTTTAGCGTCACTTTTAAGAGAACTTGGAGGTTTGATGATGGGTATTTTATGTAAAATTGCAGCAATGCTTGGCTTTGGATCGAATAAAGAAAAGCATCAACCAACTATGCCGGCAGAACAGCAGTCGGCACCCACGTCTCCTGAACCTCAGGTAAAACAACAACTACAATCAGAAGAGTCAATGACAACAAAAGCAAAAAAATATGTATTAATTGGTGCTGGCCCTGCGTCAGTAAGAGCGGCAGAAACACTACGTAAAGCTGATCCTCGTTGTTCTATCACCATGATAGGCCTCGAGAAAGAGCAACCATATTCACGTATGGCGTTGCCTTATTATTTAAGCGGTATTATTGAAGATACTGGAACGCACCTTAGGAAAACAGACGACCATTTCGAAAGCCTTAATATTGCGCATGTATTTGCGAAAGTAGAGAAGATTGAAGCTAAAGAGCACAAGGTTATTCTCGATAATGGCGACACCTACGATTACGATAAACTGTTAATTGCAACAGGCTCAAGACCTGCTAACTCGCCTTTCCCAGGGGGAGATAATAAAGGTGTAGTTAACTGTTGGACTTTAGATGATGGCAGAGAAATTATGTCTCATATTAAGCCGGGCGCAAAAGTTGCTTTGCTTGGGGCTGGTTTTGTTGCTTCGATTATTATTGAAGCGATGCTAAGAAAAAATGTTGAACTTACCGTGATGATGGGACGTACTGGTCGTATGGTAAGCCGAATGATGGATGAAACGGCTGGCGATATGATTAAGTCGTGGTGTGAGGCGAAGGGTGTCGCTACTATCATTCCATCAACTATAAAATCAATTGAAGCAGGTCCTGCGCTTAAACGAGATGATGGTAGCCTAACTGAATTTGATTTAATTATTGTTGCGACAGGTGTTTACTCCAATATTGAGTTTTTAGAAGGAAGCGGAGTTGAAACTGATGACGGTATACTTGTTGATGCAGGTTTACATACCAACGTAGAAGATATTTATGCCGCAGGTGATGTAGCTCAAGGTTTGGATTTTTCAACCGGTGGGCAGTCGGTACATGCTATTCAACCAACAGCTGTTGACCACGGCAGAATTGCAGCGGTTAATATGATGGGTGGTGCTGCTACTTATAAAGGTAGTTTAAGCATGAATGTACTCGATACATCGGGTTTAGTGTCAACCTCATTTGGTAGCTGGGGTGGTGTGGAAGGTGGTGAGTCAGCTTCAATACTTGATAAAGACAACTATAAATATATTCGCCTTAACTTTAAGGATGATTTATTGGTTGGTGCGGTGACTGTTGGACGTACTGAGAATGTTGGTATTTTACGTGGTTTAATTCAGTCTGAAGTGCCGTTGGGCGACTGGAAAGAAAAGCTAATTGAAGATCCGACGTTAATAATGAATGCTTATCTTGCGCAATCATTAGATATCGCAAGATAAATTAACAAATATGACTGCGTTACATTGGACAAAAAGGTATAAAATCCAGTAGAATCCGCCTCATATACATATTAACAATCAAAACGGGTAGTGCCAGCTAGGTTCTTCCCGTTTTGCATATCTAAAGGTGGTGTAATTTGACTGATATAGCGATGTTAGTTCTTGAAGACGGTAGTGTTTTTCAAGGTGTCTCCATTGGTGCCCAAGGGCTTACAACGGGTGAAGTTGTTTTTAATACCGCGATGACGGGGTATCAAGAAATTCTTACAGATCCTTCCTATTCTCATCAAATTGTTACGTTAACGTATCCGCATATTGGTAATGTTGGGGTGAACGTTGAAGATGAGGAGTCTACTGCTGTTCATGCGCGTGGTTTAGTCATTCGTGACTTGCCTTTATTGCATAGTAACTGGCGCTCAGAAGAATCACTCGCTGATTATTTGAAACGGCACAATATTGTGGCTATTGCCGATATTGATACGCGTAAATTGACTCGTATTCTTCGTGAAAAAGGTGCGCAGCGCGGCTGTATTGTTGCTGGACCTGACGTTGATGAGGCGCTTGCTTTACAAGAAGCAAAAAATTCTGCCTCTTTAAAAGGGCTAGACTTGGCGCAAGTGGTTACTAGTGATAAACCTTATGAGTGGACAGAGTCTATTTGGCAATTAAAGCCTGGCTCAGTTGCCATACCTGAAGCAAAGTTCAAGGTAGTGGCTTATGACTTTGGTGCTAAAAGTAATATTCTTAACTTACTTGTGAATGCAGGATGTAGTGTTCATGTGGTGCCAGCAAAAACACCAGCCTCAGAAGTATTAGCAATGTCACCGGATGGCGTGTTTTTGTCTAATGGACCGGGTGATCCTGAGCCTTGTGATTATGCAATCAGTGCGATTCAGCAAATTTTAAAAGAAAAAGTACCTGTGTTTGGTATTTGCTTAGGCCATCAATTATTGGCTTTAGCTAGTGGTGCTAAAACTGTGAAGATGAAGTTTGGTCATCACGGAGCTAACCATCCAGTACAAGACTTATCGACGAAACGAGTGATGATCACGAGCCAGAATCATGGCTTTGCCGTGGATGCTGACTCATTGCCTGAGAACCTTAAAGCGACTCATGTATCGTTGTTTGATAAAAGCTTACAGGGTATTGAGCGTACAGATTGTCCCGCGTTTAGTTTCCAAGGGCATCCAGAAGCAAGCCCTGGCCCACAAGATATTGTATATCTATTTGATCAATTCACCGCGATGATGGAATCGCATAAAAACGTATAAAAGACGACTATGCCAAAAAGAACCGACATAAAATCAGTTTTATTATTGGGCGCAGGCCCTATTGTTATTGGTCAGGCTTGTGAGTTTGATTATTCAGGTACTCAAGCGTGTAAAGCGCTAAGAGAAGAAGGGTACCGCGTTATTCTGGTGAATTCGAACCCAGCAACGATAATGACTGACCCAGAAACGGCCGATGCTATTTATATCGAACCCGTAGACTGGCAGACCGTTGAAAAAATCATTGAAAAAGAAAAGCCAGATGTATTGCTACCTACAATGGGTGGGCAAACAGCGCTTAATTGTGCCTTAGACTTAGATCGCCACGGTGTTTTAGCTAAGCACAATGTAGAAATGATTGGTGCATCCAAAGAAGCTATTGATAAGGCTGAAGATCGCGCTTTATTTAAGGCAGCGATGACCAAGATTGGTTTATCAACACCCCGTTCATTTGTTGCTCATACGATGGAAGAGGCATTTGAAGCCTTAGAAGAAATTGGTTTCCCAACCATTATTCGCCCATCATTTACTATGGGTGGTAGCGGTGGTGGCATTTCATATAACCGCGAAGAATTTATTGAAATTTGTACGCGAGGCATTGATTTATCGCCAACCAATGAATTATTGATTGAAGAATCAGTGCTGGGTTGGAAAGAGTATGAAATGGAAGTAGTGCGTGATCATAAAGATAACTGCATTATTATTTGTTCCATTGAAAACTTTGATCCAATGGGCGTGCATACGGGTGATTCGATTACCGTTGCACCGGCACAAACATTAACTGATAAAGAGTATCAAATCTTACGTAATGCATCGATTGATGTCTTGCGTGAAATTGGTGTGGATACAGGTGGTTCAAACGTACAGTTTGCGATTAACCCTGAGAATGGCGATATGATCGTTATTGAAATGAACCCACGTGTTTCTCGTTCATCTGCCCTAGCATCAAAAGCAACCGGCTTCCCAATTGCTAAAGTAGCTGCGAAATTGGCGATTGGTTATACCTTAGATGAGTTGAGTAATGAAATTACGGGTGGAGCAACACCCGCATCATTTGAACCTTCTATTGATTATGTCGTTACGAAGATTCCTCGTTTTACTTTCGAAAAATTTCCAATGGCGGATGATCGTCTAACCACGCAAATGAAATCAGTGGGTGAGGTGATGGCTGTGGGCCGTACTTTCCAAGAGTCACTGCAAAAAGCATTACGTGGTCTTGAAACTGGTATGAACGGCTTAGACCCAATTATAGACCTAGATGATGAAGCGACTGATGCCACCTTGCGTCATGAGATTCAGCAGCCGGGTGCAGATCGAATTTGGTATTTAGCGGACGCGTTTAGAAAAGGTTTTGGTTTAGAAAGTATCTTTAACCAAACAAAAATTGATCGTTGGTTCTTAGTACAAATAGAAGATCTTCTTAAAGAAGAAGAGGCCATAAAAGGCGTTGCTTTATCATCAATTGATTATAAAACGATGTGGCGTTTGAAACGTAAAGGCTTTGCCGATGCTCGTTTAGCTAGCTTATTAGCAGTTGATGAATCTGCGGTAAGAGAACATAGGCATGGACTAGATATTCGCCCTGTTTATAAGCGTATTGACTCATGTGCGGGTGAGTTCGCATCATCAACGGCTTATATGTACTCAACCTATGAAGAGGAATGTGAGTCTAAGCCAACGGATAATAAAAAAATTATGGTGTTGGGCGGTGGTCCGAACAGAATTGGCCAAGGTATTGAGTTTGATTACTGTTGTGTTCATGCGGCGTTGGCTATGCGTGAAGACGGTTATGAAACAATTATGGTTAACTGTAACCCTGAAACCGTTTCAACAGATTTTGATACTTCAGATCGTTTGTATTTCGAGTCGTTAACACTGGAAGATGTATTAGAAGTAGTTAATATCGAAAAACCAACAGGTGTTATTGTTCAGTATGGTGGGCAAACGCCACTTAAGCTGGCAGAAGCTCTAGAAGCTGCTGGTGTGCCAATTATTGGTACATCCCCTAAGGCGATTGATTTAGCGGAAGATCGTGAATTATTCCAACAATTAGTTGAACGTTTAGGCTTATTGCAACCACCAAATAGAACAGCACGTGAACCTGAGCAAGCCGTTTTATTAGCAGAAGAAATTGGTTACCCACTCGTAGTTAGACCTTCTTATGTACTGGGCGGTCGTGCGATGGAAATCGTTTATGATGAATCTGAATTACGCACTTATATGCGTGAAGCAGTTAGTGTTTCAAATGACTCACCTGTACTACTAGATCGTTTCCTTGATGATGCAGTTGAAGTAGATGTTGATGCTATTTTTGATGGCGAAGATCTATTGATTGGTGGCATCATGGAGCATATTGAGCAAGCGGGTGTACATTCAGGAGATTCAGCGTGTTCATTACCACCGTTTGACTTAAGTAAAGATATTCAAGACAGAATGCGCGTACAAACTAAGCAGTTAGCAAAAGAGCTAGGTGTATTAGGTTTAATGAATATCCAGTTTGCTATCAAGGGTGAAGATATTTATATTCTTGAGGTGAATCCACGTGCCTCACGCTCAGTACCGTTCGTGTCAAAAGTTACCGGTTATCCATTGGCCAAAATTGCCGCGCGTTGTATGGCAGGTCAATCGCTGGTAGAACAAGGTACAACCGAAGAAGTTGTTCCTGATTACTATTCAGTGAAAGAATCAGTTTTCCCATTTGTTAAGTTTCCAAATGTAGATCCATTGCTGGGCCCTGAGATGAAATCGACAGGTGAAGTGATGGGTGTAGGAGATACCTTTGGAGAAGCCTTTGGTAAATCGCAGCGCGCTGCAGGCATTGAGCTATGTGATAAAGACAAAGTGTTGTTTAGTGTACGTGATGCTGACAAAGTGAAAATGATAGAAGTTGCGCAAACACTTGTTTTACGCGGTAAAGAAGTTTTAGCAACGGGTGGTACAGCCGCAGCGCTTAAAGCGGCGGGTATTAAATGTACGGTCGTTAATAAAGTTAATGAAGGTCGCCCTCATATTGTTGATATTATTAAGAACGAGAGTATTCAGCTTGTTGTTAATACAACTGAAGGTAAGCAAGCTATTAACGACTCTTTTTCAATACGTCGCGAATCATTACAAAATAAAGCTACTTACTGTACAACCATTGCTGGAGCAAAAGCGACTGTTGATGCATTAGCCGATATTAGTGTTAAAGAAGTTAGAGAGCTGCATGCTTTGCAAGCGCGTAAAGAAACAGTAGGAAAAGTATAATGAATAAAACTCCATTAACTAAGAAAGGTGCGCAAAGCTTAAAAGATGAGTTAGATGATCTGAAAAATGTTCGCCGCCCTAGGATTACTGAAGCAATTGCCGATGCACGCGCACATGGCGATTTAAAAGAAAATGCTGAGTATCACGCGGCTCGTGAAGAGCAAGGCCTTGTAGAGGCAAGGGTGCGTGATATAGAAAGTAAGTTAGGTAATGCACAAGTTATTGATATAGCAACACTCAATACAAATGGTAAGGTTGTTTTCGGCTGTACCGTTGAAATGGAAAACATTGATACCGAAGAAATGATCACCTATACCATCGTGGGCGAGGATGAAGCGGATATTAAAAACAATTTAATATCCTATGCTTCACCTTTCGCTAAGGCGCTTATTGGCAAAGAAGAAGGTGATGTTGCCGAGGTTAAAGCGCCTGGTGGCGTTACAGAATATGAAATTACCGAAGTTCGTTACGAATAAGCTTTCTTATCTGAATTTTCACGGTAAAAAACGGCCATAAAGCCAATTGTTTGTACAATATCAGATTGAGTTTGTTCAGCTATTTTTTGGATAAGCTCTTTCTTTTCGTCACGGTCGGCGGCGGAAACTTTTACTTTAATTAACTCGTGGTGCTCAATCGCTTGTTCAATTTCATCAAGCACGGTATTACTAAGTCCTGACTGACCAAGCATAACGACAGGTTTTAGACTGTGTGCATGAGTTTTAAGCTTTTTCTTTTGTTGGTTTGTTAGAGCCATTACGTTTATCACTGGGTATTGAATTAGGTCGGGCATTTTACACCTAAACTCGAGGTTAGCGTAGGTTTTCGGTATTTATGGACTGTCGGCTATATACCTTAAAATAAACACAGGTAAGATAAAATGACGAAAAATAAAAACAAACAGCAATGGCTTGATGAGCATTTCAATGATGAATACGTCAAAAAAGCTCAGCAAATGGGCTTACGTTCACGGGCTGTCTTTAAGCTTGAAGAAATTGATAAAAAAGACAAACTAGTTCGTGCTAATCAAGTTGTTGTAGATTTAGGCGCTGCACCGGGTGGCTGGTCTGAATACGCGGTAAAAAAAGTAGGTGCAAAAGGGCATGTCATTGCATTAGACTTATTAGAAATAGAACCGATTAACGGTGTCGATTTCATTCAAGGTGACTTTAGTGACGATGCGGTTTTTGAACAGTTACAAAGTATCATTGATGAAAAACCTATTGATGTAGTGCTGTCGGATATTGCACCTAATATGAGTGGTAGCAAGGCGATTGATCAACCTCGGTCAATGTATTTAGCAGAATTAGCCTTAGATTTCGCAATTAACAGTTTAGCGCCAAACGGTTCGTTCCTTATTAAGTTATTTCAAGGAGAAGGATTCGATCAGTATGTTATGCAGGCAAGGAAATCCTTTCTAAGTGTAGTCATTCGTAAGCCTAAAGCATCGCGGGCGCGTAGCCGTGAGGTATACCTTTTGGCAAAAGGCTTGAAATTGTAGTAACCTAGCCCCATATAATATTGAACGAATAATAACTACAACAGTCTCATTGTGCATATAGTCACAATCATAGCTACGGAGAACTAACTTTGAACGAAATGGTTAAGAACATAATAATGTGGGTGGTTATCGCTGGCGTGCTGATGTCTGTCTTCAGTAATTTCAGTGGTTCCGATCGTAAATCAAGTAATGCACTCAGTTACTCTCAATTTATAAACTCAGTTAATGCAGGACAGATTAGTACAGTCTCTATAGATGGACCTAATATTGTTGGCAAGAAAGCTTCGGGTGAACGATTCACAACACGTAGCCCAGGTGATTTACACCTTGTTGATGATTTATTAAAAAATGGTGTAGAAATTGTTGCTAAAGAGCCTGAGCAACAATCATTTCTAATGTCCTTGTTGATTTCTTGGTTCCCAATGTTATTGCTAATCGGTGTATGGATTTTCTTCATGCGTCAAATGCAAGGTGGCGGTGGTGCAGGTGGTCGTGGTGCCATGTCATTTGGTAAAAGCAAGGCTAAATTATTGTCTGAGGATGAAATTAAAGTAACCTTTGATGATGTTGCTGGTGTTCAAGAAGCTAAAGAAGAAGTGGTCGAGGTGGTCGATTTTCTAAGAGACCCGAGTAAATTTCAAAAACTAGGTGGGATGATTCCACGTGGTATTTTAATGTCTGGTTCGCCTGGAACGGGTAAGACATTGTTAGCTAAGGCAATTGCTGGTGAAGCTAAGGTTCCATTTTTCAGTATTTCAGGCTCAGATTTTGTTGAAATGTTTGTTGGTGTTGGTGCATCTCGTGTGCGTGACATGTTCGAGCAAGCGAAGAAAAGTGCACCATGTATTATTTTCATTGATGAAATCGATGCAGTAGGTCGATCTCGTGGTGTTGGTATGGGTGGTGGTAATGATGAGCGTGAGCAAACATTAAACCAATTGTTAGTTGAAATGGATGGATTCTCCGGTAATGAAGGGGTTATTGTTATTGCTGCAACCAACCGTCCTGATGTGTTGGATCCTGCTTTATTACGTCCTGGCCGTTTTGATCGTCAGGTTGAAGTTCCATTACCTGATATTAGAGGCCGTGAACAAATCCTTAAGGTTCATCTTAAAAAAGTACCAATGGGAGATGATATTAAGCCGAATGTTATTGCTCGTGGGACTCCGGGTTTCTCAGGTGCCGATTTAGCTAATCTAGTTAACGAGGCGGCTTTATTTGCCGCACGTGCTGATAAGAAAGTTGTCGATATGAGCGATATGGAAAACGCTAAAGACAAAGTCTTAATGGGTGCTGAGCGTCGTTCAATGGTTATGACCGATGAAGAAAAGAAATGTACGGCTTACCATGAGGCTGGACACGCTATTGTTGGGCGTTTAGTGCCAGAGCATGACCCAGTCTACAAAGTGACTATCATTCCTCGTGGACGTGCTTTAGGCGTCACAATGTTCTTACCTGAGCGTGATCAAATTAGTATTAGTAAGCGTAAGCTAGAAAGTCAGCTATCAAGCTTATACGGCGGCAGATTAGCAGAAGAAATTATTTTTGGCGCTGATTCGGTTACAACGGGTGCATCAAACGATATTGAGCGTGCTTCAGCCATTGCTCGTAATATGGTGACTCAATGGGGCTTTTCTGAAAAACTTGGGCCTTTAAACTATGGTCAAGATGAAAATATGATGGGTTATACAGGCGGACAATCAAAAATGATTTCTGACGTAACAACTCAAGCTATTAACGACGAAGTACGAGAGTTAATTGATAGAAACTTCCAGCGTGCGAAGACATTATTAAATGAAAATATTGATATTCTTCATACAATGACCGAAGCATTGGTTAAGTATGAAACGCTTAATAGTGAGCAGCTAGACCAACTAATGGCTAGAACTCCTGTCGAACCTTCTAAGGATTGGGTAGACGATAATGATGATAAGGGTTCTGGTAATGTTGCTGGTACTGAAGAAAAAAAGACTGATGATAAAAACGCCTCAAATATAGGTGGTACAGCTGAGCAACCCTAAAGTAATTAATCACTTGCTTGGTATAGATCTAACTTTTAAGAACCCCCAAATTATGGGGGTTCTTAACGTTACGCCGGACTCTTTTTCTGACGGTGGTAGGTTTTCCCATATTGATAGTGCTGTTGATCAAGCGCTGCTAATGGTTAAATCAGGCGCGTCGATTATTGATGTTGGAGGAGAATCTACGCGACCAGGGTCAATTAAAGTATCTCTCGAGGATGAGCTTAAACGAGTTATACCTGTCATAAAAGCAATTCGGCTTAAATCCGGTGTTGCAATATCAGTTGATACGAGCAAACCAGAGGTCATGAGGAAGGCGGTTGAAGCGGGCGCTAATTTAATCAATGATGTCTATGCGTTAAGACAGCCAGGTGCTTTAGATATGGCAGCTTCGTTAAATGTAGCCGTTTGCTTGATGCATATGCAGGAAAGTCCGAAAACGATGCAGAATCAACCGGAATATATCGAGGTTATTAAAGAGGTTGGTGCTTTTTTCAGCGAGCGTTTAGAAGCCTGTCAAAAGGCTGGAATTGCAGAATCAAACATTATATTAGACCCCGGTTTTGGCTTTGGTAAGACATTGGGTCACAATCTTAGTTTATTAGCCCATTTGGATGAATTTAAAAAGCATGGTCGGCCATTACTTGTTGGTTTGTCTCGCAAATCCATGTGGGGGGATCTACTTGGTAAAAAAGTTGATGACCGTGTTTCAGCAAGTGTCATATCGGCATTGTTGGCAGTGACTAAAGGCGCGTCTATTGTGCGTGTCCATGATGTTGCAGAAACGGCAGAGGCATTAACTATTTACAAAGCATTACAACTCGCTAATTAAGGAAAAGCATGAAGAAGAAATATTTTGGAACGGATGGAATACGTGGTGAGGTAGGTAAAGGTGTTATTACACCAGAATTCATGCTGAAACTTGGTTGGGCTACGGGCAAAGTTTTTGAAGAGAAAGGACATTGTAAAATCTTAATTGGTAAGGATACTCGTCGATCTGGGTATATGTTTGAATCAGCATTAGAAGCAGGTTTAGTTGCTGCAGGCGCTGATGTTCAATTACTAGGTCCTATGCCAACACCTGGGATTGCTTATTTAACGCGTACATTACGCGCTAATGCAGGTATTGTTATTAGTGCATCACATAATCCACATTATGATAATGGGATTAAATTCTTTTGCTCTGATGGTAAGAAGCTACCGGATGAGATTGAGCTGGCTATAGAACAAAAATTAGATGAAGAGCTTGTCGTAGTTGAGTCATCAAAACTTGGTAAGGCTAGTCGAATTACTGATGCAGCAGGGCGTTATATTGAGTTTTGTAAAAGCTCAATACCATCAATGATGGATTTCTCAGGAATAAAAATGGTTGTCGATTGCGCGCATGGCGCAACGTACCATATTGCCCCGCATGTATTTAAAGAGTTAGGAGCTGAAGTCGTTAGCATAGGCGTTAACCCTGACGGCGTTAACATTAATGAAGAATGTGGAGCAACTGACACTCGTGCCTTGTCTCAAGCAGTTGTGTCTAATAGGGCTGATTTAGGTGTTGCTTTAGATGGAGATGGTGACCGTTTGATTATGGTTGATCACTTAGGTGAGGTACTTGATGGTGATGATATTATCTATATCTTAGCTAAATCACGAAAAGGACAGGACGGTTCGTGCTCATCAGTTGTCGGTACTCAAATGACTAACTTGGGTGTTGAGCACGCATTAAATCGTTTAGGTATTGAGCTATTACGCTCTGCGGTAGGTGATAGGCATGTTATTGCATTAATGAATGAGTCTGGGTCAATTCTAGGTGGTGAAGGTTCTGGACACATAATTTGTGCTGACAGGACAACAACAGGCGATGGTATTATTTCGGCCCTTCAAATCATTGAAACAATGGCGAGTGATGGTTTACCTTTGCGTGAATTAAAAAGTGATGTGCAAAAATACCCGCAGTGCATGATCAACGTGAAATTAAAAGATGATAAAAAGTTTATCGTCAATGGTGAAATTACAGAGGCGGTTAAAAAAGTTGAGGAAACCCTCAATGGCAGTGGTCGCGTACTACTGCGCCCGTCAGGTACAGAACCCTTAGTTAGAGTCATGGTCGAAGGTGAAGATTTATCATTAGTGGAGTCACTGACGCTTGAACTTAGTAAAACTGTTGAAGAGCTATTGAGTGCTAAGCATGATTAGTTTGTATATTATTGCGTATTAATATTGCTTTATTCAGCAATAATCGCTAACCTTGCTCGTTTTTTAGTATGAGAAGCATGATGCGTCAGCCACTCGTTGTTGGAAATTGGAAAATGAATGGGTCACTTGATCAAACGAGTGGACTTTTAACTTCGATAGAAGACCGTATTAATGATAAAATAAGTTGTGAAGTTGGTGTTTGTACTCCTTTTGTTTACTTGTCAGCAGCGGTAAAGTTGCAATCAAAGGTAACGATTGGTGCGCAAACAGTTTCTGAGCATGCATCTGGTGCTTATACGGGCGAAATTTCAGCTGATATGTTGTCTGATATTGGCTGTTACTGGGTGCTAGTTGGGCACTCAGAGCGCAGAGTCTTGTTTAATGAGCAAAATCAGCAGTTAGTGCTAAAAGCTAAAGCTGCGCAACAAGCAGATTTGTTGCCAATTTTTTGTATAGGTGAGACTGAAGAGCAGTATAAAGCCGGTGAAACTTTTCAGGTTATCGAGCAGCAGTTGAGTTGTTTACTAGCGGATAGTGACATCGATCTTGAGCGTTTAGTGTTGGCTTATGAGCCTGTTTGGGCGATAGGGACGGGTTTAACAGCGACGCCTGAAGAAGCACAGAATGTGCATGCTTTTATTCGTCAACTAGTTGCTAAAAGCAGTGCTAGCATGGCTGAAAAACTTAGGATTTTATACGGTGGTAGTGTTAAGCCAGACAATGCAGCATCGTTATTTGAACAACAAGATATTGATGGTGGTTTAATAGGCGGAGCATCTTTAGATGCTGAAGCCTTTCTTTCAATTTGCCAAAAGGCATAAAGGAATAGTTTATGAGTTTGTTTGCAATAGTTTTATCGGTGCATGTAGTTGTAGCCGCATTGATGATTGGTTTGATTTTGATTCAACACGGTAAAGGTGCTGATGCTGGAGCTGCTTTTGGTAGTGGTGCTTCAGGCACAGTGTTTGGTTCAAAAGGGTCTGGTAGTTTTTTAACACGTTCAACAGCTATGTTAGCAACGGCATTTTTTATTACTAGCTTATCATTGGCTTATTTGGGTGGAAATAGAGAAGCACCTGAAGATATTATTAAGCGCTTAACAGCAGAGCAGCCTGTACAAACTAGCGAAGAAACTCCTGTTGATTTGATCAACAGTCTTAAGGAAAAGGCTAAAAGCTCTACAGAAGAAGGAATGAAGTCTTCAGATATGCCTATACCTGAGTAATGTAATGCCGAGGTGGTGGAATTGGTAGACACGCTATCTTGAGGGGGTAGTGTCCTATGGACGTGCGGGTTCAAATCCCGCTCTCGGCACCAATTACGTATGGGTTTTAAGATAAAGAGTACACGATAACTTTTAGGTTTAAATATTATTGATGAGCAACCAATACCCTATATATATATTACTTTGTTTGCTTATCGTGGCGGCTAACCTGCCTTGGTTAAGTAATAAATTGTTCGCTATAGTCACTTTGAAAAATAAAACAGGCTGGATTAGAGGTTTGGAATGGCTTGTTTTATGTGTGCTTTCCTTTGCTCTTGGCTTTGCTTTGGAATATAAGGTCATGGGTACAGTGACTACGCAAGCTTGGGAGTTTTATGTGGTAGCTCTATGTTTATTTGCAGTTTTTGCGTTACCTGGTTTTATCTATCATCATGAGTTGAAGAAGGTTTTCCGTACCGGTTAGTTTCTTCAAATTTGATTCCCCGTATGGGGTTATTATTTATAGCTAAACTAAAATGAGTTTTCGGCTATAATTCTATTTTTATTTAAGGAGATTGTTAGAAATGAAAGCACCCGTTCATGTAGCTGTTACCGGCGCAGCAGGCCAAATTTCGTATTCATTATTATTCCGTATTGCTTCAGGTGATTTTTTAGGCCCTGAGCAACCAGTTTGCTTACATCTGCTAGAAATCACACCTGCTTTAGGTGCGCTTGAAGGTGTTGTGATGGAATTAAACGATTGTGCATTCCCTTTATTACAAAGTGTAGAAATTTCTGATGATGCTGAAGTTGCATTTAAAGATATTGATTTTGCATTCTTAGTTGGCGCACGTCCTCGTGGCCCTGGTATGGAGCGTAAAGACTTATTAGAAGCTAATGCTGCGATTTTCTCAGTACAAGGTAAAGCTCTTAATAAAGTGGCTAAGCGTGACGTACGCGTGTTGGTTGTAGGTAACCCTGCTAATACTAACGCTCTTATTGCATTGAATAATGCTCCAGACTTAAACCCTCGTAACTTCACTGCGATGACACGTCTTGATCACAACCGTGCGTTAAGTCAGTTAGCTGAGGAAACAGGTACTCATAGTACTGATATTACAAAAATGACAATCTGGGGCAATCACTCTGCAACGCAATACCCTGATTTACATAATGCATTAATTAACGGTGAAGCTGCGTTATCTAAAATTGAAGCTAGCTGGTACAGTGATGAATACATTCCAGCTGTTCAACAACGTGGCGCTGCAATCATTAAAGCTCGTGGCTTATCTAGTGCTGCTTCAGCTGCTAGTTCTGCACTTGACCATATGAGAACATGGGTACAAGGTACAGCGGACAATGATTGGGTTAGCATGGGTATTCCAAGTGATGGAAGCTATGGTATTTCAGAAGGTTTAATTTACTCTTTCCCAGTAACTGTTAAAGATGGTGAGTATTCAATTGTTCAAGGTTTAGAAATTAATGATTTCAGCCGTGAAAGAATGACTGCGACAGAAAATGAACTTAAAGAAGAACGTGATGGTGTTAAGCACTTGTTCTAAGCTAAGTTAAGTACTTTTAAAAAGCCATGCGTTTGCATGGCTTTTTTTTGTTCGTAATTTATTGATTTAACAAGAGCAGGTGAGAAGGGCGTAGTTATTGTGGTGTTAAGCACTTGTTCTAAGCTAAGTTAAGTACTTTTAAAAAGCCATGCGTTTGCATGGCTTTTTTTTGTTTGTAATTTATTGATTTAACAAGAGCAGGTGAGAAGGGCAGAGTGATTGTTAATATTTTGATAAATTAAAGACATAAAAAAAGGCCATGCAACATGCATGACCTTTTGATGGTTATTAAGCGTTATTAGCCTAATATAGGACCCGCTGAAAGAAGTGATTTACCTTCCTCATTGTCGGTATATTTATCAAAGTTATTGATAAATAATTGTGCAAGCTCTTTTGCGCGTTTGTCCCATTCAGCAGCATCTTCGTAGGTATCACGAGGATCTAAGATTTTTGAATCTACTCCTGGTAATGAAGAAGGCACTTCTAAGTTAAAGTAAGGTACTTTCTTAGTGTCAACCTTTTCAATAGAACCATCTAGAATTGCATCAATGATACCGCGTGTATCTTTAATAGAGATACGTTTGCCAGTTCCATTCCAGCCTGTATTAACGAGGTAAGCTTCTGCATTAACTGCTTCCATACGTTTAACCAATTCTTGTGCATACTTCGTTGGGTGTAACGACAAGAATGCAGCGCCAAAAGCAGCTGAGAAAGTTGGTGTAGGTTCGGTAATACCACGTTCTGTACCCGCTAATTTTGCAGTAAAACCAGATAAGAAGTAGTACTTAGTTTGTTCTGCAGTTAACTTTGACACGGGTGGTGTTACACCAAATGCATCAGCGGTCAAGAAGATAACTTTTTGTGCGTGACCACCTTTAGATACAGGCTTAACGATGTTTTCAATGTGATCAATTGGATAAGAAACGCGGGTGTTTTCTGTTTTAGAGTTATCAGTAAAATCAATTTTACCATCTTCACTGACACAAACATTCTCTAGTAATGCGTTGCGTCGGATCGCACCATAAATTTCTGGCTCATCATCAGCGCTTAGGTTAATAACTTTGGCGTAGCAACCGCCCTCAAAGTTGAAAACACCTTCATCATCCCAGCCATGTTCATCATCACCAATTAATTGACGTTTAGCATCTGTAGATAAGGTTGTTTTTCCTGTGCCAGATAAGCCGAAGAAAACAGCTACGTCACCTTTTTTGCCGATGTTAGCAGAACAATGCATAGAGGCAATTCCACGAAGAGGCAGTAGGTAGTTCATCATGCTGAACATGCCTTTTTTCATTTCACCGCCGTACCATGTGCCACCAATCAGTTGAATTTTTTCACTAAGGTTAAAGGCAACAAAGTTCTCTGAATTTAAGCCGTGTTCTTTCCAGTTTGGGTTGTTTGTCTTAGCACCATTCATGACAACAAAGTCAGGTTCAAAACTAGCGAGCTCTTCCTCACTTGGGCGAATAAACATGTTTTTAACAAAGTGAGCCTGCCAAGCCACTTCAACAATAAATCTAACAGATAAACGTGTGTCTTTATTAGCACCACAAAATGTGTCTACGACAAATAAGCGCTGGCCAGATAACTGATCAGTCACTACTTTTTTAAGGTTACCCCAGTTTTCTTCAGATAAAGGCTTGTTATCATTTTTACCTTGAGTTGACCACCAAACTGTATCGCGTGATACATCGTCCATAACGATATATTTATCTTTTGGTGAACGCCCTGTGAAAATTCCTGTATCAACGGAAACAGCGCCGAGTTCAGTGACAGTTCCTTTTTCATAACCGCTAAGGTCATCGCGTGTTTCTTCGGCATAAAGTAGGTCAAACGACGGGTTGTGAATAATGTCGGTGACGTTGCTTATTCCGTATTGTGTGAGGTCTAAAGTGCTAGACATGATTTAAGCTCCAGTATTAGTAGTTTTGTTATTTTCAATCACGGCATACGCAGAGTGATTGTGAATTGATTCAAAATTTTCAGCTTCTAGCACGTAGGCTAGTATGCGCTCATCAGAATTAAGTGCGTTAGCGATATCTCTTACTACATCCTCAACAAATTTTGGGTTGTCGTAGGCGCGTTCAGTAACGAACTTTTCATCTGGGCGCTTAAGTAGGCTATAAAGCTCACTTGACGCTTGTTTTTCAACCAATTGAATAATGTCTTCAATGAAGATATTGCCATTAGTAATGGCTTCCACAGTAATGTGTGAGCGCTGGTTATGTGCGCCATAGTCGGATATTTTTTTAGAGCAAGGACATAGGCTTGTAACCGGAATGACCAGTTTAACCTTGATCTTGCTGCCGGATTTTGACCACTGACCATCTACTTGCACTTGATAATCCAGTAGGCTGTTAACACCAGTAACAGGTGCTGATTTATTCACGAAGTATAGGAAATCGGCAGTTATGTAGCCGGTTTCGGCTTCTAGGCGCTCAGTCATTGTTTCCAGTAAAGATGGGAAACTTTGCATTGATAACTGCTTGCAGTCTTCATTGAGTAAGGCAATGAAGCGTGACATGTGTGTGCCTTTTTGATTATGAGGCAGGTTGACGGACATTTGAAATGTACCAACGGTAGGTTGTTGGTGACCTTCTTTATCGACAAAAACAAATGGGTGGCGAATATCTTTGATACCGACTTTGTTTATTGGGATATTTCTTGAGTCGTGTAGGTTTTGTACATCTTCTATTGTCATAACGTGTTACTTAAATTTTTACGAGCTGTGTTTGTTTGAAGAACTAGCGCTATTTTTTAGTAAATAGTTCTTAATTGATTGTTCTACGCTGTTGGCATCGAGACCGGCTTCTTGGAGTAGCTCTTCTCTAGAGCCGTGTTCAATATTAATATCAGGCAGGCCAATGTTGAACACTTTAATAGTAAGGCCTTGCTGGTTAATATATTCATTAACCGCACTACCTGCGCCACCTTTGGTAGCATTTTCTTCGAGAGTGATGATTAATTCGTGAGTAGCTGCAATATCAATGATCATTGCTTCATCGAGTGGCTTAACAAATCGCATATTGACTACAGAGGCATCAAGGTTTTCTGCTACTTCAAGCGCAATGCTAAGCATTGATCCAAAGGCAAGCAGGGCGATTTTTTTACCATCACGTCGTTTAATGGCGCGGCCAATTTCGATGGTGTCTAGTTGTTTACTAATGGCCGTGCCCGGACCTTTACCGCGAGGGTAACGAACGGCAACAGGGCCTGAATAATTGATTCCTGTACTTAGCATTTGGCGGCATTCATTCTCATCACTAGGCGCCATAATAACCATGTTGGGTAGGCACCTTAGGAAGCTGTAGTCATAAGATCCAGAATGTGTTGGTCCATCTGGCCCAACGAGGCCTGCTCGGTCAATAGCAAATAAGACGGGTAGATTTTGTAAAGCAACATCATGAACGAGCTGATCGTAACCGCGCTGTAAAAAAGTGGAATAGATGGCAACAACGGGTTTTAAACCCTCGCATGCCATACCAGCGGCTAAAGTTACGGCGTGCTGTTCAGCAATGCCTACATCAAAATAACGATCAGGGTACTGCTGTTCAAATTCAACCATGCCAGAGCCTTCGCGCATGGCAGGGGTTATAGCGACAACTTTATCATCAGCGGCTGCTATGTCGCATAACCATTGGCCGAAAACTTCGGTATACGTTGGAGCGCTGCTCTTTTTAGTGGGTAAATTATCTTTGCTAGGGTCAAATGTTGCTACACCATGATAAGCAACAGGATCTGCTTCAGCGGGCGAATAGCCTTTGCCTTTTTGAGTTACAACGTGCAAAAACTGTGGCCCTTTAAGGTCTTTAAGATTAGATAATGTTTGTATTAATGTAGGAAGGTGGTGTCCATCAATGGGGCCAATGTAATTGAAGCCCATTTCTTCGAATAATGTTCCTGGAATGACCATGCCTTTAACGTGCTCTTCTGTTCTTCGTGCAAGTTCCCAGACGCTTGGCATTGAAGACATAACTTTTTTACTGCCTTCTTTTACGGTGGTGTATAGCTTTCCAGATAATATTTTAGCGAGGTGGTTTTTAAGTGCGCCGACATTCGGTGAAATAGACATGTCGTTGTCATTTAAAATGACTAATAAGTTAGCGTCTAAGGCACCTGCATGATTTAACGCTTCAAATGCCATACCACCAGTAATTCCACCATCACCAATAATGGCAACGGTACGTTTTGGATCATCATTTCTTGCAGCGGCAATAGCCATGCCGAGAGCAGCGCTGATTGAAGTGCTGGAGTGACCAACGCCAAATGCATCGTACTCACTTTCAGCACGAGTAACAAAAGGGGTTATACCGCCTTTTTGGCGAATTGTTGATATTCTATCTTTACGCCCCGTTAATATTTTATGAGGGTAAGCTTGGTGTCCTACGTCCCAAACTAATTTATCGTTTGGTGTATTAAAGACATAATGTAAGGCAAGGGTTAGTTCAACTGTACCCAGGCCAGCTGATAAATGACCACCGGACTTACTGACAGATGATATTAAGAAATCACGTAACTCGCGTGATAAATCAACAAGCTCGTCTTCAGATAGCAAACGTAAGTCACTAGGGAAGTCGATACTATCCAATAATGGGTGGTTGTTAGAAGCTGTCAAGAAGTCTCTACAATTACAGTTTGATGAATAGAGTATTATCGTTTGCTAGGGAGGACTATGCAAGCCAATAGTCGCTTTATAAATGACTTTATTACGTGTGACGGGACACAGTAAATAATGCTATTTCACGCAGGTAAGCTGCATCGTCATTAAAGCCGGATAAGCTAGCAATTGCATCGTCATATAAATCGATAGCTAATTGTTTTGAACCCTTTAAACCCAAGAGTGACGGGTAGGTTGATTTTGCAGCTTGCTTATCTTTTCCTTGGGTTTTCCCAAGCGTTTCAGTTGATGAGGTTTCATCAAGAATGTCGTCTTGTACCTGAAAGGCTAAACCAACACATTCTGCGTAATGTTTTAACTGTTGATATGGCTTGTCTTGTTTATTGTATTTCAAGCTTGCTACGAGAGTTATACAGGCGCAAATAAGCGCACCTGTTTTGTGTATATGCATGTTTTCAACTTCAGCAATACTGACGGACTTGCCTTCATTAGCTAAATCAATAGCTTGTCCACCAACCATCCCACGTGAGCCTGCGGCTTGGCTTAATAATAATATTCCATTAACTTTTTGCTCGGCTGTACTGTCAGCTTGAGCTAGAATTTGAAATGCAAGGGTTAGTAATGCGTCACCTGCCAAAATAGCGGTAGCTTCATCATATGCTTTGTGACAACTGGGTTTACCACGGCGTAGGTCGTCGTCATCCATGGCGGGTAAATCGTCGTGAATTAACGAGTAAGCGTGAATGAGTTCAATTGAGCAGGCAATACTATCAAGTGTTGTTTGCTGTATATTTAATAATTGACCGCAGGCATATACCAGCAGTGCGCGAATACGTTTGCCGCCATTAAGTGTTGAATAACGCATCGCTTGGTGTAGATTTTTTGGCTCAATCTCTATGGCAGGTAAATGATTGTTTAAGGCCGCCTCAATTTGTTTAACTTTTTGTTGTTGAAACTCTTTAAATGATGTCATTGTTATGAGTGCAGCCTTCGCTTCTAATTAAAATCAACAGGGTTAGCGGTGATAGATTTCTTGAGTAAAATTTCTACTTTTTGCTCAGCATCGCTTAGAGATTTTTGGCAGGACTGAATCAACTTGATACCTTGCTCAAATTCTTTGAGTGACTCTTCTAAACTTAAACCACCGTTCTCCATTCGATCGACAAGTTCTTCGAGTGACTGTAATGAGGCTTCTAAATCTAATTTTTTTGCTTTAGGCATAGTATTTATAACACAGTGTTAGCGGGTAATTATTGGGGCTTAATATGTGGGCATTATACGGGATTATAAAAATAAATATTGAGAGCTAATAGGGGGATAGTATGAATTATATAGTTTGGAGTTCTAATAATTAATTTATGACTTAGACAAGGTATTTCCTAAGGTAAATTATTTAAATAGATAGTTTTATAAATTATCCTTGTTTAAAACTCATTAGAACCTTAACCTTACTCGCTTAATATTAATCTAATAATAAAATAAATTTGTAGTTATGAATAGTCAATACGACGCCTCCGACATTGAAGTATTAACAGGCCTTGATCCAGTTAAGAAAAGACCAGGTATGTATACCGATACCGTTCGCCCTAATCACCTAGTTCAAGAAGTGTTAGATAATAGTGTGGATGAGGCAATGGCTGGTTTTGCTAGCCAGATTGATGTCTCAGTATTTAAAAACGGTTCGGTTAAGATTGAAGATAACGGTCGAGGAATGCCGGTTGATATTCACCCAGAGCATGGAGTGTCTGGGGTTGAATTGATTCTTTCACGATTACATGCAGGTGGTAAATTTTCGAATAAAAACTATCAGTTTTCAGGTGGTTTACACGGAGTAGGTATTTCAGTTGTAAATGCCTTATCTAGCCGCTTAGATGTTGAAGTTAAGCGGAACGGTATACGCTGGCATATTGCGTATGAAGATGCTGAAAAGGTGAGTGATTTAGATCAGTTAGGCACGGTAGGTAAGAAAAACACGGGGACCTCTGTACGTTTTAAACCTAACCCGAAGTATTTTGATTCAGCAAACATCTCATTGGTGAAATTAAGGCATGTTTTGCGTGCAAAAGCAGTGTTATGCCCCGGTTTACGAATCACCCTTAATGATGAAATAAATACTGAAAAAGCAGAATGGTATTATGAAAATGGTTTGACTGACTATTTATTAGATCAGCTCAAGCATTTAAGTTTATTACCTGAGCAAGGGTTTATTTCTAGTGCTAAGAGTGAGCGCGAATCAGTAGAGTGGGCAGTGGCCTGGTCAACAGATGCAGGTGAAGGGATTACTGAAAGTTACGTGAACCTGGTTCCCACGGCGCAAGGGGGCACGCATGTTAATGGCTTAAGAACAGGTTTAACTGAAGCAGTTAGAGAGTTTTGTGAGTTTCAATCATTACTACCCCGTGGCGTTAAAATTACCCCCGATGATGTTTGGGAGCGTTGTCATTATGTGCTATCTATTAAGCTTGAAGACCCTCAGTTCTCAGGGCAAACAAAAGAGCGGTTAACTTCGCGTGAATGTGCCGCATTTGTGTCTGGGGTTGCAAAAGATGGGTTTAGTCTCTGGTTAAATCAACACCCTGCTGTTGGTGAAGAGATTGCTCAAATCGCTATTCAGCGAGCACTCAACCGACAGCGTGCGGGTAAAAAAGTTGTTCGAAAAAAAGTAACCTCTGGACCTGCTTTACCAGGTAAATTAGCAGATTGCTCTTCTCAAGACTCAGACCGTTCAGAATTGTTCTTAGTTGAAGGGGATTCGGCTGGTGGTTCGGCAAAGCAAGCAAGAGATCGTGAGTTTCAGGCAATTATGCCACTACGTGGAAAAATTCTGAACACTTGGGAAGTTGATGCAAGCGAGGTGCTTGCTTCGCAGGAAGTACATAATATATCGGTTGCGATTGGTGTCGACCCCGGTTCAACTGATTTAACGTCACTACGTTATAGTAAAGTGTGCATTCTGGCCGATGCTGATTCAGATGGGCTACATATTGCAACGCTACTGTGTGCTCTATTTGTACGTCACTTTGCACCGCTGGTAGAGGCAGGGCATATTTATGTTGCCATGCCGCCTTTGTACCGAGTGGACGTGGGTAAGCAGGTTTTCTATGCCTTAGATGATGCTGAAAAAGAAGGCGTGTTAGACCGGATTAGTGCTGAAAAATTAAGAGGTAAAGTGAATGTACAGCGCTTTAAAGGGTTGGGCGAGATGAACCCTGCGCAATTACGTGTTACCACGCTGGATCCTGATACACGTCGTTTAGTGCGCTTACAAATGACACCCGGTGATAATACCCACGCTAAAATGGATATGTTGTTAGCTAAAAAACGTGCTTCAGACCGAAAGGCTTGGTTAGAAGAACGTGGTAATTTGGCAGATCTATAAGAGACGATTATGAGCAGCGAACAATTTGAAAATATTGAGTCCATTGCGTTACAGGACTTTACTGAAAAAGCGTATTTGGATTATTCCATGTACGTTATTCTTGATCGAGCCTTGCCGCATATTGCGGATGGTTTAAAACCGGTACAGCGCCGTATTGTGTATGCAATGTCTGAGTTGGGGTTATCTAATCAAGCGAAATTTAAAAAGTCGGCTAGAACAGTGGGCGATGTACTAGGCAAGTTTCATCCACATGGTGATACCGCCTGTTATGAGGCGATGGTCCATATGGCGCAACCTTTTGCTTATCGTTACCCATTGGTTGATGGGCAAGGCAACTGGGGTTCACCTGATGATCCTAAATCATTTGCTGCTATGCGTTATACCGAGTCGCGTCTTGCACCTTATACGGATAGTTTGTTATCGGAACTTGGGCAGGGTACGGTTGAATGGGTTGATAATTTTGATGGCACAATGCAAGAGCCATCACTACTACCTGCTCGTTTACCTAACTTATTACTGAATGGGGTAACCGGTATCGCCGTCGGTATGTCGACAGATATTCCACCGCATAACTTAAATGAAGTGGCGAGTGCGTGTGTTCATTTACTTGATAACCCTAAAGCTGAATTAAGTGATTTACTGGAGCATATTAAAGGCCCCGATTTTCCAACGGAAGCAGAAATAATTACACCGCGTAGTGATATTGTGGCGATGTATGAAAAGGGGCGGGGCAGTTTACGCGCACGTGCTTGTTTTGAAATGGAGCAGGGGCAGGTTATTATCACCGCGCTTCCTTATCAAGTATCTGGTGCAAAAATACTTGAGCAAATAGCGGCTCAAATGCAGGCGAAAAAGCTACCTATTGTTGAAGATTTACGTGATGAGTCAGATCATGAAAACCCAACTCGTTTGGTGATTGTGCCGCGTTCAAATCGAGTGGATATTGAGCAGTTGATGTCTCACTTATTTGCAACGACCGATCTTGAGCGAACTTACCGAGTTAACTTTAATGTGATTGGCTTATCAGGTAAGCCACAGGTTAAAAGCTTAAGAGTGTTACTCAGCGAGTGGTTAACCTTCCGTATTGATACTGTTACCAAGCGTTTGGAATATCGTTTAGAGAAAGTTAATCAGCGCTTGCATATATTAGATGGTTTGTTGATTGCGTATCTGAATATTGATGAAGTGATAAAAATCATCAGGGAAGAAGATAAGCCAAAACAAGCGTTGATGGAACGCTTTTCAATTAGTGAAATTCAAGCTAACTCCATTCTTGAAATTAAATTACGCCAACTTGCTAAGTTGGAAGAAATTAAAATTAGAGCAGAGCAAGCGGAGCTCGCGAAAGAGCGAGATGGCTTAGAAAAGATTTTAAATTCAAAGCAGCGTTTAAGAACACTGGTTAAAAAAGAAATTATTGCCGATGCTAAAGCCTATGGTGATGCAAGGCGGTCACCTATTGTTAGCCGTCAAATAGCACAAGCATTAGATGAAAGTGCGCTAATTCCTAACGAAGCGATGACTATTGTTATTTCAGAAAAAGGTTGGGTGCGTGCTGCAAAAGGGCATGATATTGACCCGACCAGCTTAACGTTTAGGTCGGGAGATGAGTATTTATCATCAGCGAGAGGTCGAAGTAATAGCTTGGTGCACTTCCTTGATTCGACAGGGCGAATTTATAACCTTCCTGTACATGGTTTACCATCGGCTAGAGGGCAGGGTGAACCTCTAACGGGGAATTTAAAGCCAGCTGCTGGAGCTAAATTTACGCATGTATTGGCTGGTAAGGATGAGCGTGTTATCTTCGCTTCTGACGCTGGCTATGGCTTTGCTACTCAGCTTGCAGACCTGCACACAAAGAGTAAGGCTGG
>Ga0209081_1000425_pt1 | contig 25394 bp, 16 predicted proteins | sample GOMGulsemesocosm_4_FD_184636 | JGI IMG/M metagenome (GOLD analysis project Ga0209081, IMG submission 184636) | Methane-oxidizing microbial communities from mesocosms in the Gulf of Mexico - GOM15B Gulf of Mexico (SPAdes) (version 2) | ecosystem: Environmental > Aquatic > Marine > Cold seeps... | reverse complement strand
TTAAGCTCAGAAGAAAGGCTAGATCGCTTGAGGTATGTTAGTTTCACAGAAAAAGATGCCAAAATCTTAAAGGCATTTCAACCGACGATTAAAAAACATGCGGAACGCATTGTTGACCAATTTTATGCAAATATCACGAAATTCCCAGAGCTAGCGAGTGTTATTGAAAAGGCAGGCTCAAATGTAGATCGCCTGAAACAAACCCAAGTGCGCTATTTGATAGAATTATTTTGTGGTAACTATGGTGATGATTATTTTGATAATCAATTACGTATTGGGGCAATTCATAAGCAAATAGGACTAACACCGCGTTGGTATTTAGGCGGCTATAGTGTTTATTTGCAGTTAATTACCCCATTAATCATACAAAAATACTGGTTTAGTTCACGTAAATCTTTGGCATTATTATCGGCGGTCAATAAAATTATTTCGATAGACTCGCAACTTGCGATTGATACTTATGTGTATGCCTTAGTTGATGATGTTAAAGAAGTCAGTACTTCCAAACAAGAAATTGAAGAAAAATTAACGAGTTATAAGTCAGTGATTGCAAAAGTGACAGAAGGCGATTTACGCCAAAAAATTGAAGTCGTTGGCACGGATGATTTAGCATCATTAGGGGTGCAAATTAATACCATGATTAGTGGCTTGGGCAGTATTACGAGTGATATAGCTACCGTGAGTAACTCGGTTACAGAAACGATTAATACTCTGAATAGCTCGGTATTAACGCAGTCTAGTGGAGCAAGCCAACAAGCTTCCGCAGTAAATGAAACGACAACAACCTTAGAAGAAATACGGGTAACGTCTGAACAAACACAAGCAAAGGCACAGCTACTGGGCTCTGTGGCGGATAATATTCGTGTAGAAGGTGAGCATGGTTTGTCAGCGGTATCGCAAGTGATAGAAGCAATGCATGAAATACGGGAGCGCGTTAATAGCATTTCGCAAACAATTCTGACGCTAAGTGAAAAAACACAACAAATTGGTAATATTAATAATGTAATCTCTAATATTACCCAGCAAACTAAAATGCTCGCTTTAAATGCCTCTATAGAAGCAGCAAAAGCGGGCGATGCAGGAAAAGGTTTTGCCGTTGTGGCCACTGAAGTCAAGGATTTAGCTGAGCAATCACAACAATCAACCGAGCAAGTGCAGCGTATTTTGCGGGATATTCAGTTAGCAACGGATCGTGCCGTTATGGCGTCCGAACAAGGTGCAAAAGGTGTGGATCAAGGTGAGATTCTTGTGCAAAATACCGGCGAAATTATGCATACGCTAAATAATGTAATACAAGAAGCGGTGATGGCTAGTCAGCAAATTGTTGCAGCGGTACGTCAAGAAGGTGCCGGAATTTCGCAGGTCGCCGTTGCTATGAAACAAATCAACAAAGTGACAACGCAGTTTGTGACAGCCGCAGAGCAAACCAAAGTGGTATCGATTGATTTATCTGGCATTTCAGATAAATTACAAAAAACCATTGGGGTTTATAAAAGTGGATCTTAAGGCAAGAGCATAGAGCTGATGGCATTAGATGATGCATTAATGACGCAATTGCTGTTAGTGTTTGAGGTTGAGCTGGATGAGCAAATTCAACTGATGACAACTGCTGTGCTTGCGCTTGAAAAATTAGACGAAGAGGCTTATCAAACTGCTTTAGCAGAGCTACTACGCTCAGCGCACACCATTAAGGGCGCTGCAAATGGTGTAGGGTACACGGATATTGTGGAAGTGATGCACTGTGTTGAGTCGATTATTAGTGGGTTAGAAAAAGGGGTGATAGCAGAGTCAGCTGATTTATTTGCTTTACTTTTAACTTCCCTAGATGCCGTGTATGCAATTTTTCGCAGTCAGCGTGATAAAAAACCGTTAGGTTTTGATCTAAATGAGCAATTAGGTGAGCTTAATTATTGTATTGAGACTAAAAAAGCACGCCCCCCAAATCTAGCCGCTAAAAGGCGTATTGCGAGTCAGAGTGTTGACGGCCAGTTTACAAAAGTAAGCTTGGATAAGCCAATTGAAAAAATCAGGCTTAATGAAGAGCAAAGTTCAAGTTATTCGGTGTCCTTTGAGGCGATTAATACATTATCAGTTGTCAGTGATGATATTCAAACAGCTAATCTACAGTTTAAGCAGCTTTTAGCGGATATGCACCTATTAAGCATTAATATGGAGAGTTTAAATAGCGATTTTAATGAGGCTTTAGTAACAACAGACTCCATGAACGCTCAAAAATCATATGAATTAGCGGCTAATTTTTCTCGAGTATCGCACGAAGTAACCACTTTATATAATGAGAGAAGAGCGTTTGCATTGCAGTTTAATCAACTGACACATCATTTAGAGTCATCGGTTAATGCCTTACGCTTAGTTCCTTTTGCGACGTTATTAGCACCGCTATATAGAGTGGTCTATGATTTATCGAAACAACAGAATAAAGACGTTAATTTTGTAGTCGAAGGAGAAGAAATAAAGATAGATCGCTACCTTTATAAGAATTTGCATGCCTCCTTAGTTCATTTAATTACTAATGCGATTGATCATGGCATAGAATCAATTGATACCCGCCAAGAACAAGGTAAAAATACACAAGCGCAATTAAGCTTAAAGATTACTAAGCAAGCGAATCATTTATTAATAGATATTAATGATGATGGGCGCGGTATTGATCTTAAAGTAATTAAGCAAGTGGGGATTGATAAATTAATTATTACCCGAAATGAGGCGGACACTTATAGTGATCAGCAGCTACTCAATTTAATATTTAGGCCAGGTTTTTCCTCAGCTAAAATGATAAGCACTAGCTCAGGGAGAGGGGTCGGTTTAGATATTGTTCGGGCCAATTTACGTAAAATTAAAGCAACGATAGAAGTACAAACGAGCGTTGGGCGAGGCAGTCAATTTTCTTTAAAGTTACCTGCTATGTTAAGTAGTGAGCAGGGGCTTATCCTTTTAACTGCTGAGCAATATTTTGTAATACCTACTTATGCAATAGAGTGGGTTAAGGATGTACAGCAGCAACAATTAACCGAGCTAAATGGGCAAATGGTTTTGGCAGATAAAAATCAGCAACCCGTTTCGTGTTTTTACTTATCTGAATTACTGGGTTTACCCAAAGTAGCGGGAAAGCAGGGTGATACTGTTCATGCTGTCTTTTTATCGAATGGAATAGAGAGTATCGCTGTGTTTGTTGAAGAAGTAATAGGTGATCAAGAGATTATTATTAAGCGTTTTAATTACCCGTTAACTAAGGTTGATTATTCTGTTGGTATGACGCTTTTAGCAGATGGGCAGTTAGTTCCTGTTTTAAATGCGGAAGAATTAATTAATAAAGCGCCGCTTGCGAAGATATTTAAGCCGTTAAGTAGAGAGGGAGCTAAAGTTCAGAAAAAGAAAATACTTGTGGTAGATGACTCAATAACTACCCGAACATTACTCTTTAATATATTACAGCAGCAAGGCTATGCTGTAACAGCGATGATTAATGGGCTGGACGCTTGGCATGAGTTACAAAAAAATAAGCATTACGATCTTATTGTGACGGATGTAGAAATGCCACTATTAAATGGTTTTGAGCTCATTAAAAAGATAAAGGCATCGGAAAGTTTAAGTGCTATTCCTACCGTCATTGTGACATCACTGGATAGTAATGAAGATAAAAGGCTGGGTGTGCAGATAGGAGCGAATGCTTATATTTGTAAAGATAGTCTTAATACCGATAGTTTACTCAGCATTGTTAAACAATTAATTTAGGTTATATAAATGATTAAAGTTTTAATTGTTGAAGACTCGGCTGTCGTTAGTGCGTTACTAACGGCTATTATTGAAAATGAAGCAGATTTTCAGGTTATCGGTCATGCTAACACAGGGCTAGAAGCGATTAAGCTTTCAGAGTGCTTAGACCCAGACTTAATTACGATGGATATTAGAATGCCTGAGATGGACGGTATTGATGCTATTCGCGCTATTATGTCAACTAAGCCTAAGCCTATCGTGGTTATTAGCTCAAATGTGGACGATGAGCTACAAATTAGTTTTAAAGCAATCGACGAAGGTGCATTGGCCGTTTTGGAAAAACCGTGTAGCTTAAATGATCCACAGTTTTCCTCTATTCAGCGTGAAATGGTTAATACCATTCGGGGAATGGCAGAGGTTAAGCTCGTTAAGCGTCGGCTAGCAAAAATAGCCCCCACTCCTTATCTGGATAAATCAGTACTAAGAAAATATCACCTAGTCGTAATTGGAAGCTCTACGGGCGGGCCGCAAGCTTTAAAATCCATTTTAACAGGGCTTCCCGCTAACTTCCCTCTACCTATTGTTGTGACACAGCATATTTCTAATGGTTTTGTTGAAGGCTTAAGTGAGTGGTTGAATGATAGCAGTGATTTACGGGTTAAAGTGGCAGACGATAAAGAGCGAATAATAGCGGGTACGGTCTATTTTGCACCTGACCATTATCATTGCCAAATACAATGCGTGGCGGGGGAGTTAGCCATTCAATTATGCAAAGATCATGAAGTGCATAATTTTATGCCATCAGTCTCTCGACTTTTTTCATCTGCTGCTGCTACATGTCCAGGGAAAGCGATTGGGGTGATTCTTAGTGGAATGGGACTTGATGGGGCAGATGGATTGCTGGCAATGCATCAAGCCGGGTGTTTGACCGTTGCGCAAGATGAGCAAAGTAGTATTGTTTTTGGTATGCCGGGTACAGCCATTCAGCTAAATGCGGTAACAAAAGTACTCGCTGTAGAGCAAATTAGCCATTATTTATTAAATGCGGAATTAGTATAAAATAATTTAGTTTTTGTAAGAGATCATTATGAGTAAAAATATTCTTTATATAGAAGATAACCCTACCAATACCCTGTTAATGCATAAATTTTTAGGACGTAGCAAAAAATATAAGCTTTATGATGCACCTTCTGCAGAAGCCGGTATAGAAATGTTGAAATCAATGCGCCCCGCCGCTATATTAATGGATATAGGCTTGCCTGGTATGGATGGTTTTGATGCTATGAGGCAAATCAGAGTGCAGTTTGATTTTGCTAAGGACTTGCCTATTATTGCGGTAACGGCAGACGCTATGGAAGAACAAGTAGAAAGAGCAGGGACGGCAGAGTTTTTTGATTATATTACTAAACCGATTGATTTTAATAAGCTCTTAGCCACACTAGAAATAGCGACGGAAGCGTTGTAATACTTAGCTTTATATAGGGTGCTACGGCTTACTTAATCTGATTCTTTTTTACCGGGTCGGCATCGATCTCAACCCAAAAGATGGTGCCGTGGCCAATAGTACTTTCTACCTCGATTGTTCCCCCCATTAGTTCAATAATCTTTTTGCTAATAGGCAGGCCAATGCCTGTTCCTTCTATGTTGCTGGTTTCTGCACCGAGGCGGTTAAAGGTTTCAAATAGCTTAGGGATATCGTGTTTTTTTATACCTTCACCGGTATCTACAATACCAATTTTAATACGGCCAACAGAGACGGGTTTAACCAAAATGCTCACATCACCGTATTGTTTATTATATTTTATAGCATTACTAAGTAGGTTAAGGAATACTTGTTTTAAACGTTTATGATCGGCTTCTAAGGTGTATAAAACATCTCTTTTTTTGGGGGTGTTTAAGGTTACATGAAACTTATTCGCCATCGTGCTAGTTAAATTGAACGCTTCTTTGATGACATCAGCTAAGGACACTTCAGATAAATTAATATCAATAATACCTGCTTCAATTTTTGCTAAATTAGTGGCCTCATTAATGAGGCCTTCTTGGTGCTTAGCGGCATTCAAAATATATTCACAATTCTCTAAGATATTTTCATTATCAGACTCCAGCTCAATCAGCTGAGAAAAACCAGAAATAGCATTTAGAGGTGTTTTTAGCTCATGTGCTAAGCGAGAAATAAATTCTGATTTTGCAATGCTTGCCTTCTCTGCGGCGAGCATTGCTTGTTGTAGTTTTCGCTCCATTTTTCGATGCTCTAAGCGCATATTGATTCGAGCGAGCACTTCATGCTCTGAGAGTGGTTTAGAAATATAATCGGTTGCGCCCATTTCAAACGCTTTTTCAATTAATTCGGGGCTTTGCAGTGCAGTCATAATGATAATGGGGGTATGCTTAAAATTTAATTCCTGACGCACGCGTTTAGTTACATCAAGCCCTGAAGGGCCAGGCATTTCAATATCCATTAAAACAAGATCAAATTCATTGTTTCTAATGAGCTGGAAAGCATCCTTGCCATTCTCAGCTTCAGTAATGATAAAGGTCTTAGATTTTAAAATTTCTTTTAGATATAAGCGAATGCTTTCAATATCATCCACGATTAATATTTTTAGTGCTTCCATATTTAGGATCAGATAGAGTTTTAGTTAATGCTAAGAAATTATTAGTTTGAATAACCTATAATTATATAGGTATATACATATTTAATAATAGATACTAAGCGGGTCTTACCTTAATAAATAGCTTTTTTTCCTGTTATTTACTGTCACTTGCTTTATTGTAGTTTAGTCGAGCAATAAATTTTGCTAGAGTATAAAAACATTTAGAAATTAACTTTATAAAATGATATGAGTCATAATTTAGACAAGGACAGTGAAAGAGTGATTAATGAGTTATCTGAACTACATAGAGCAGTTGATTTCATTGATGCTTATATTTTTACCAAGGATAAGCAAGGGAGATATACCTATGCTAATCAAAAAGTATGTGAGTTATTTAATTTCCCGTTGGATGAAATCATCGGATGTGATGATTCTAAGTTTTTTGACTTATCGGTGGCTAATGATTTAAGAGTTAATGACCTTAAGGTGATGCAGGAGGGGCAATTACTACAAAGTGAAGAGTATAGTATTCTTGCTTTAACAGGTGAGTCGCGTTATTACCAAGTGGTTAAAAAGCCACTAAGAGCTGAGGACAATTCTATTATTGGCTTGTTCGGTCTTGCAATAGATATTAGTGAGCAGAAAAAAAAAGATGCAATAAACAAGTCAAGGTATGAGCGGTTATTAGAAAATCAGCAAATATTGCTGCAGCTGACAAAAGAGAATTTTACCGGTCAGCAAGAAGCGTTCAACAAAATTGTTAGCACTGCCGCTGAAAAATTGAAAATAAAGTGTACTAGTATTTGGCTTTTGAACTCAGACAGCTCAACGGTTTCATGCTCGTCACATTATTATCAAGGTAAATATTTCAAGAAAGAACAAATACTTGTAATACAGCAATACTCTAACTACCTAGAGAAACTAAATGAGCTTGGTTTTATTTCGGCAGACGATGTCCAAACTAACCCTAATCCTGATGAATTTAATAAAAATATTTTAAAGCCTTTAGGCATTACCTCTATGCTGAATGTGCCTATTCGCATAGAGGGTAAAATGGTTGGAATTATTTGTTATGCACAGCTTGGGGAAAATAAAGTCTGGACGCTAGAAGATGAAGAGTTTGCTCGCTCAATTTCCGATATTTGCGCTCAGGTTTTATTAGAGAGTGGCTGTAAACATACGCTAGAGCAACTTAGGGTTTCAGAAAACCAACTTAAAAATGTAATTGAAGGCGCGCAATTAGGTTATTGGGATTGGGACTATAAAACCGGAAGGCATGCAGTTAATACACAATGGTTAAGCATGTTAGGCCTATTAAAGAAGGATGTTAAAAATCACATCAGTGATTGGTACTCCTTAATCCACCCTGATGATAAGCAAAGAGTTATTAATGTGATTGAAGCACATATAAGGTCGGGTAAAAATTATGTTACCGAGTTTAGAATGCGACATAAGCAGGGGCATTGGGTTTGGATCGAAGGATCAGGCGCGGTAGTGGAGTATGAGGCCAACACACAAAGCGCGTTACGACTTTGTGGTACGCATCAGGATATTTCTGAGCGAAAAAAGAGAGAATTAGAGCTAGAGCACTATAAAGACAATTTAGAATCTTTGGTTACTGAAAGGACGAAAGCTTTAGAAAAAGCACGTGATGAAGCAGAAAGTGCGAATAAAGCAAAGTCTGAGTTTCTTTCATCAATGAGTCATGAGTTAAGAACACCGATGAATGCGGTATTAGGTTTTTCTCAATTACTCGCGTCTGATACAGAAGCGCCTTTAAATGAAGATCAGCAAGAGTCATTGCGGCTTATTATTGATAGCGGAGAACATTTGCTCGATTTGATTAATGATGTCTTAGATTTAGCGAAAATTGAAGCAGGCAAAGAGGATATCAATCTTGAGGTGATGGATGTAGCTGAGCTGATTACACAGATAGAAAGTCTAGTTCAGGATCAAGTTGAACAGCATTCTATCTGTTTAGTAAAAGCAGATAAAAGTAAGCCTTTAAAAGTAAGGGCGGATTCGAGAAGGTTGAAGCAGGTGCTATTAAATTTTGTTTCGAATGCAATAAAGTATAATGAAAAACAGGGGGAGCTGAAAATCGCCTATCATCAAATTAACGATGAAAAGATAAGGATATGTGTTAGTGATACAGGGGCGGGTATTGCTGATGAACTACTATCGAGTGTATTTGAAGCATTTAATCGCCTAGATAAAGCGGGTTCTAGTATTCAAGGAACAGGCATAGGCTTAACAATCTGTAAGCAGCTAGTTGCGCTAATGTCAGGTGAGATTGGCGTGCTTAGAAATCCAGAGAAAGGAATGACTTTTTGGGTTGAGTTTCCGTTAGCATAAAATCGCTTTTATAAAGCGCTTAGACGTTGAAATTGTGCAAAGCTTAACAGGGATTGTAGGGCCTAATGTTACGACACACTTTCTCTTTTATCGGAATATTTTTCTCTAATCGTTAACAGCTCAGGTAAAATTTTGCGTACTAAGGGGGCTAAGGTGGGATCAAAATGTTTTCCAGCTTCTTCTTCAATAAGCGCTAAGGTTTTTTCAACGGTCCAAGGTTTCTTATACGGGCGTTCAGATAATAAGGCATCAAACACGTCAGCAATTGCGCAAATACGACCTTCGATGGAAATCTCATCCCCTTTTAAGTTGTTAGGGTAGCCTGAACCGTCCCATTTTTCATGGTGATGTAATGCAATTAAGCTAGCTGCTTCCATTAATTCTGATTGATGGCCTGATAAAATTTCCGCACCGATCGCGACATGAGATTGCATGATTTTCCATTCGTCTTGATCCAGTTTTCCGGGTTTTAATAAGACGCTATCAGGAATTCCAATTTTGCCAATATCATGCATGGGGGCTGCATTCAAAATAGTTTCAGCATGCTCTTCAGTTAGGCCGTATTCTAATGCTAAACGGTGTGAGAACTGACTCATGCGAATAATATGATTACCGGTTTCATTATCACGGTACTCGGCTGCAAGGCCTAAGCGGTTAATCACTTCGCGGCGTGTATTGTAAAGTTCTTTAGTGCGCTGTTTGACGGTTTCTTCGAGTAAGCTATTTTGTTGTTTGACGCGTTTATGCATCAAACGAACTTCTAATAAATTATGAATTCGCGTGAGGGCTTCTAGTTGATCAAATGGCTTAGTCAAAAAGTCTTTTGCACCGGATTCAAGCGCTTTTAAACGTGTCTCTCTATCGGTTTGTGCGGTTAACACTAAGACGGGCATGTAGTCATCGGCAAAGCGTTTGTTGAGTATTGCCATAATGCCGTAACCGTCTATATGTGGCATTCGGATATCTAGCAAAAAAGCATCAAATTCGGTTTGTTCGCATAGGTTTTCTACTTCACGTGGATCAGAAGTGCCTTGTACGTTGTTATAACCTTTACGTGCTAATATTTTTTGTAAAAGTGTGACATTGACAGGTTCATCATCAATGATAAGAATATTAGCTTGGAAAATTTGTTGTTTTATATCCACAGGTTACAGACTCTGTTTTTTGGAAAAATAAATGTGCTTAATTATAACGAGTATTTGTATCAATTATAAGTCACTACAAAAATGAAAGCGCCCAGGCCCCTCTGCTTTACTTAAATACATGGCATTATCGGAAAGCGTAATTAACGCATCAGACGTATTAGCATGCTTTGGGTAGAGGGAGATGCCAATGCTGGTATTGATAGTAAGCTGTTGTTTAGTAATATTAAAAGGCGAGGAAATCGCATTAATTATTTTTTTGGCAACTTCCTGTGCTGCTGTTTCAGAGTCATCAGAATGCGTATTGTTTAAAATAACAATAAATTCATCCCCGCCTAAACGAGCAACTAAGTCACCTTTACGAATGCAGCCGGTAAGGCGTTTTGAGACGGCAATGAGCAAGTCATCACCAGTTTGGTGGCCAAAAGTGTCATTAACCGCTTTAAATTTGTCCAAATCAAGAAAAAGTAAGGCCAGCTGAGTTATTTGGGGGGTAGCCAACATAGTTTGTAAGCTATCCATTAATTTAAGTCGATTTGGTAAGCCTGTCAGAAAGTCATAATTGGCTAGGTGTTCATTTTTTTCATGCGCTTTCTTTTTTTCAGTAATATCACTAACAATACCAATATAGTTTGAAACGATGCCGAACTTATCTTTTACTGCGTTAATACTTAAAAGTTCAGCATATAGCTCGCTGCCTTTTCTTTTATTCCACAGTTCGCCTTGCCAAGATCCCGTTTCGTTTAATGTATCCCACATGGTCTCGTAAAACGCTTTGTCTTGTAAGCCTGAAGAGAGCATCGCGGGTGTTTTTCCTGCCAGTTCATCAATTGAGTAACCAGTAATATCGGAAAATGCTTTATTGACACGGATAAAACGTAATGCATTATCAACGACAATAATACCATTGACGCTATTTTCAAAGACTTGCTCGGTAAATTTTAGAGCGGTATTGAGTTCTAGCTGCTCGGATAATTGATGATCTAAGCGCGCTGCTTTTTTAGCTAATGCAGCATTAGCTATTTTTAATTCTTGCTCTGTTCGGTGCAATCTAAGAAATATTTTTATTTTATTGCGTAATAAATCAATATCGATAGGGCGCAAAATATAATCATAAGCGCCTGAGCTAAAACCTTCTTCTATATTAGCCGTTGATTTGCATTGAGAACTGATAAAAATGATCGGGGTATTGCATGCAATTTTTGTTTTTTGAATAATATCTGCTGTTTCAAAGCCCGTTAGCCTCGGCATATTGACATCCATAATGATTAAAGAAAATTCTTGTTCCTTTAATATTTCCAGCGCTTTTTCACCTGAAGTTGCTGTATGCGAAGCAATATTTTCACGCTTTAAGATCGTTGCAATCAGAGTGATATTGGCCTTATTGTCATCAACGATAAGTACTGTATCGGGCACGCCTGTCAAATCGCTGGGCATTTGATGCTTATTCATGGAAACCTTAATGTGTTACGGATTAATGATTTAATCCTAAATTAACTAATAAAGTAGTTAGAAAAATAATAAATTAGAGTTGTATGAGCTAGTGACTATAGCGCTAATGCGTTGTTAATTGTACTCAATAATTGTTGTTGGTCTATGGGTTTTGTTAGATAAGCAAAGAAATTATCTTTTTTGCTCTTTTCAATATCCTCAAGCATTGCATTAGCAGAAATGATGATGACTTGAGATTGCTGTAAAGCATCCATTTGTTTTAATTGCTGATAAATTTCATAGCCGTCTATATCAGGTAAATTGATATCCAATAAAATAATGTCTGGTTTTAGTTCTAAAGTTGCCTGGATACCTGTGTGACCGTTTGTTGCTTCATAGTATTGCAAGTTAGTTTTTGAAGTAATGATTTTTTTAATTAATAAGCGGTTAATTGCATTATCTTCTATATAAAGTAATTTTATATTTTCCTGCTCCTGAGGGCGTGGCTGCTCAATAGCTTGTGGCGTTAGACGGCGGACGGCGGGAGCTTGTTGCTCATCAAGCTCTACCCAAAAAGTGCAGCCTTCTCCAGGAATATTTTCAACGCCAATCTTTCCGCCCATCATTTCTATTAGCATTTTGGTAATCGTTAGTCCGATGCCAGTACCTTCAATATCTGACTGTTCTGCCCCTAAGCGATTAAAAGGGGCGAATAGTTTGTCCATCATGTTTTCTGGAATGCCTAACCCCGTATCTTTAACAAAAATACGTACTTTATTGTTATTTTGCGATAAATAGACAGCAATGCTGCCTTGCTGACGATTATATTTTATGGCATTACTTAAAAAATTAGACATAACCTGAGTTAAGCGCAGAGCATCAGCTTTTACAAAAATAGTTTGCTGCTCAGGAATTTGGCTATTTAAGCGGATGTTAGCTTTATTGAGTTGCGGCGTTATGGAGGATAACGATTCGTGTAATAGCTTAATTAAATTAATGCTGGTTAGTTTAATATTGACTTCGTTGCTCTCTATTTTTGCTAGGTCGAGGACTTCATCAATTAAAGTTAATAAATGCGCTCCTGAACTATGTATATGCTGAACTGATTCGAGTTGGTCTGGGTTAAGTGGTGCCTTATCATCGGCTTGTAATAGTTGTGAGAAACCTAAAACCGCATTTAAAGGAGTGCGTAATTCATGGCTCATACTCGAAAGGAAAGATGACTTAGCTGTGTTGGCTGCTTCGGCAGCTAATTTTGCATTAGTTATTGTTTCTAAAGTGTTTTTTCGTTCGGTTATATCGTGCAAAATACCTACAAATTTTCTTTCGCCATTGGTGGACATTAGCGAAATACTAAGCTCCATAGGGAAGTTGGAGCCATCTTTACGAGTGCCAGAGACCTCCCGTGGTTTATTGATGATTTTTGCGGTGTGAGAGTCTGAGCTGCTAAGGTATTGGGCGTGATTGTCGCGCATTTCTTCTGGCATTAATAAAGTGATATTTTTTCCTTCTAACTCACCCTTATCATAAGCAAAAATTTGATAGGCTTTAGGGTTAGCCATTTCAATAATGCCCCTTGCATTGATGGTGATAATACCTTCTGCTGAATTAGTGATAATTGCATTAAGGTTTTCTTGCTGATTCTTGAGTTGGTACTCGGTTTCTTTGCGCTGCGTGGTATCTCTAATAATACTGGTAAAGAAACGTTCTTCACCTGAAAGCCATTCGCTATAGTTAAGTTCAATAGATATTAAATGGCCATCTTTGTGTAAAGCTTCGCTTTCAATTGAGTTATGTCCAGGTTTGGTGTTTTTTAAAATAAGTTTTTGAAAGCCTTTACGGTGAGCGTCTCGAAATTTAGGGGGAACAATAATTTCAATTGACTGCCCAATAAGCTCGATAGCTTGGTAGCCAAAAATTTGCTCAGCCCCTTCATTCCATAAAATAATTAAGCCATCCTTGTTTAATGTAATGATGGCGTCAGAGGTCGAGTGGCTAACTGCCTGAAAGCGCAATTCATCCTTTCTTAATCGGGTAATAACCGCATGTAGTTCTTTAGAGCGTTGGCTTTGGGTAATAATATGGTCAATAAAGGTATTTCTATCTGAATTTTTATGCACAAAGCAATTTCCGCCAGCTTTTAATGCGGCTATTTCGCTTTCCGGATTATCATCGGCGGATAAAAATATAATAGGCAGATGAGCGAAACGCGTATCTTGCCTAATGACTTGTGCCACCTCATAACCGCTACAGTTTTGCATATGAATATCAAGTAAGATAATGTTGGGCTTAAATGAACTCAGCGCTTCAATGACTGTAAGGGGGTTATTAATTGTGTGGCAATCAAAATTAATGGATTTTAATATATCTTCGTAAACAGCGCAGCTATCAGCGTCGTCATCAATCATTAATGCGCGAGTAGCGGCGGCTATAGTCTTGTGGGAATGTTTATCTAAAACCTCCACTAGCTCTAAAATATTGATAGGCTTTACAAGATAGCCACTTCCACCAGATCTTAATGCGTTTAATCGAGCAGAAAAATCATGGTGATTAGAGAGAAAAATAACCGGACAATGTATTTTCTTTTTAGCTTGTAATTGTTGAACTAATTCAATGCCGGTAAAGTCGTAATTAGGAAAAACGATATCCATTAAAATAACTTCTGGGGTATTGTTTGCTAAGAAACCAGCTAATTCTTCTGGGTTATTAATGCAATCAATATGAAAGCCGAAGTGCCTGGCTTGCTCTTGGATAAGTGCGGACAGTAACTTGTCATCATCAACGATGATAATTTTATTAGTATGAGGTGAGCCTAGCAGGTCGCTGCTTGATGTTGAAAATACTGAGCTGGTAGTCGATAGGTTTTTGCTTTTTTGTTTAGAGCTTTGGCTAATCTTTTTTTGTAATTGCAGTAATTGAGTAAACCAGTCTTCTGTTAAGGCTGGTTTACTGTCTAAAAAATTGGCACAGGCGTGCTCTAAGTCTTTAGCTGTCGTGTACACCTCAGTAAATTGAAAAGTGCCTGCTGCTCCCGCTAGTTTATGCGCTAGTTCATAACAGGTTTGTAAGAGGGCTTGATTCTGCTTGTTTTGCGGCGGTAATTGCGTATTTAGTTTTAATAACGCTAGCTCTAACTCATCAATACGCCCAGGTAGCTGATTAGAAAAGGCGAGTTGTAATTGTTGAATACGGTCTATAGCAAATTGTGCTTTGGTCTTCATAATTGAGCCCATATTTGTTCAATTTTCTCAGCTAAAGTCATGGGGTCAAAAGGTTTGCTAATCACATCAATAGCCCCCAAAGCTTTAAAACGTGTGATTTCATCGGGTAATATTTTTGCGGTTAAAAAGATCACCGGGATATGACTTAATTGTGGGTGCGCCCTCAGTGCTTGTAGCGTTGTAGGGCCATCCATGTCGGGCATCATGACATCAAGCAATATAAGCTGAGGCTGAAATTCCATTGCTAAGTCAATCACAGACACGCCTGATTCGCAGGTCGCCGTTTCCAGTTCACCAATCGTTTCTAAAGCCAGTGTGGCAATTTCACGAATATCAGCTTCATCTTCAGCATATAAAACTTTAGTAAGCTTAGTCATTTATTGTGCCTAAAGGTGCAGTGAGTTTTTTGATGGTAGCAACTAATTCATTATTACTAACCGTTGATTTAACTAAAGCGGCATCAACTTGCGTAAGAATGTCTTTTTCAACGGATTGAGCAGAAAAAATAATAATAGGCACTAACGGTTTCTTTTGGTTAATCAGCGGTATTAGTTCTAATCCATTACCGTCGGGCAAGCCAATATCGAGGATTACGAGATCAAATTTTTCAGCGGCTATGATTTCTTTTGCTGATTGCATATTGCTTGCATGGGTCAATGTTGCTTTGTTATTTAATAAGCCAGACATCATTTCAATCAAGTCTTGGTTATCTTCTATATGCAAGATAGTTGTTTGGTGGTTTGTTGCTTTTTTTAATGCGTTTTTTAGTGCTTTATTTAGACGTTGAGTATCAATCGGTTTATCAATCCAGTCGACAATTCTTAAAGCAGAAGGTGTATTATCTTTGTTGAATTCTGCTTCAGCAGAAATAATGATAATCGGTAAAGCACAGTGTTTTTCTTGATTGCGAATTTCTTTAATAAAAGATAAACCATCTTGTCCCGGCAAACGAATATCAACGGTTATAGCATCGTAATGGTTGTTGGCGAGTAACTGTTTGGCATCTTCAGAATTATTACAGGTGGTGACATTAAAGCCTCGTTGCTCTAATAATAGGCTAAGCAAATTGGCAATATCTTTTTCATCTTCTAAAACAAGAATATGGCCATGATTTTTTACTTTAGTTGTAATAGTAGAAATGGTGTCGGTTGTTTCTGGTTCTACAGCCTGCGTTGATTGCTTATCATTATGATATTCAATCAATTCAAAAAAGAAGGTACTGCCTTTACCGGTTTCACTGGTGTAGTCAATATGCCCGCCATGGTGTTCAATAATGGCTTTAGTAATATTTAAACCTAACCCGGTCCCGCCTTTTTGTCGGGTGTCAGAGCTATCTATTTGAGAGAATTTTTGGAATATTTTATTACGATACTCTTCAGGAATACCTGCACCTTGGTCAGTAACAGAAACACGAATAAATTGATCTATTTTTTTGATATCAATTAAAACATGCGCGTTTTCAGGTGAGAATTTAGCGGCATTAGAAATAAGGTTTGCCATCACTTGCTGTAACCGCAGACTATCGGCATAAATTTGAAAATTATCTAGATCAGTCTTTAGCTCTAGAGTGACTTGGCAAGTATTAGCATAAGCCTCATTTTCCGCAATACTGTGTTTTACTATGTCGATTAAGTTAAGTGTTTCTAGTTTTAATTCGATTTTTCCCGCCTGAATTTTTTCAACATCAAGAATGTCATTAACTAAGTTAATGAGTCGTTCAGTATTGTTGTGTGCTAATTCAATCATGCGATTCGCTTTGTCAGGGGTCTTGTCTAGTACACCACTTTTTAGTATGCCCAGAGAGCCGCGGATTGAGGTGAGAGGGGTTCTTAGCTCATGACTTACAGTAGAAATAAACTCTGTTTTTATTTTATCAACATGTTTACGTTCAGAAATGTCACGCAGAATTCCCATAAACTGTATTTCATGTTTATAGATAATTTGGTGTACCCATAACTCAACCTCAAAGACTTCGCCATTCTTTCGCAAGGCCTCTACTTCGCGAGTTTTGCCAATAATATGTGTGTGGCCCGTTTGTTTGAAGTTAGATAAATAACTATCATGCATTTCACTATAGGGAGAAGGCATGAGCATTTTTACATTTTTCCCGATGAGTTCATTCGGGTGGTAACCGAGCATCTCTTCAGCGGTATTGTTGACCGACAAAATTGAGCCATTGATATCGATGGTCAGAATGGCATCCGAGACATTATCCAATAAAGTATGTAGGTAAGCTTGGTTAGCGCGGGTTTGTTTTTGGTAGTATAGGAAAAGCACAATTATGCTGAGGACAAGAATGGATTCAAGCCAGTTATTAGTCTTCCAGTCCAACAGCTGGGTTAAGGTGGCTAAAAGCAGACTGGTAATGATTAATACCGAAGCGCCGTTAACCGGTGACATTATTTTTTTTATTATAGTCATAGGCCTTTGAAGCAGAGTTGTTAAAGGGAACGCTGGGCTTATTGCTATTTAGTAAGCGAGGTATGCCGTGGTTCTCTTCCTTATAGTCCCCCGATCTAAATAGTAGCTAAGGGAATTGGTAAATGTACCATGATTTTGTTTTGATACGATACTAAATGCTCAAGTTTTTAGTAGAACTTAGAGGTAGTTCAAACCAAAAGCAACTACCTTGTGCTTCTATGCTTTCAAACCCTAGGGTTCCGTGCATCATTTCAACTAACTCTTTGGTCACTAGCAGCCCAATTCCAGTGCCTTCGATGCTTGAGTTTTCTTGTCCTAGGCGGTTAAAGGCAGTAAATAGTTTTTGTTGTTGATTTTCCGGAATACCGATACCGGTATCGCAAACGTTTATGCGCACATGCGTGTTGTTGATTGTTTCGCAGTTTAAGCGGATAGTGCCGTTAGGTTTATTGTACTTGATGGCGTTGCTGATTAAGTTAAGTAAAACTTGTTTTAGTTTTATGTTATCGGCAAGTACCGTGAAATTTAAGTCTTCAGCAATATCATTAATGACAATATTTGTTTTGGCGGCAATAGGCTTTAACAATGAAATTGCGTCCGTTAGTGCACTAGACAATGCGATAGCTTTTATTTGTAAGTCTACTTCTTTAGCTTCAATCGAGGCGAGTTCTAAAACATCATTAATAAGACTTAATAAGTGCTGACCACTGGAGAGTATAAATTCTATATTTTCTTGTTGCTCTTCTGATAAAGGCTCGTTAGGATCATCTGCCATTAATTGAGCAAAGCCTAAGATAGCATTGAGTGGCGTGCGCAACTCATGGCTCATGGAGGAAAGGAATTCAGATTTGGCTTGGTTGGCTTTTTCAGCCGTTTCTTTTTCTTGCAAAAGTTCAGCTTCCATTGCTTTTCTAGCACTAATATCCGTGTGGAACCCCGTCATTGTTAGAGGATTTCCTTGTTTATCTTTGTCGATGATTTGACCGCGGCAATGTATCCATTTCCAGCTATTATCTTTGCATAATAAGCGAATTTCTACTTGGTAAGTGAGGGTTTTTCCAGATAAATGAGATTGTAGCTTTTCTTGTGCATACGCTAAGTCATCAGGGTGAACGCTATTTATCCAAGTATCAATGGTGGGAGGCAATTCATTCGCTTGATAGCCAAGCATTTCTGCATACATATTACTAAGAATAAATTGGCCAGTTTCTATATTCCAGTCCCAAACAGCATCTCCCGTAGCGCGTAAGGCGAAGTTTAGGCGTTCGGTATTATTTTTTACCGAGGTAATATCGGTACGAATGGCTATATATTGCTCTGGCTTACCTTGATGGTTTAAATAAGGCACGATTGTTGATGCAACCCAGTATAAAGTCCCATCTTTTGCTTTGTTTTGTATTTCTCCATGCCAGGTTTCGCCATTAGCAATGGTATGCCACATTTCTGTAAAAAAGGAGCTAGGGTGATGGTCTGATCTTAATAGACTATGATTTTTTCCTAAAAGCTCATTTTCTGAATATTGACTGACTTGTACAAATTTATTATTAACATGAATAATGGTACCTTTAACATCAGTAATGCTCACAATAGAATGCTCATCAAGTGCCATTTTTTGAAAAGCTAATAATTCCATTGGTTTAGATAGTTGGATAGACATTTCATTTTGGATACTTTTCTGGAAGGTATTCGTTTTAAACTTTTTTTGACTGGGTGCAGGTGTTTCAAACTTTATAGTATTGATAACGTTTTTCTCTGCCTGTTGGCGTTCTTTTTTTATGATGTAACCTACCCCTGAACACACAATGGGGGCGGAGCTAATAATCCAGTGTAATAGGTTGTTTTGGTAGAGGAAGGCAATATTTTCAAAGGAAAAAACGAGTGCGTTTTGGTGTAAATCGGTCGGTATTGCCATTGCAGGAAATAACAATCCGAAAAGAAAGCCAAATAGAACGATTTTTTTAGTGCTTGGTAACATGGGCTAGGTAGGAGGTAGCTTAAGAAAAACAATTACCTTTATACAGTATTGTTAGTGTTTTTTTGAAAAATTCTTTATAAGCAAATAATTGATTGGAATTATTCAGTTTTTAGCTGAATCCAGTTTTTAATGTCTTGATCAACCGCATATAAACAAGGAATTAAAATGAGAGAGACGAGGGTGCCAAAAACAATGCCCCACGCCATCGCCATGACCATAGGCGTTAAAAAAGGGTTAGAGCCAGCAATGCCATAAGCCGTAGGAAATAAGCCCGCAGCAGTGGTTAACGAGGTGATAATAATAGGTCGAAGGCGTTGTGCCGCACCTTGCGCAATGGTAATAACAGACATATTGCCAGTATTGAGTTTATTTAGATTATGAATCATAACCAAAGAATCATTCACCAAAACACCAATTAAGCCCAAGATACCAATTAACGCAATAATACTCAGGGGAAGTCCTTGTATCGTAAAGCCAATAATTACCCCAGTTAAACTAAACGGAATCGCAAGAATAATCAGAAAGGGCTGAGTGAGCGAATTAAATAACACCACCAAAATAAAAAATACACTCATTAAGCAAAAGATAAACGCAATTTTCATATCGCCCATAGAGTCCTGTTGCTGCTCTAATTCGCCGCCATACCATAGTCGCAGTTTAGGGTGGTTTTTCAGCAACTTTGTTTTTGCTATATAGCCAGCAATAACATCATTTATCTGCTGTACTGAAATAAGATCACGATCAATCTCAGCATACAGCGTCATACTACGTTGGCCAAAATAGTGCTTAATATTAGCCTCGCCAGGGCGAACCTCTAATTCTGCAATGGTTTTTAAATAAATACTATCACCCGTCGCCGTCATAATAATGAGGTTTTCTAAGGTTTCTAGTTTGTTTTGTGATTCACTGCTGTATCTTAGGCGATATTTAATGCGCTCATCGACCGTTTGTAATTCATCTATAATTTGTCCATCAAACGCAATTCTGACGGCTTGCGTAACATCAGCAACACTAATATTTCTAGCCGCCATTAATGTGTAATCGAGTTTTAGCTGAACAATATCTTTGCCAGTTTTATAGCTACTCCACACATCGGTAACCGCGGGTTGCTGTTTTAAAAACTGGCTGATTTTCTCAGCGACTTCATAGCGGCTCTCGCTATTGCCAATAATCTCTAGCTCCACGGGCTTTCCTGCAACGGGTGTATCTTTTAATGGCTCAAAAATAAGCTGTGTAAAGCCTTGCAGTTGGATGGCATCTTTACGTAAATCAGTCATGAGCTGGTTAGAGTCAATCGTGCGCTGCCCTTGTGGCAACATATAAATACTAATAAGCGCCCACGCGGGATTGCGCCCTTCGGTTACACCATAAATATCGGTATCATGATGACCAATGCGAGTGACGATATTAAGCAGCTCTTTTTCGGGCAAACGTTTGCGAATCATGGCTTCTACTTCGGCCGACTTTTCTATTGTTCTAGCAAAAGAAGTGCCTTGTGGTAACTCTATTTTGACATTAACCGTATCAATATCGACATCAGGGTACAGGTTAAACTGCATTACCGACATGCCATACGCAATAATGATGGCAAACCCTAAGACAAACAAGGCAATGGTTCGGTAGCGTTTTTGCAGTGCTGCCAAAATAAATTGATGATAGTGCTTATGAAATTGGCTGAACCAGCGTTTTTTTGCTAATTTTTTAACGGGATAACCGTGTGCTAAATGTGCAGGTAGCATGAAATAACATTCAAATAAGGACGCGCCTAAAACCAAAGCAATCATAACGGGTAAAGTCCACAGAAATTCGCCTTCTAACCCTCCTAAAAAGGCCACAGGGGCAAATGCTAAAATAGTGGTTAAAGAGCTCACTAAAACAGGGGCTGCTATGGCTGTTGTGCCTTTTGTACTCGCAGTGCTTAAGTCATCGCCTTGCTCACGACGGCTTTGAATACTTTCAGAAGTAACAACGGCATCATCAACCAGCATACCTAACACCAGAATTAATGCCATGAGCGAAAGTGAATCTATCGCCAAACCCAGTGTAGGCATAAGTGCAAAACAGATCATAATCGTGGTTGGCATTCCTAAGGTAACCCAAAAGGATAAACGCCAATGTAAAAACAACCATAAGACTAAAAAAACCAGAATTATTCCCAGTAAGGCATTACTACTAAGTGCATCAATCATGTCATGAGTGAAGCGGGAAATATCGTTAACTAAAATAAGGCTAACACCAGGAGGAAGGTTAACACGCGATTTAGCCGCAAAATCACGCAAAGCTTGTGTCGTTTTTAAGCCATCAGAGTGTTCTTTTTTTAGTGCTGTTAACGCGATGCTGAGTTTGCCATCAGTGCGCGATTGTATCTGCCAATCTTGATAATCTAAAACGACATCAGCAATATCAGCAATGCGTACAGTATCGCCAACTTGTCCGCTACGAATAATAACATCCGCTATTTCTTTAGGGTTTGTAAATTGCCCTACGGTTAATACCTTCTTTTCCGCAACAAAAGACGCTAAAGATCCCCCTGAATCACGGACATTACGACGATTGATAGCGTGTATTATTTCTGCATAAGTAATGCCTAAGTGCTGCATTTTTAGCGGGTCTAATTGAATATGTACTTCGCGTGGGCGATAACCAATTTTTTCTACGCCAGCAATACCTTTGATTTCACGCAGGCCATCGGTTAATTGGCGTGCTGTTTGGCGTAAAGTTGCTTCAGGGACAGCGCCAACGATATGTACCTCCATGATCGGAAACTTTAGGCTGGATAATTCTTCCAATAAAGGTTTTTCTTGTAAATCGGTAGGTAGGCGTGTTGCGGCACGGTCAACCGCTTTTTGTATTTCATTAATTGTTTTTTGTAAATCGTCTTGCTCAGGGTCAAGACGTACATTGATGACAGAGATTCCATCCATACTATTAGAATGGAGTTTTTTAATGCCATCGATTTTTAAAATTTCTTCTTCTAAGGGTAAGGTAATACCTAATTCAATTTCCTCGGGGCCAGCACCAGGGTGAAAAGTTGATATTTTAACGATACCCATATCTATTTTAGGCATCACCTCATACTTCATGTGATTGAGTGCTAAAGCGCCCGTAAAAAAGGCAAACACCATGAGTAAGTTGACAAGTACGGGACGTTGTACAAAAAAGCGAATTAAAGTATGCATTAATCGTTCACTATTTGTATAGGGCTGCCGTCTTGTATATTATCCAAACCTTTAATAATTAATTGCTCACCAGCGGCTAATCCCTCTAGTACAGGAACCCAATCAGACATGCTGGCGCGAAATAAAGGCTGTACTTGTTTAGCCTTACTGCCTGAGACGATATAAACCACTTTTTTGCGCTGCCTATCGACAATAGCGTTTGCAGGAACTAATAAGCGCTGGCTTATTTTTTGCCCTGATAACTGTACTTGCGCGGTCATACCCGGCTTTAATAAGCCATTATGATTATCTAAACTAAGGTAAATAGGGAAGTTTCCCGTACGTGTCTCGGCTTTAACGCCAATAGATTCAATTAAAGCACGGTGCTGCTTTCCTTTAAGCGCAGGAAAATAAACCTGTGCTGCATCGCCGTGTAATAAATAATTAATATCTTTTTCACTCACAAATGTTTTTATGCGCACGCTATCAATTGCTTGAATGATAAGAAGCGTTTTCCCTGCTTGTGTGATTTCCCCAGGCTCAATTAAACGTTTATCAATAATGCCGTTGCTCGGGCTTATCAGTGTACTGTCGCTTAATTCACGCTTAGCTAAATGTAATAAGGCGAGTGCTTCTTGGTGGTGCGCCGCTAATCGGTGCTGTAATATTTCAACCGTTTGTAAGGCTTCGGTGGATAGCATATTCAGCTTGGCTAATTTACGTCGACGCTGTAATTCATTGCTCGCTTTTTTCAGTGCCGCTTTGGCCGCAGTGACAGCATTTTTAGCTTGTTGTACGCGTAATTTCCGTTTTTGAGTATCCAGTTTTATTAAGACTTGCCCTTGCGTGACGGCTTGTCCTTCTTTAAATAAAACCGCATTCACGGGCTCAGAAAAATTAACGCTCAGATGGATTTCCTCTGCCGCTTCGACGAGGCCATATATGTCTATACGATCTTGCCAAGATTGGGGGCTTAAGGTCAGTGTTTTAACCTGCGCAATTTGTGGGGAAACCGCGTTGCTAGTCTCTGCATTTTGTTGGCTGCAACTACAAAGGAAGATAACTAAAAATGTGAGGACTATTTTAGGCATAATTTAACCTTGTGTAGGGGCGGTTTCATTTTGATTAAGCACTCAATGTACCCTGTATGGAGGTACGGAATACAGGGTAAACACTACAAAAGACGTGAGGCTTTAAACTGTCTGTTGAATTTTTTGGGTGGAAGGTTTTTGCGGTATTGTTGCAACAGAAAGCTTAAACCCTAATGCTTTTGTTACTTTTGCTATCGTAGAGAATGTTGGGTTTCCCTCTGGAGAAAGGGCTTTATACAGTCCTTCTCTGCTTAGCCCCGTATCCCTAGCAAGTTGGCTCATATTTTTAGCGCGAGCAATAACACCCAGTGCATGTATTATAAAAGATGGGTCATCACCGGCTTCTTCAATACATGCTTCTAAATATAATTGCATGTCCTCTTCGGTTTTTAAATATTCTGCTGAATCCCAGCGAGTGGTGTTAATAGACATGAATTAATCCTCTACTTTCTTAGCGAGCTCTTTTGCTTTGATGATGTCGGAATCTTGGGTGCTTTTATCGCCGCCGGATAAAAGGATAATAACAGTAGAGCCCCGCTGAATAAAATAAACTCTATAGCCTGGGCCATAAAAAATACGTAATTCGCTAACGCCTTGGCCTACAGATGCTACATCACCAAAATGTCCTGTTTCTAAACGGTCAATTCGTGCTTGAATGCGAGCCTTTGCTCTACGATCTTTTAACCGACCAAACCAGTTATCAAATAGGTCGGTTTTGCGAATTTCTATCATGTGAGCACTGTAGTTTACATTTTAAAATATGTCAACTTTGGTTAACAGTTTAGGTGTCAGTTTCTTTTAGCTCACATTAGCAGTTATAAAATAACTTAAAAATCTCTGCAAATTTTTCATCTGATGTTTGGATAAGCGTAGTAATGGCAGTTTCAGATAAACCTAAATTATCAATAGATTCCGCATCAAAGATCGCATCTTTTTTAGCATAAAAATCGGCAAGTTGAATAATGCTGGCTATTTTATAATACGGTTCTTGGGTGTTTTGGCTGGTGTGTAATTTGATACTCTCGTTAATTAAATCAGGTAGTTTCCAGCGCTGAGTTAATGCTGCACCGGCAGTAAAATGATTAAAACCCAGCAGCGATTCTTCAATGTTGATTCTGTCGCTGTCCGTCGTATCTTCTATTGCTTGGAGTTGTAAGCTAATATCTCTAGTTAACTCAGGAATGCGTAAGCAAAAAACCAGTTCACCAATATGATGCAAAATACCGCAAACAAAAATAGAGTCAGCGTAGTCTTTACCTAAAAGCAGATCTATTTCACGGGCAACTAAAGCACAACGTAAGCTTTTTTCCCAAAAATCATACATAGAAATAAGCCCGCGGGGTAAGTCAGAAAACTTATCCATTACCGCGGTGCTGAGAATGATATTTTGTAGCTCTTGTAGCCCAATTAAGGAAATGGCTTGGCTAATGGAGCTGATTTTTGCAGAGAATCCATAAAAGGCACTGTTCACAATCTGTAGTAATTTAAGTGAAAGCGTAGGATCTTTTTCAATAATAAAGGCAGCATCAACAAGTGATTTAGTCGGATCGGCCGCCACTTTTTTCAACTCAAAATAAATGTTAGGTGGTGATGCTAGCTGTAGATCGCCATTAATTAAATCATCGACAGAGAAGTTATCTTGTAATGTTGGGCTCATAAACTAGTAAAAGATTAGGAAAAGAATATAATTGCCTAGAAGTATAGTGCGTTAACATTAAAAGTTAAACTAGTTTCTTAAGTTAATTTTACTAAATAACCAAGGAAACCAAATTAATAGATAGGTGCAAATGAATATTGAGCAGCCGTTACCAGATAGTCTGATTATTATTGCTGAAAGTGATGAGCAAGTGGCGATAGATATTCGTAATTACCTGAATAATAATGATTTCTCTGTAGTTCAGACAGTGCAATCTATTGACGGTGTGTATGAGGCATTAAGGCCTTTTTATTATGCCAAAAAGCAATTAGGGTTGATCATTATTAATGAGACACTAATTAATAATGATGTGTGCTCTGCGCTTTCTAGCTTAGATGAAGGCCTGCTCATTCCTTTTATTGTTTTATCGAATGATGAAATCGCCACGATTAACTCGCTTATAACGCAAAATCCTAAAGCATTAATACATGCGCTATCTACACCTATTAATTATCCCGAATTATTAAGTGTCATTAATTTACAGCTGGTAATGAAAGAGGAGCGGATTTTAAGGCACGATCAAAAGCAGCGCTTAATTAATGAACTTTCAGAAAGAAAAATATTAGATGCTA
>Ga0209081_1000420_pt1 | contig 25533 bp, 16 predicted proteins | sample GOMGulsemesocosm_4_FD_184636 | JGI IMG/M metagenome (GOLD analysis project Ga0209081, IMG submission 184636) | Methane-oxidizing microbial communities from mesocosms in the Gulf of Mexico - GOM15B Gulf of Mexico (SPAdes) (version 2) | ecosystem: Environmental > Aquatic > Marine > Cold seeps... | reverse complement strand
TTCATGTACTTGAATGTATTCAACCTTAGTGCCTGAGCCAACTGCACCAAACGTGATACCGTTTAACTCGTTATCAGGGGCAATTTCATAACCAGCATGCTTAACAACTACATAGCGTAATGTACCTGAACTATCTTCATCATTAGTGCCGCCAAATACTGCGCCTTCTTCAACACCTTCAACTTGCAGTGCACAATCAGAGCCATCAGTTGGACATTTGTTAGACTGAGCATTACCTAATAAAACAATGCCGCCCCATTGACCAGCATCAGTAGTATCGCCAGCTATGTCTTCACTAGAAGTAAAGGTGATAGGAGCATCTTGATTGCCATTAGCTTCAATTTTAGAATCGCGACTTACCACTAAGTAGTCACCACCCGAGCGACCAAAAATAGTCGTACCTGCTTCTATCGTTAACGTAGCTGAATTGATTTTATCTTCACCAACAAATACCGGACCATTTAATGCGTACAAGTTATTAGCCGTTAAGGTTAAGTCACTAGTGATTTTTCCTGAAATTTCACAGGTAGTAGTTACACCGTCAGCAGGCGTAATTGAACTTGTGCCTGTAGGGCAACCTTCAACTTCTGCTTGTGCAGTAACGACACCACCACCAAAACCAAATGCCCACCCTTGACGCCAATCATTGCTACCGTCAAAAGCGCCAATGTAATCTACCGTGTCAAACCAAGCGTCTTGCGTAGTTGCTACATCTTGACCTGCACCTGCAGCCGTTAATGGCGAATTACTATCAGGAACGCCTGATTCATTAATTAAAATTGAAGTAGAAACACTATTTGATGATTCACTTGTGAACCAGTTTTCTAAATCAAGTAACACTGAACCGTCAGCCGCTTTAGCATTTTTGAAGTTTTCACCGTTATTACAGGCCAACACAACATTTTGCATAACAATTTTGCCGCTATTGGCATTGTCAACGGTTACTGATGAGGTGTCGCCACCTTCAAACTCTAAACACTCACCCATTTCTGTTGGGCCTGTGATAACGGTATTAAATATTTTCGCTGCCGTACCTTCGCGTAAATAAACACCTTCAGAGTCTTTGTCTGACGTATCAAAATTATTACCAATAATAGTCATGTTCGCTAATGTTGGATTTGATTGCGGCTCTTTATCAGGTGATGAACCGTCATTATCGGCCTCTATTGCGCGGTTAGCTTCACCCGCATTTTTAGCATGTTCAATATAAACGTGTTGTAGCTTACCTTTAAAACCATTATCCCAATCAACACTGTCATCTTGATTACCCGTTAACACTAAATGTTTAACATTTACTGCGCCACCAAAAAACTCGACACCGTCATCCGCATTGGCATGCACTTGAATGTAATCAAGGGTTGTTCCTGAGCCAACACCACCAAAAGTAATACCATTTAGCTCATTGTCTGGGGCTATTTCAAAACCTGCATACTTAACCACAACATATTTAAGCGTACCTGAATCATCTTCCCAATCTGTACCGCCAAATACTGCACCTTCAGAAACACCTTCTATTTGAATTGCACAAGAACTACCATCGGTAGGACATTTATTTGAAGGTGCGTTACCTAAAATCACCATACCGCCCCATTGACCCGCAGTAGTCTCTTCACCTTTAACATCTTGTAATGAAGTAAAAATAATAGGTTTGGTTTTTGAACCTTGTGCCATAATTTTTGCATCACGGTGAACCACTAAGTAATCACCACCTGATTGACCAAATAACACCGCACCGGCATCAATCGTTAACGTTGTACCTGCCATTACTTCTAAACCACCACTAATAGCATACATAACCTGTTTACCATCAGTATTAGCCACTAGCGTGCTATCTTCGGTAATTTGCCCGTTAAGCACTTGCACTTGTACATCAAAACCAAGAACGGCTGAAATATCGTTGCTAAGTGCAGTATTTGATGTTCCTGCTAGTTCAGTGTTTACTCCTGATGTAGGTGCAGTTGGTGCTGGATTATTGATAATAGTATCACCCACTGAGTTATCTACATCAGAGGTTAAATTGATATCGCCGCCACAAGCCGCTAAGCCCAATGATAAGGCAGCAATAATTGCTGTATTTATTGCATTACGTTTGAATGTTTTGCTTTTCATGTTTAAAGTCATGTTTTATTTCTCTGTAGAGTTAATTTGTAAAATGTGCTTTTTTAGTAATTGAGCAACATGCTACAAGGTCAAAATGACAGAAATGTTATGGAAATATGACTCTTTGGTGACGGTAATATTGCAGATTAATGACAAGGGCTGTATAGATAAAACAAAAAAGCGCCCGTAGGCGCTTTATCAATCAAAGTTTATTTTCTGTTTTAGTATGTAGTAACGTGACTAACCACCGTGAACAATACGCTTGTTAATTAAGTCTTCAACCACACTCGGATCAGCTAATGTTGATGTATCACCTAAACTATCAACATCGTTTTCAGCAATCTTACGCAAGATACGACGCATAATTTTACCTGAACGAGTTTTAGGTAAACCCGGAGCCCACTGTAAATAATCAGGCTTAGCAAAACGGCCTAGCTCTTTAGCAACAAACTCTTTCAATTCTTTATTAAGCTCATCAGATTCTTCTGCATTTGCCATTAAGGTTACATAACAGTATACGCCTTGACCTTTAATTTCATGCGGGTAACCAACTACGGCAGCTTCTGCTACAGCAGGATGAAGCACTAAAGCACTTTCAATTTCAGCGGTACCAAGACGATGACCAGAAACATTTAATACATCATCAACACGACCTGTGATCCAGTAGAAACCATCTTCGTCACGTTTAGCACCATCACCAGTAAAATAATTACCAGGATATTGACCTAAATAAGTTTGATAAAAACGATTGTGATCGCCATATACGGTGCGTAATTGTCCCGGCCAACTAGCCGTCATCACTAACAAGCCTTGGTTTTCACCTTCTAAATTATTACCGTCTTTATCAAATAAAGCAGGTTGAACACCAAAGAATGGTTTACCTGCACAACCCGGCTTCATATCGACTGCGCCCGGTAATGACGTAAGCATAATACCGCCCGTTTCTGTTTGCCACCACGTATCAACTATTGGGCAATTACTCTTACCAACCACTTCATAATACCAATGCCAAGCTTCAGGGTTAATAGGCTCGCCCACTGTACCAAGTAAACGTAATGAAGAAAGATCTGCTTTTTCCACAAGGTCATCACCAATACTCATTAAGGCGCGAATAGCTGTTGGTGCAGTATAAAACACATTAACTTTATGTTTTTCACATACTTGCCAAAAACGTCCTGCATCAGGGTAAGTTGGCACACCTTCAAATACTAAAGTAGTTGCACCATTTGCTAACGGGCCATAGAAAATATAAGAATGACCAGTGATCCAACCTGCATCAGCAGTACACCAGTAAATTTCATCTTCTTTATAATCGAACACATATTTATGAGTCATCGCAGCATACAAAATATAACCGCCACAAGTGTGAACCACACCTTTTGGTGTACCTGTTGACCCCGAAGTATAAAGAACGAACAATGGATCTTCAGCATCCATAATTTCTGGTTCGCAAATAGCAGGTAAATTTGCTACCGCATCAGCATAGTTAATATCAATTTTTTCATTCCAAGCAACATCACCGCCTGTACGAGTAACCACAATAACTGAATGAACATTAGGACAATCTGCAACAGCAGCATCTACATTGGCTTTAAGTGGAATACGTTTACCGCCACGTACCGATTCGTCAGCAGTAATAATTACCTGACAATCAGCATCAAGTACACGCGCTTTTATTGACTCTGTAGAGAAACCACCAAATACCACAGAATGAATTGCACCAATACGCGCACACGCTAACATGGCATAACCTACTTCAGGGATCATCGGCATGTAAATACAAACACGATCACCTTTTTTAACACCTCGCTCTTTTAGCAAGTTAGCAAAACGACAAACATGATCATGCAATTCTTGATAAGTGATTTTTAAATCATCGCTTGGATCATCACCTTCAAAAATAATAGCCGTGTTATTCGCTTTAGTGGCTAAATGGCGATCAATACAGTTATAACTCACATTTAATTTGGCACCAGAAAACCAGTTAATTTCAGAGTTTTTCAAATCAACTTTGCTAACGCTATCCCAAGGTTGGTACCAATCAATAAATTCTTTCGCTTGTTCACCCCAAAATACATCAGGTTGTTCAATAGATTGCTTATACATAGCATCATAGGTAGCAGCATCAATATGAGTATACGCCTTCGCTTTGTCTGATACAGGATAACAAGGTTTTAATTCATTCATGTGATATTCCTTCAGGGGTGATAATACCCAGTGTAATAATTTTTATTTTTGCTTTATTTAAGCAATTAAGATTAACTTAATGCTAATTTTTTTACACTAATATTTATATACGCCTTTAGTCTTAACCCAAAATAATATGAATTAATAGTAGCGTTATATTAGCTATTTTTGTGTCAACAACCAGTAATGAATGTTTATAAGCTATAGCGGCTTTATTTAATTAGCAACAATGCATTGAAAGCGCCCTTCACAACGCTGCTATTTACGGGATAATAAAGCGAGTGAATATCTACTATTTGGTGTATTGATTTTGACAAATATAAAGCGCCTAAAGGCGCTTTATATTAACGTGATAAAATAACTGAGCAAAGTGGTTTTATAGATTATAACCCGACTCTTCATGCTCAAATTGATCTAAACCATTGACCTCTTGCTCTTCATCAACACGCAGTCCATTGGTCATCAAACCAACCAATTTTAATAAAATATAAGTAACAACGGCGGTATAAGCTAATGTTGAAACGATACCAATAAACTGCACACCAACTTGCTCTGCCATGGTTGCAATTCCTTCTGCAAAACCATAACCACTAAAGACACCTAACGTTGTAGCAGAAAAAACACCCGCTAAGAAAGTACCTAAAATACCGCCAACACCATGCACTGGAAAAACATCTAAAGAGTCATCAATTTTCAGTTTCTGTTTAATATATATCGTTGCATAAAAACAAACAAAACCAGCACTTATACCAATAATTAACGCGCCACCAGGACCAACAAAACCAGAAGCAGGCGTAATGGTACCCAAACCTGCGACCATACCAGTAACAGCACCTAACACACTGGCTTTACCAAATTTCTTCCACTCTATTGCAGCCCAAGTTAAGGTACCTGCTGCAGCTGAAATATGAGTAACCAACATTGCCATTGAAGCATCACCATTAGCCGCTAAAGCACTACCACCATTAAAACCAAACCAACCTACCCACAACATACCTGCGCCAGTAACAGTCATCGTTAAATTATGAGGTAACATCGGTGTTCTTGGGAAGCCTCGTCTTGGACCAACAACCATTGCAGCAACAAGCGCTGCAGTACCGGCAGTAATATGTACAACAATACCCCCAGCAAAATCATATATACCCATTTGACTTAACCAACCACCACCCCACACCCAGTGAGTAACGGGAACATAAACGGTCAGTAGCCATAAGCTACTAAAAAGTAATACTGATGAAAATCTCATTCTTTCTGCAAAGCCACCAATAATAAGTGCAGGTGTAATAACCGCAAAAGTCATTTGAAATAGCATAAACAAACTTTCCGGAATATCCCCAGATAAAGCATCCTTACCGATACCATTCATCATGACTTTAGAAAAATCACCAATAAAAGCATTACCTTCACCAAAGGCTAGACTATAACCAACCGTTAACCACAAAATAGAAGAAATAGAGCCGATAGCAAAACACTGCATCAAAATTGAAAGCACATTTTTTTTACGAACCAAGCCGCCATAAAATAATGCTAAACCCGGTAATGTCATTAATAACACAAGGGCTGTCGAGGTTAAAATCCAAGCCGTATTAGCGCCATTAAGCGCACCATCATCGGCAAAAGCTACCCCTGACATTGTTAAAGGTAGAAGAGATAGCGTAAATAGAAATATTCTAGACATCTTTAGTTCCATAGTTATTATGCTTAATCATTTGATAAAACGAGTACAGTCATTTCTCTCAAAACTTGTTATATTTTTCTTTTGCACTATTACCGGCAAAACGGCAAAACACGCACAAAACATGCACAAAATAAGCCACTGATTATTTGCCATATTTAACATAAAGATATAGAGAAAGTACCAAAAAATGGCGCTAACGGTCGCACGATAGTGGTGAAACAAAAAAACCTTACGCACTATAAAAGTGCAATAAGTGTAAGTGTTAAGTAAACTTGCTATAAAGCAAATCTACAACTAATATCAAAAATATTGATAAATTAACCACCTTTCCTAGTATTTTGCTATATCATTTTTTCTAGGGTTTGCTAAAATCTTGTGAAATCAAAAATATAACCTCTTCAATCACAACTTGAGAATGGACATGAAACAACTTTTATTCATTTTATTGGCAATGCTTGTACCTAGTATTGCTTTTGCGTCAGATGCCGCACACCAAACAATTGATTTAACATCTCACTGGCTTGGTTACACTGCTATTGCTATTTTTGTTATTTCTTATACTTTAGTAATTTTAGAAGAACAATTACACTTACGAAAATCTAAACCTGTGTTACTCGCTGCAGGTTTAATTTGGATTCTAATTGCTTGGTATTATGGGGCAAATGGCATGCCACATGCCGCTGAAGTAGCCATTCGCCATAATTTCTTAGAATATGCGGAGTTATTCTTCTTCTTACTTGTAGCCATGACCTACATAAACGCCATGTTAGAGCGTAACGTGTTTGATGCCTTACGAGACTGGTTAGTAGTAAAAGGCTTTAGTTATAAAGAACTCTTTTGGTTAACAGGTATCCTTGCCTTCTTTATCTCCCCTATTGCAGATAACTTAACTACAGCATTAATTATGTGTGCTGTCGTACTTGCAGTGGGTAAAGACGAACCTAAATTTATAGCATTAAGTTGTATCAATATTGTTGTCAGCGCAAATGCTGGTGGTGCTTTCAGCCCATTTGGTGATATTACAACGTTAATGGTTTGGCAAAAAGGTATTATTCAATTCCAAGAGTTTTTTGTTTTATTTATCCCTTCTGTTGTTAACTTTCTTATTCCTGCTTTCATCATGCAGTTTGCTATTCCAAAAGGAAAGCCTGCAGCGCAGTCAAGTAAAATGACCCCTATTAAACATGGTGGTTTAGTGATTGTAGGTTTATTTATTTTAACAATAATCACGGCTGTTTCTTTCCATAACTTCTTACACTTACCCCCCGTTTTTGGCATGATGTTAGGTTTAGCTTATCTTAAACTCTTTGGTTACTACATTCGCATGAGTGGTAAAGGAGAAATTGATAAGTCGGATATGCCAACAGGTCACGCCATTGAAGATGACTTTGATATTTTTGATAAAATAGCTAAAGCCGAGTGGGATACATTATTCTTCTTCTACGGTGTTATTTTAGCTGTTGGTGGTTTAGGTTTCATCGGTTACTTAGGTATGACGTCTGAATTTATGTACGGAGAGCTAGGTGCTACTAATGCAAATATTTTAGTAGGTCTTCTTTCGGCAATTGTTGATAACATCCCGGTCATGTTTGCTGTATTAACTATGAACCCAGACATGTCACATTCTCAATGGCTATTAGTAACATTAACAGCAGGCGTTGGTGGTAGCTTATTGTCTATTGGCTCAGCAGCTGGTGTTGCCTTAATGGGACAAGCTCGCGGTTATTACACTTTCTTTAGTCACTTAAAATGGGCTCCAGTGATAGGTTTAGGTTACGCTGCTAGTATTTATGTTCACTTGCTGATTAACGGTTAGAAATTGTAACAATTACAATTGATATAATTAATAATTTAATAACTTAGTTTGTTATTATAAAAAGCTTCTAAATTCACTTTAGAAGCTTTTTTTATTTGTGAATTAACGTATAAACAATAGGAAAAAAATGAAATTTTTAAGTAATTTAGCAATCAATTCAAAACCTTGGTTATTGTTAGCATTATCAGCATTAGGCTTAGAGTTATGCGCTTTGTTTTTTCAATACGTTATGGATTTAGCACCATGCATTATGTGTGTGTATCAACGTGTTGCCATTTTCGCCATAGCTCTCGCAGGGTTGATAGGTTTCGCAGGATATAATTATTTAATAACGAGAGTCTTTGCTTTTTCCCTATGGGGTACAGGAGCAATATGGGGGTCAATAATTGCATTAGAGCATGTAGAAATACAAGAGAATGCTGGCTCTTTATTTTTTAGTTGTGACTTTTTTCCTAACTTTCCAACATGGGCGCCATTACACGAATGGATCCCCTTTTTATTTGAAGCAACGGGTGATTGTGGCGATATAAATTGGCAGTTTTTAGGATATAGTATGCCACAGTGGATGGTTGTCGTTTATGGTGTTTATACACTGGCTTTTGCCGCAATTTTAGCGAGCAGATTAATACACGCGAAAAAACCTTAAAAATAAAATAATAGCCTTGATTTCTTCAAGGCTATTTCAAACGTTAAAACATTTATCTTATGATAGGCGCAGCAACACCAGCAGCAACATAAGGAATAACTTGTTTAATAACGCCAGCTATATCAACTTGGTGATCAAAATCACTTAAAGCAATATCAATTAAAGCGTCACTTGATGACATAGTAAAAACGATAGTCCCCATAGTAAAATGTAGTCTCCAAAACATTTCTTCTGTACTTAACTCTGGGTAAGCTTTATGAACCGCTTCGGTAAAATTAGTAAAAACACCAGGATACTGGCTAGTTAAAAACCAACGTAAAAATCCTTGGCTATCGGTGTAACCTCGGCCTAATAATTGTAAAAAAGTGCTGGTGCCATTATCTTTAAAATTATTTAAATGCAGCAACGGCTCAATAAAAGCAGAAAAAACCTCGTTTAAACTTGGTTTAATTTCACTTGTACAAATTGCCACCAAAGCCGACTCTAGACGAGGGCCTAGTTCATTCATATAACGAGACATAACAGCTTTAATCAATTCTTTTTTAGAGCCAAAGTGATAATTAACTGCAGCTAAGTTCACTTCAGCATCTCTGGTAATTTCTCTTAACGATGTACCATTAAAGCCTTTATTAGCAAAAAGAATCTCTGCCGCATCTAAAATTTTATTTTTTGTACTCATACACCCTATTACCAATAACCCTAATAATACCAACAGTAAAAATTCAAACAGCTGTTTAAAATAGCCCATTTATTACTATCAGGTCAAGCGCTATCAATAGCTAAATATAATTCATCAATTAGTTGTAGAAAAATCAAACTATTTTTAATGGCAACTTTCAAATATATTGAACATATACCCATACATGTTTAATTCCTGATTTAGTGGTCTGATCTGTCAATCTGCACTGAGTCTTTTTTTTGTATATTTCGGTACTTAAAGTATAACAATCAATTTCTAGCAAATGGTGGCATTAAATTACAAACTGTTACGCATTCTATACAGTAAAAAACACTTAAGCGCAGTATGATAGTTTCACTTTCAAAGCTTAACAGCTCCTAGCAATCAAGCATTTAAAGTAAATTATTACTCCCTTGTTTATGTTTTCATATTGTAGTTTTGACTCATTCATCCCCTTGAATGAGTCTTTTTTTTACCTGATATATTCCTTCACAGAATCTTTGCATTATGATTATCTTTCCATATACTAAATCCACCCGATAATTAATAAAACAGACTTGATCTCTAATGATAAAAATAAAAAATACATTTAAGTTTACGGCTATTGCTTTAATCGTTGCTACTTCATTGACTGGCTGTAACCAAGATAAAAAAGATAACAGCGCAACTGCACAAGTAAAACAAGCACCCGCAAAAGCTTTAACAAGTAAAGATGCACAAGCATTTTTAGATGAAGTTGCCCAAGAAATGGTGAAGTTAGGCGTATCTGGTGCGCGAGCCGCATGGATATACTCAAACTTCATTACTGAAGATACTGCATCACTTGCTGCAGAAGCCGATCAAAAATCCACAGAGGCTGGCGTGCGCTTTGCTATGCAAGCAGCAACATTTGATAATGTAGAAGTAAACCCAACTCAACGCCGTCAATTAAACATTCTTAAACAATCCTTAGTATTGCCAGCTCCACAAAATTCTAAAAAATCAGCTGAACTTGCTAAAATTGGTGCTAAATTAGGTAGTATTTACGGTAAAGGCAGTTACACTACTAAAGCAGGTAAAAAGCTTAGTTTAGGTGATATGACTTCCACCATGGCTACTTCTCGTGATTACGATGAACTATTAGAGATGTGGACTGGCTGGCGTGAAATTAGCCCGCCAATGAAAACATTGTACACACGCCAAGCCGAGTTAGCTAACGAAGGTGCTAACGGCTTAGGCTATAAAGATCTAGGTGCAATGTGGCGTTCAAACTACGATATGCCTGCTGATGATTTTGCCAAAGAGTTAGATAGACTTTGGGGACAAGTTAAGCCGTTATATGATGATTTACATTGTTATGTTCGTAGCGAGTTAGGTAAACAATATGGGACAGATAAAGTTCCACAAGACAAACCAATCCCTGCTCACCTTTTAGGTAATATGTGGGCACAATCTTGGGGCAATATCTACGATGTTGTAGCACCGATAGATGCCGATCCGGGTTACGATGTAACTAAGCAGTTAGCCGCTCATAACTACGATGAAGTGAAAATGGTTAAAGGCGCAGAGAAATTTTTCACTTCCCTTGGCTTTGATGCACTACCTGAAACCTTCTGGACTCGTTCATTATTTACCAAACCTGCTGACAGAGACGTAATTTGTCATGCCTCTGCATGGGATTTAGATGCAAAAGACGATTTGCGTATTAAAATGTGCATTCAAAAAACGGGTGAAGAGTTTTCAGTTATTCATCATGAGTTAGGACATAACTTCTACCAACGTGCCTATAAAAACCAACCTGTTTACTTCCAAAACAGTGCTAACGATGGTTTCCATGAAGCCATTGGTGATACTATCGCCCTTTCAGTTACACCAAAATACTTGAAAGAAATAGGCTTAATTGACACCATTCCTGATGAGTCAAAAGACATTGGTTTGTTAATGAAAATGGCGTTAGATAAAGTAGCATTTATTCCATTTGGATTACTTGTAGATCAATGGCGTTGGAAAGTCTATTCTGGCGAAGTAACTCCTGAAAACTACAATACAGCTTGGTGGGAATTACGTGAAAAATATCAAGGTGTAGCAGCTCCTGTTGGCCGAGATGCCGACGCTTTTGATCCTGGAGCAAAATATCACGTACCTGGTGGCGTTCCGTACAGCCGTTATTTCTTAGCACACATTCAGCAATTTGAATTCCATCGTGCCTTATGTGAAATTTCAGGTAATACTGATCCAATTCATCGTTGTTCAATTTACAACAACAAAGATGCAGGTAAAGCACTTAATACCATGTTAGAAATGGGCTCTAGCCAACCTTGGCAACAAGCTTACAAAGTATTAACAGGTAATGAACAAATGGATGCTACCGCTATTTTAGATTACTTTGCTCCACTGCATACTTGGTTAAAAGATAAAAACCAAGGTAAACAATGTGGTTTCTAAATTGTTAGCTGGTTAAAGTTCTAACTGATGAAACAAAACCCTAACATCTGTAATGTTAGGGTTTTATTGTTTAAATGATTAAAAGAGTAAAACTAATGAATTCCATACTTACGCAATTTCATGGCTATTTTGTTGTGAGAAACCTTTAAGCGCTCGGCTAATTTACGTGTTGTTGGAAATAATGGATAAAGTTGTGATAATAGTTTTTCTTCGAATGCAGCTTGAGCGCTAGACCAATCTATAACAGACTGCGGTGCACTTACATCAAGAGAAATATCATCCAGTGAATGATTTATATTTGGAGATAATTTAGTTAACGCTTGTTCAACACATTCAGCTTCAATAACTGGCGCAGTATTTAATGCAATCACTGAAAATAAAACGTTTTGTAACTGTCTAATATTTCCCGGCCAGCGATAAGCTTGTAATAATTTTAAAGCTTGCTCACTCAATTTAGGTGCTTTGCCACCCTGCTCTGCTTTTTTCACTTGCTTTGCTGCATTCTTAATAAAGTGTGTTGAGAGTAAAATAATATCGTCAGTTCGTTCTCTTAGCGGCGGTAAATCTAAACTAAGAACATTTAAACGATAGTAAAGATCTTCCCTAAACAATTTCTGAGATATTAACTTAGCCAAGTTTTGATGAGTAGCACTAATAATCCTAACATTAGCGTGTAATTCCTTTGTACCACCAACACGGCGATAAGAAAAATCTTGTAAAAAGCGTAACAGCTTAGCTTGAAAATAAGTCGACATTTCCGCAATTTCATCAAGAAAAATGCTGCCACCTTCAGCTAACTCAATCAGTCCCGGTTTTCCTGATTTTTTAGCGCCAGTAAAAGCCCCTGCACTATAGCCAAACAGCTCACTTTCTAACAAATGCTCAGGTAAAGCAGCACAATTAATAGCCAAAAAAGGTGCTTTTGATCGATTACTGCTTTGGTGTAGCGCACGAGCAATTAACTCTTTGCCTGTGCCTGTTTCACCTCCAATTAAAACCGGTAGATCTAATTTTGCAAAGCGCTTACTTTGTTCTTTCAGTAATAAAATATTTGCTGATTTACCTATAATATTATCAAAGTTCTGCTCATGATGAGTTTGCATCAAAGCAAGCTGTCTACCAATTGCCGTCATTGAACGTAAAGTGATCATTGCGCCTGTGATTTGATTCAAAGCACTTGCAAGTTTGCTAGCAACGGGCGTTATTTCAGCTAAGTAGGTTTTGCCATTAAAGACTAAAGAAAGCGTGCTTGCTTTATCTGTTAGTAAGCTTTGATATTTTTGTTCAATAAAATATTCTATTGATAAGCCAATAATAGCTTTGGCTTTTCGATCTTTGAGGGTCAATTTATGAGTGGCTGAATTTACCGCTAAAATAATGCCTTTATTATCAATATCAATAATAGGATCGGGCATTCTGTCTAACAATGTTTGTAAGTGATTTTCTCGTTGCTCAATGGGTAATAGAGCAACCTCTTTAATGCTGATAATTCCTTTTACCTTTATTAAGCAATGACTAATATCTTCTAAAGACAAAGGATAACGCTCAATGTGCACAAAAGTAAATTCTGTACTCACTTCCACCGCTTTTAAATTCCATGCTTGCTGAGCAAAAGTCGACAGTATTTCCTGACTAATACCTATTCTATCTGTTGATTGAATTTTTACGCGCATAGCAACACCAGTAATAAAAACGGTACATGTAATAATATTATTACAATAGCATAAAAAAGCTAACAGCCCCATAAAATAAGCTATTTTCACTACATTTTATAAAAATAATATGGTTTTGTAGACACATACCGTAATAAAAAAAATACAACAAGTATTCCCTTAAGATAAAATAACTACAACATATTGAAATATAACAAAAAATAAATTATGGCAACCGAATTGCTTTGGACACACTAAGTTTACATAATTTATTAATACCACTTGAGAGAAGTATGACCAAAAATAACAAAAGCCACTTCAATAGCCAATCAATAGAAACACAAGCCATTCATTCTGGCCGCATTAACGATGAGCAATTTGGCTCACTCGCTACACCACTTTATCAAACATCAACATTCATTTTTGACGATGCCCAACAGGGTGCTGACCGCTTTGCAGGTGAAAGCGAAGGTTTTATTTATACACGTTTAGGTAATCCAACCACACGCCAATTAGAAATGCGTGTTGCCGCAATGGAAGGGATGGAAGATGCTGCCGCAACAGCAACTGGTATGGCAGCAGTTTCAGCCGCTTTGTTAACCAATTTACAAGCTGGCGATCACATGATTTCTTCAAAAGCTGTTTATGGTTGTTCTTTCGCCTTAATGAATCATATGCTGAAAAAGTTTGGTATTGAGGTAACCTTTGTAGACATGACCGAACCTGAGAACATTAACGCCTCCGTTCAAGAAAACACCAAATTAGTTTTCTTAGAAACACCAATCAACCCAAACTTAGTGGTTCTAGATTTAGAAAAAATTTGTGCTATAGCTAAAGAGCATCAATTGTTGTCAATTGTTGATAACACTTTCTTGACCCCTGTTTTACAACAGCCTGCAAAATTTGGTGCTGATATTGTTATCCATAGCGCAACTAAATACTTAAATGGTCATGGTGATGTTGTTGCAGGTATTGTTTGCGGTAACAATGAAATGATCACCGACATTAAGTTAACTACACTAAAAGATATTGGCGCAACAATGAGCCCACACGATGCTTGGTTAATTATGCGCGGTATAAAAACGCTACCTATTAGAATGGAACGCCACTGTAGTAATGCACAAAGCGTTGCTGAATTTTTAGAGCAACATCAAGCCGTTGGTCAAGTTTACTACCCTGGTTTAAAATCTCACCCAGGTAACAAGTTTATTGGCAAACAAATGAAAGCCGCTGGTGGTGTGATCGCTTTTGAATTAAACACTGACTTAAAAGGCGGTGCTGACTTTATTAATAATATGCAATTATTTTCTATTGCTGTGAGCTTAGGCGATGCTGAATCATTAATTCAACATCCAGCGTCAATGACACATTCTCCTTATGGGCCAGAAGAGCGAGCAGAAGCAGGCATCACAGATACATTGATAAGAATATCAGTAGGTTTAGAGAATGTTGATGATATTATTAATGATTTACGCCAAGCACTTACAAAAGTAACTATGCATACTGTCGATAAAATTGAAGTAAAAAAGGCAGTAACGGCTGCCTAATGATCTGCTTCATTTGAAATAAGTGAGTTTATAGAGATTCTAAAATGACTGATATTTTTGGTAATAATTTTTCTTTTAAACTCATTAATTCAACATCTGAATATGGCATTAACGGATGTTGTCCCCAAATAGGCTTAGGCCAACTAACATCATTTTTATAGCGCACTACATGATGGACATGCAATTGTTCAACAACGTTACCAAGTGCAGCTACATTCATTTTATCACCCAAAAACACCTGCATAAGCAATTCGCTTAACATGCTTGATTCATTTAACAATTGTTGCTGTTGCTGCCAATCTAACTGATATATATCAGTAACATTACTAACTTTAGGTACTAGAATAAACCAAGGATAGGCACTGTCATTACACAGTAATAATTTACACAATGGAAAATCAGCCAATTCAAAACAGTCATTAGCCAACTGTGGATGCAAATTAAATGGCTCTGATATGGTTACGTTTTCTGACATGATGACCCCTCAGACATAGTTTTTATCTTTTGTTCTTTCTGCCACGACCACGCGCTAACTTTTTAGCTTCACGAGCGGCTACCTTTTTCGCTTCTTCTTCTGCAAAATAAGCATTTTCTTTATCTATAATGTCAGGCATTTCAAACGTGATAGCACCTAGAGTTTTATCTCTGATCTCATTAATTAAAATGACTGAAGCCTTGTGCATATCAATACGACCACCACTTCGAACACAACTACGTTTTCGACCTATAGCTTCGATTAAGTCTTCTTCATGCGCAGGTAATTCGTTCAGTTTATAACGTTCCATCACACGCTCAGGGTAGTTTTTCAACAAATATTCAGCGGCAAAATAGGCAATATCATCATGATCAAAAGCGGTGTCTTTAACAGCACCCGAAACCGCTAAGCGATAACCACTATTTAAATTAGCAATTTTTGGCCATAACATGCCCGGTGTATCAAAAAGGTATAATCCTTCTTCTAAACGAATACGCTGTTGACCTTTAGTTACGGCAGGCTCGTTGCCTACTTTAGCTTTAGCTTTCCCGACCAGAGTGTTTATTAATGTTGATTTACCTACATTTGGAATACCCATGATCACGGCATTAATTTGCTTACCCTCTTCATTTTTATTGGGAACTAATTTTTTAATTAATGCTGGAATTGTTTTCGCTATTGCTGAGTTTTCTGTGGTTAAGGCGATAGCTTTTACATTATGCTGTGACTCTAGATAATCGAGCCAAATTTTCGTTTTATCCGCATCGGCTAAATCACTTTTATTTAAAATTTTAATAAGTGGCTTGTCACCTCTTATTTCTGTGATCATTGGGTTTTCACTACTAAATGGTAAGCGGGCATCACACACCTCTATTACAACATCAATTTGCGGCAAAATTTCTTTAATCTCTTTTTGCGCTTTGTGCATATGACCGGGAAACCAGTTAATTGCCATGAAAATTCCTAATGAGTTACAAAGTTTATGGTGTGGATTTTAGCAAGCTTTACCTTGGGTAAAAAGGATATTAATGAACTAAAGTAATAAACTTTGTTTAAAAAATTAAACTTTTTTAACTCTCTGCCTGTTAATAATTCAACAATAAAAGGAAAAAAACCCGCATCACCTATATAGGTAACACGGGTTTTTACTTCTAGTCTGTAACTTAGTACTTGCTGCTTAATATAAGCAGAAAGCTTTATTACCAACCAGTTTTCTCTTTAAGTGCAACACCAATATCTGCTAAAGAACGAACAGTCTTAACACCAGCAGCTTCAAGCGCAGCAAATTTCTCATCAGCTGTACCTTTACCACCAGCGATAATTGCGCCAGCATGTCCCATACGCTTACCTTCTGGTGCCGTTACACCAGCAATATAAGATACTACAGGTTTAGTAACATTAGCTTTGATGTATTCCGCTGCTTCTTCTTCAGCCGTTCCACCAATTTCACCAATCATTACAATTGCTTCAGTTTGAGGATCGTTTTGGAACATTTCCAATACGTCAATGAAGTTAGTACCCGGAATAGGGTCACCACCAATACCTACACAAGTAGATTGGCCGAAACCTGCATCAGTAGTTTGCTTAACGGCTTCGTACGTTAACGTACCAGAACGAGAAACAATACCAACTTTACCTGGTAAATGAATGTGACCAGGCATGATGCCGATCTTAGTCTCACCTGGCGTAATAACACCAGGACAGTTAGGACCGATCATACGAGCGTCACTTTGATCAAGCTTAGCTTTAACGTCAACCATATCTAAAGTTGGAATACCTTCAGTGATAGTAACGATAATTTTAATACCAGCATCAATAGCTTCTAAAATTGCATCTTTACAGAACGGTGCAGGAACATAGATAACTGTTGCAGTTGCGCCAGTTGCTTCTACTGCATCACGTACTGTGTTGAATACAGGTAAACCAAGGTGCGTTTGACCGCCTTTACCTGGGCTTACACCACCAACCATTTGTGTACCGTAATCAATAGCTTGCTCTGAGTGGAAAGTACCTTGGCCACCAGTGAAACCTTGACAGATAACTTTAGTATCTTTATTAATTAATACAGACATTATTTGCCCTCCGCAGCTGCTACAACTTTAGTCGCAGCATCGGTTAATGATTCAGCAGCAATGATGTCTAAGCCAGAATTTTTAAGAACTTCACGACCTAATTCAGCATTAGTACCTTCTAAACGTACAACTACTGGTACTTTAACTCCTACTTCTTTAACAGCACCAATAATACCTTCAGCAATCATGTCACAACGAACGATACCGCCAAAAATGTTAACTAAAACAGCTTTAACATTTTCGTCACTAAGAATGATTTTGAATGCTTCAGAGACACGTTCTTTGTTTGCACCGCCACCAACATCAAGGAAGTTAGCTGGCTTGCCACCATGTAAGTTAACAATATCCATAGTACCCATTGCAAGGCCGGCACCGTTAACCATACAACCAACCGTACCATCAAGAGCTACATAGTTAAGCTCCCATTGCGCGGCATGTGCTTCACGTTCATCTTCTTGAGATGGATCATGGAAAGCACGGATTTTAGGTTGACGGTATAAAGCATTACCATCAATACCAATTTTACCGTCTAAACAATGAAGGTTACCTTCGTCAGTAATAACTAACGGGTTGATTTCTAATAATGCAAAATCGAAATCTTCAAACATTTTAGCAAGACCCATAAAGATCTTAACAAATTGCTTCATTTGAGTAGGATTTAAAGCTAATTTAAAACCTAATTCACGAGCTTGATAAGGTTGAGCGCCTACTAAAGGATCAATTGCCGCTTTGTGAATTAACTCTGGAGTTTCTTCAGCAATCTTCTCAATATCAACACCGCCTTCAGTAGAGGCCATGAAAACAACTTTTTGTGAAGCTCTATCAACAACAGCGCCAAGGTATAACTCGTTAGCAATGTCAGTACAACTTTCAACTAAAATTTTAGAAACCGGTTGACCGTTCGCATCTGTTTGGTAAGTAACTAAGTTTTTACCTAACCAGTTTTGGGCGAAATCTTTGATTTCTTCTTTCGTTTTAACTAGCTTAACACCGCCAGCTTTACCACGGCCACCCGCGTGTACTTGAGTTTTAACAACCCACATATCGCCGCCAATTTTGTCAGCCGCTTCGGCAGCTTCTTGAGGTGTATCGCAAGCGAAACCTTCAGAAACTGGTAAACCATATTCAGCGAATAATTGTTTCGCTTGATATTCATGCAAATTCATGGTGTTTTATCCATTTATCTGTAAATGAAAGCTAGCGTTTTCTTTTATATTCATTAAATAATAAAAAAGAGAACAAAAGCCAATGAAAAGTTGACAGATTATAATACAAAAGCTCTAGTGACGGTAGTCAAAAGAGCTAAATGTAGGCGGGAATTTATTCCCGATCAGCGCGAACAAGTTCCCGCCTACAATTTATCTGAAACTATATATCTGAAAACTATATAATCTGAAAATTATACATCTAAAAGTAGGCGTGTTGGATCTTCTAATAACTCTTTAATCGTTACTAAGAAACCAACAGATTCTTTACCATCAATTAAACGATGATCATAAGAAAGTGCTAAATACATCATAGGTAAAATTTCAACTTTACCATCAACTGCCATAGGACGGTCTTGTATTTTATGCATTCCTAAAATTGCTGCTTGCGGTAAGTTAAGAATTGGCGTTGAAAGTAACGAACCAAATACACCACCGTTAGTAATAGTAAAATTACCACCCGTCATATCAGCAATTGAAAGCTTACCATCACGACCTTTAATCGCTAAATCTCGGATGCCATTTTCAATAGCTGCCATACCTAGTTGATCACTATCACGTAATACAGGCGTTACTAAACCGCGAGGCGTAGATACTGCAATAGAGATATCAAAAAAGTTATGATAAACAATATCATCGCCGTCAATTGAAGCATTAACTGCTGGATAGCGCTTAAGTGCCTCAGTTACTGCTTTTACGTAGAAAGACATAAAGCCTAAACGCGTATCATGAGTTTTCTCGAACAAGTCTTTATATTGCTTACGTAAATCCATAATAGGCTTCATGTTAACTTCATTAAAAGTCGTTAACATGGCAGTAGAGTTTTTCGCTTCTAATAAACGCGTCGCAATAGTTTTACGCAAGCGTGTCATAGGAACACGTTTTTGTGTGCGTTCACCTAAGTCTTGTACAGCAGGCGTTGCCGCTTTGGTTGGAGCTTTCCCTTGTGAAGATTTGGCTGCAACAGCCGCTTCAACGTCTTCTTTAGAGATGCGGCCACCTTTTCCTGAGCCTTTAACATCACCGGCAGATAAACCTTTTTCAGTCATTAAACGACGAACAGATGGGCTCGCTAATTCATCAGTGCTTACCGCTTCTTCAGAGGTTGCTGTAGCAGTAGTATTGGCTGTTGCGCCTGCGTTTAATTCACCAATTTTTTGTGCGCCTAGTACTGTGTCGCCTTCAACATGGATGATTTTACCAATCAAACCGTTGTCTTGAGCAACAACTTCTAGTACAACTTTGTCGGTTTCAATATCAACTAGATTTTGATCAACAGTTACACTCTCGCCCTCAGCTACATGCCAAGTTGCAACAGTTGCATCGGCAACAGATTCGGGTAAGACAGGAACCACAATATCAATTACTTTGCTTGAACCATCAGCCTCTACAGGAGCCGAAACTGTTTGAAGCACAGCTGTTCCCTCACTATTACCTTCTGAGAAAGTACCAATAACTTGGTCGCCTAATACAGTAGCGCCCTCTACTTGGCTGATGTCAGTTAAAACACCATCACAGGTAGCTGGTACTTCCAATACTACTTTATCTGTTTCAATATCAACAATAACTTGATCTCGAGTAAATTTTTCGCCTACCTGAACATGCCAAGTGGCTACTGTTGCATCAGCAACTGACTCAGGTAATACTGGAACTTTTATTTCGGTTGTCATTTTTTATTCCTTACAATCTTTTTTACGCTCACTTACACGCCACCTTTAAGTGCCGTGTAAGTGTGCACTCAATAGCTAATCTAATGTTAACGCTTGAGTGACAAGCGCTTGTTGTTCTTTTACATGAACTGACATATAACCAACAGCAGGTGCTGCTGAGGCATTACGCCCTGCATACATCAAATAAGTACCTTCAGGGATAACTGCTCTAAAGTGATGCTGAGAACAATACCAAGCACCTTGGTTTTGAGGCTCTTCCTGACACCAAACAAATTGCTTCACGTGCTGGTAATCTTTAATTGCATGTTGAAGCTCTTTATCTGGGAATGGGTATAACTGCTCAATACGAATAATAGCAACATTGTTAAGTTCATTTTTACGACGCTGCTCAAGCAACTCGTAATAAACTTTACCACTACAAAATACTACTCGTTCAACAGCTTTTGCATCTAATTCATCAATTTCACCAATAACATTTTTAAATTCACCTGTTGCAAGCTCTTCTAGAGAAGATACTGCTAACGGGTGACGTAATAAAGATTTAGGCGACATGACTACCAATGGACGACGCATTGGGCGTACCACTTGACGACGCAGCATATTAAATACTTGCGCTGGTGTTGACGGCACACATACTTGCATATTGTGATCAGCACAAAGTTGCAAGAAACGCTCTAGACGACCTGATGAATGTTCAGGTCCCTGCCCTTCATAACCATGTGGTAAGAGCATAGTTAAACCGCATAAACGACCCCACTTTTGCTCACCAGAACTAATGAATTGATCAAACACTACTTGTGCACAGTTAGCAAAATCACCAAATTGTGCTTCCCAAATAGTTAAACCTGCGGGCTCTGCCGTGGTATAACCATATTCAAAAGCAAGTACAGAAACTTCAGATAATACTGAATCATGCACATCAAAAGGACCTTGGCCTTCACTGATGTTTTGCAGTGGAGTGTACGTACTACCGTTATCTTGATTGTGTAAAACTGCATGACGATGAGAGAATGTCCCACGGCCAGAATCTTGACCTGTTATGCGAACACGTTTACCTGCATCAACAATGGATGCATAAGCTATATTCTCAGCCATCCCCCAATCAAGTAGTTTTTCACCTGTGGCCATACTCATGCGTGCATCATAAACCTTTTTAACACGTGAATGCACAGAATGGTCTTCTGGAATAGTGGCAACTTTAACTGCTAGCTCTTTAAGCTTTTCTACAGAAATTTCTTTATCGTATTCATCATCCCACTCATGGCCAAGATAAGGGGTCCAATCTACTGAGTGCTCAGTCATCGGTCGCCATTGATCTACAGTACACTGTCCTTCATCAAGTAATTTGCGATAATATGCAGTTAATTCATCAACTTTAGCTTTTGATAAGCTGCCTTCGCTAATTAACTTATCCGCATATAATTGACGTGGCGTAGCATGCTTCTTAACTATTTTGTACATTAATGGCTGTGTAGTACTAGGTTCATCAGCTTCATTATGACCATGACGGCGATAGCAAACTAAGTCAATAACGACATCACGCTTAAATTCATTACGGTAATCAAGGGCAATTTGTGTCGCTAAAATTACCGCTTCAGGATCATCACCATTAACATGTAATATTGGTGCCTGTACCATTTTAGCAATTTCAGTACAGTATTCACCACTGCGTGTATCTTCCGCTTTTGATGTAGTAAAACCGACTTGGTTATTTATGACAATGCGTACTGTGCCGCCGACTTTAAAAGCACGAGCTTGTGACATATTAAATGTTTCTTGCACAACGCCTTGCCCTGCAATAGCCGAGTCACCATGAATAGTAATAGGTAAAACTAAATCACCTTGGCTACATTCACGTCGATCTAAACGAGCACGTACTGAGCCAATAACAACAGGGTTAACAATTTCTAAATGAGAAGGGTTAAATGCCAAAGCTAAATGAACATTTCCACCTGGGGTAACAAAATCAGACGAATAACCTTGGTGATATTTAACATCACCTGAGCTAGAAATTTCATCATGTTTACCAGCAAATTCATCAAATAATTTAGATGAATTTTTTCCCATAACATTAACTAAAACGTTTAAGCGGCCACGATGTGCCATACCCATGACGACTTCTTTAGTGCCAGCAGTACCTGCACGGGTAATTAACTCTTTCAACATTGGAACAAGTGCATCCCCCCCTTCTAATGAAAAGCGTTTTGCACCTGGAAATTTTGCCCCAAGGTATTTTTCTAAACCGTCTGCTGCAATTAAACCTTTAAGAATTTCAGCTTTTTCATCAACACTTAACGTTAATTGCGACTGAATAGATTCGATACGACTTTGCAACCAACGCTTTTCATCTGTTGAAGTGATATGCATATACTCAGCGCCAAGAGAACTACAATAAGTTTTTCTTAACGTTTTATATAACTCACCTAACTTCATTGATTCTTGACCAACAGCTAACGAACCGACATTGAATTCTTTGTCGAAATCATTTTCAGATAGGTCATGATGTGATAATTGTAAATCACGAACCTTATCTCGTTGCCACAAACCCAATGGATCTAAATTAGCATTTTGATGGCCACGAACCCTAAAAGCATTGATTAACTGTAAAATTTTAACTTGTTTGGCGTCACCACCAGAAGTCACAACTTGTTTTTGTTGCTGCTTAGCTAAAACTTTAAATTCATCGCGAATAGCACTGTGACGGTATTCCACCTCACTGCCTGCAACTTTAGGAAGTTCTGAAAAGATCTCTTGCCACTCTGCAGACACAGAGGTTGAATTATCTAGATATGATTCGTACAACTCTTCGATATAAACGATGTTGCCACCGTTTAAATGGGAAGACTCTAGCCAAGCCTTCATTACACCTTCTGGCATTGCCTTGTTCCTTGCTGAGGTAAAGCAATTAAAATAATGTAATTGTTCAACTTGTTGCTGTATAGCTCAATTTGTGTGTCAAAAGTACTCATTGACGCGCGTCAATTCCGTGCTTTTTTCTTCAATTTGAACCCTACAGCTTTAAGCTAAACAATTACCTGAATACATTTTTAACTTTTTACTAAAAACATCAACACACTGATATTTTTATTTTGGTAATACCTAAACAGTTAGCCTAGGTATTTCCTCTATACAATTAATTCTAAAATTAAACTGCTCGGCTTAATAGCATAGATTTTATATGACCAATGGCTTTAGTTGGGTTTAATCCTTTTGGACAAACATCAACACAGTTCATAATGCCATGACAACGGAATACGCTGTATGCATCTTGCAAACCATCTAAACGCTCTTCTGTTGCAGTATCACGACTATCAATTAAAAAGCGATAAGCATGTAATAAACCTGCAGGCCCGATAAATTTATCAGGATTCCACCAAAAAGATGGACATGAAGTTGAACAACAAGCACATAAAATACATTCGTAAAGACCATCTAACTTATCACGTTCTTCAATAGATTGTATATTTTCACGAGCAGGCTGTTGAGCATCATTAATCAAGTATGGCTTAATTTTTTCATATTGCTCATAAAACTGAGTCATATCAATAATTAAATCACGCACTACTGGCAAACCAGGTAAAGGACGCAATACAATAGTGCTCGCCTTTAATTCTGATAACGGTGTAATACACGCTAAGCCGTTTTTACCATTCATATTTAAACCGTCAGAGCCACAAACACCTTCACGGCATGAACGACGGAATGATAAACTTGAATCTTTTTCTTTAAGAAGAATAAGCGCATCAAGTACCATTAAATCAGAGCCATCTGGTATCTCTAATTCATAGTCTTTCATGTAAGGCTTAGCATCTACATCAGGGTTATATCGGTAAATCGAAAATAACTGTTTCATACCAATTACTCCTTAGTAAACACGAGCTTTCGGTGGGAAAGCTTCGCGGTGAACAGGTTTCATATTAACATCACGCTTACTCATTTCTTCCGTTTCAGGCGTATAAACTGAGTGACACAACCAGTTTTCATCATCACGTTCTGTGAAATCTTGTCTTGCATGAGCACCACGAGATTCAGTACGGAAGTTGGCAGCTTTAGCTGAACAGAATGCTGTTTCCATTAAGTTGTCTAATTCTAAACACTCAATACGTTGCGTGTTAAATTCAGATGACTTGTCGTCTAAACGTGCATCTTTAAGGCGGTCACGAATTTCAGTTAACTCTTTCATGCCCTGCGCCATCGCTTCGCCTTCACGGAAAACCGAGAAGTTCATTTGCATACACTGTTGCAAGTCTTTACGAATTTGCACTGGGTCTTCACCTGTTGTTGAAGATTCCCAACGATTAGTACGAGCAAGTGAAGCTTCTAAATCAGAATCTGAAGCATCTTTAGCATTTTGAGTATCGTTTAAGTAAGTTCCTAAGAAATTACCTGCTGCACGACCAAATACTACTAAATCAAGTAATGAATTACCACCTAAACGGTTAGCACCATGTACTGATACACAAGCAATTTCACCTACTGCGAATAAACCTTCAACAATAGTTTCTTTACCATCAGCACCAATATTAAGGGCTTGACCATTAACATTACAAGGTACACCACCCATTTGATAATGACACGTAGGTATAACTGGAATTGGCTCTTCAGCAGGATCAATATGAGCAAAAGTTTTCGATAAATCACAAACACCCGGTAAACGTTTGTACAAGGTTTCACGACCTAAATGATCAAGCTTAAGCTTAATATGTGGACCCCAAGGACCATCACAACCACGACCTTCACGAATTTCTGTCATCATTGAACGAGCAACAACATCACGACCTGCTAAATCTTTAGCATTTGGTGCATAACGTTCCATGAAGCGTTCGCCGTCTTTATTAAGAAGGTAACCACCTTCTCCACGACAACCTTCAGTTACTAACACACCTGCGCCAGCAATACCCGTTGGGTGGAACTGCCACATTTCCATGTCTTGCATTTGAATGCCAGCACGAAGTGACATACCAACACCGTCACCCGTATTGATGTGAGCATTAGTAGTTGATGCAAAGATACGACCCGCACCACCTGTAGCAAGTACGGTTGCACGAGCTTTAAAATAAACGACTTCACCCGTTTCGATACAAATAGCAGTAGTACCAACAACAGCACCATCACTATTTTTAACTAAATCTAATGCGTACCATTCAGAGTATACGTTAGTTTTGTTTTTAACATTTTGTTGATACAAGCAATGCAATAGTGCGTGACCTGTACGATCAGCTGCTGCTGCGGTACGGGCTGCTTGTTCGCCACCAAAGTTTTTAGATTGACCACCGAACGGGCGTTGATAAATTTTACCCTCTTCAGTACGAGAAAAAGGTAAACCCATTTTCTCTAATTCAATCACAGATTCAGGACCAACTTTACACATGTATTCAATAG
>Ga0209081_1000419_pt1 | contig 25547 bp, 15 predicted proteins | sample GOMGulsemesocosm_4_FD_184636 | JGI IMG/M metagenome (GOLD analysis project Ga0209081, IMG submission 184636) | Methane-oxidizing microbial communities from mesocosms in the Gulf of Mexico - GOM15B Gulf of Mexico (SPAdes) (version 2) | ecosystem: Environmental > Aquatic > Marine > Cold seeps... | reverse complement strand
AACCTTAGCGGCGGGAAAACGCTCACGCAAACCTTTTGCTAATAAACTGAATTCCTCTTCAGCAATTTTGGCGCGGCTACCGTGCCCACAAATTAAAATTCCGCAATGGCTAGGAAGGTTTTGTATAAGACTCATGATGATTTTTTCTGAATTGAATTTAGCTGCTAATTCTACGCTATTACCGTGCGTTGAAATGTATAGCTGATAGAGATTTTGGTTGGGTAGGTGGATTTAAGGTAAATTAGGGGCAGCTCATAGCGTTACCTTGGGTTGAATTGTTATACCGTGTTTCAATCTACGCGAGGTGCTAGTTTTTTTATAAATTGCATTTTTATCCCAATATTTTTGAGCCGCAGATAAAAACTTTTACTTATAAACCATTCATATTAATTTCAACAGCGCTTGGTAAATCACAGCGTCTCGTGTCGATTACCTTTCTCTATTCATAATCGTCCGGAACATCCATTAACTTCTCATATGTTTCTGCAGGGACTAAAATTGCACTGTAGTTTGTATATTTAATAATATACTGCAGAGGTGTTTTTAACTATGCCACTACAGTCTGATGGTTTTTCATTGAATGCTGCCAAATAGGTGAATAATAACTCTTCGTGATAATCGATGAACTGTTTGTAATCAGAGAAACAAAAAAATGGTATTATAGTTAAATAAATCTTGGTGTCAGCGTGTGTTCGATGGAAGTTACCAAGGCGAACGCTTAGGTTAAACAGGGTTGATACAGAGTATGCATAGCAAGTTAGAGCCCAAAGTGGCTATTTTTTTATGTACATTCCAAGGGCAAAGTTACCTAAGAGAGCAGTTAGATTCATTTCAGAAGCAAACCTATAGAGCCTGGGGTTTATGGGCTTCGGATGATGGCTCGGAAGACGGCACTCATGCTGTTTTAGAAGACTATCAATCAAAATGGGGTGATAAGCACTTATCAATTCATTATGGCCCTCAAGAAGGTTTTGTTGCAAATTTTTTATCATTAACATGCAATGCGAATATACAGGCAGATTTTTATGCGTATTCAGATCAGGATGATATTTGGGAGCCTGAAAAACTAGCACGAGCCATTGATAAGTTAAAAACGGTTGCGAGTGATATACCAGCAATTTATTGTGGAAGAACCCGTTTGGTTGATAAAGATAATAATGATATTGGCGCCTCACCTATCTTTAAAAAAGAACCAAATTTTAGTAATGCCTTAGTGCAAAATATCGGCGGTGGCAATACGATGGTGTTTAATCATGCTGCACGTATGTTATTGAGTGATATTGGGGAAGAAGTCAGCGTTATCAGTCATGATTGGTGGGCATATATGGTGATTAGTGGTTGTGGTGGGCGAGTTTTTTATGATGCGTGGCCGAGTTTACGATACCGTCAACATGATACTAATTTAGTTGGAGCAAATAGTTCATGGTTTAGTCGTTTTGTACGCCTTCGGATGTTATGGCGAGGGCGTTTTAAACATTGGAATGATTTGAACCTTGAAGCACTACATCAAAATAAAAATAAATTAACCCCTAATAATGCTGAGATTTTAGAGTGCTTTTCATCCGCTCGAAAGCTTAAATTAATACCGCGTATATGTGGTATACGAAAATCTGGTGTGTACAGGCAAACTAGATTAGGTAATTTAGGCCTTGCTATAGCTACAATTTTTAATAAGCTATAAATCATCTAAAGAAATCTATATTGATAAGTGATATGCAGCATGAAGTGGAAAAATATCGGAGTTTTCTTAATGAGCTTTCAAAAAGAGGACTTATTAAAGAACATGATATTTTAAAAATTAAAAAACTCTTAAAGGAGAGGAGTGCTAGCAATTTACCAAACTTATTACTTGATTTGGGTGCGGTTTCAGAAATAGATATTGCAGATACACTTGCCACTACAAGTGGAAAAAAACGCTTGCTGGCAAAAGAAATCCCTATTTCTCACGAGCTGGATAAGAGCTTACTACGTTTTTTAAGAGAATATTCAATCGTAATTCTTTATTCAAATGAAATGGAAGTTGGTATTGCTGTTGTAGACCCGTTTGATAGTTACATACTGCATGCATTAGCGCTAGCATTGCAGGTTAAGGTCGTTGTGCATGTTGGTGTGCGATCTGAAATTGAGAAAGTGGTACTGCAGCAATCATCTGAACAAGAAATCGAACCATCAGTAAGCGACAAAGCCAGTGATGATGATATTGAACACCTGCGAGATATAGCCAGCGAAGCACCTGTAATTCGGTTTGTAAATGTGCTTTTTCAAAAAGCGGTTGAAGTGCAAGCATCCGATATACATGTAGAGTCAATAGATAAAAGTTTAAAGTTAAGGCTAAGAATAGATGGCGTTCTCAAAGATATAGATCCGCCACCAGCTGGAACTGCCGTGGGTATTATTTCTCGAATAAAGTTGCTGGCTAAAATGAACATTGCCGAAAGGCGTCTACCACAAGATGGGAAAATTCGGAGTCAGATTAATGGTAAAGAATACGATATGCGTATTTCAACCACGCCAACTATTCATGGCGAAAATGTTGTTATACGTTTATTAGACCGCCAACAAGTCAGCTTAAATTTTGAAGAGCTTGGTTTTCAACCCAAAGTGTTATCAAAATTCCTTAATGTACTGTCACAACCTAATGGGGTAATCCTAATAACAGGGCCAACCGGTAGCGGTAAAACGACCACCCTTTATACTGCGCTGACTCATATCAACAAACCAGAATCAAAAATAATAACCGTTGAGGATCCAGTTGAATATGAAGTATCAGGTATTAACCAAATACAGGTTAAGCCAGATATTGGTCTAGATTTTCCCCATATCCTGCGCTCAATTGTTCGCCAAGATCCAGACGTTATCATGATCGGTGAAATAAGGGATTCAGAAACAGCCGCTATCGCCGTTCAATCAGCCTTAACAGGGCATCTGGTTTTATCTACATTACACACCAATGATGCCGCTTCAGGCATGATCAGACTACTCGATATGGGCGTTGATGACTTCTTGCTGGCATCAACAGTTACTGGCATATTAGCGCAAAGGTTAGCAAGGAAATTATGCTCACATTGCAAAACCCCTCAAGTGATTTCAAATGAATTGGCTGAAAAGTTAAACTTAGCCAAAATACTAACATTACAAGAAAGGCAATTTTATTCAGCTAAAGGCTGCGAAGAATGCAGTGGAACAGGCTATAAAGGCAGACTAGTTATATTAGAGTTTTTGGTGGTATCAGAAAAAATAAAACAACAACTATCATCAAATGCTACCGCATCAGACCTCTTAGCCACAGCATTAAACGAAGGAATGGAAACCATGTTTGACGACGGCATAAGAAAAGCAGCTCAAGGGCTAACAACACTTGAAGAAGTGGCTAGATTAACCAAAACCACGGTCTAGAAATGGCATCTTTTTATTGTAAAGCGGTTAATGCAGCAGGCGACAGCCTGAATGAGCTTCGCGAAGGTGAGAGCATTGAAGCTGTTATTAAAAGCTTGCAAAAAGAAGGCTATATACCGATCCGAGTTGTAAAGGCAGAATCCCTTTCAGCACGTTTTTATGGTGTTAAAAAAAAGCACTTAAACCATAAACAAATTTTATTATTCACCCAAAAACTAGCAACCCTTCTGCAAGCAGGTTTACCGCTCGACAATGCCTTGAAAACCATGCAGAGCTTAGCCAACGATTCGGCAGGTGTAAGCGACGTTGTTGATATTTTATTAAAAAAAATAAAACAAGGCGAAGCGCTTTCTTTTGCCTTAGAGCAGCAGTCCTGTGGTTTTACAAAATTCTATGTTGGCATCATTAAAGCAGGTGAGGCAGGTGGCGACTTAGCCGGTTCCTTACAACACTTGGCAGATTACCTAGAACGAGTAGAATCGCTGCGCAGTACCATCGTATCGGCAATGGTTTACCCCGCGATCCTACTGTTAAGCTCAATAGTATCCATCATCTTATTAATGACCTTAGTGCTACCCCAATTTGCAGAGCTATTTGAAAGTGCTGGAAAAAGCCTGCCCTTACCAACAATTATTGTTATGAGCGTATCAGAATGGCTACAAAGCTATTGGTGGACATTGCTTATCGTGTTTATAAATTTTGCAATGCTGTTTCAGTACATACAAGATACCTCTCATTTACGCTACCGTTGGGACAATTGGACGCTTAAACTCCCCTTAATTGGCGACTTACTTGGCAAAGTAGAAGTTGCGCGATTTAGCTACACATTGGAAAGCCTCTTGGGCAAAGGAGTGCCTTTGTTAGATGCACTCATTACCGTAAAAAACACAATGAGTAACACCGCCATGTCAGAACTTATCGATTTAGCACGAAGCAATCTTAAACAAGGTAAGCCAATATCAATAGCATTAGCCCATCAAGGTCGATTCCCAATCCTTGCCATACAAATGATAAAACTTGGTGAAGAAACGGGAAACCTACAAGGCGTTTTAGCCAAGCTGTCCATAACCTACGATAAAGAAGTAAAAATCAGTGTTCAGCGAATGCTATCATTATTTGAACCTGCCCTAATTTTAACGTTAGGCGTAGTGATAGCAGGTATAATCTTCTCAGTTTTAATGGCTGTGGTTAGCCTTAATGACTTCACCTTTTAATACGTAATAACACGGCCTATATGACAGTTTCTAAAGTAATGAAAAAAAACAATGCACAACAAGGTTTTACTTTAATTGAAATATTGGTCGTACTGGCGATTATTGGTTTACTGGCTGGTTTAATTGGCCCGCAGGTTATGAAACAATTTAGTTCATCAAAGCCAAAAACAGCGCGTTTACAAATAGAAGGTTTGGCATCGGCATTAGATTTATATCGTTTGGATACAGGGCGATACCCTACAAAAAGTCAGGGTTTACAAGCGTTAATAAAACAACCGGAGGGTGTTAACAGTTGGAGTGGGCCTTATTTACGAAAGTCATCCATTCCTAAAGACCCTTGGGATGCGCAGTATGAATATATTTACCCAGGAAGCAAAGCAGAGTTTGAAGTGTACTCACTCGGTGCCGATGGGCAAAGTGGGGGCGAAGGTGATAATGCAGATATTAACAGCTGGGAATAGCTGCCCCAAAACCACCATGCCATGCAGGTAAAAAACAAAGGCTTTACACTGATTGAAATTATGGTGGTATTGGCAATCTCCACCGCTTTACTGGTATTCGTTGTACCTAGTTTGTACCGTAGTATTGCCGCAACGGATATTCCCAACGCCACAAAAGAACTTGTATTAGCACTAAGGCTAAGCCAGTCACAGGCGATAAATTCAACTAAGCCAGCATCTTTAGTGTTGAATGTAAAAAAGCGCCACTACCAACTAAGCCATAAAAGCAAAAAATACCAACTGCCCAAACAAATAGAGCTTTCACTGTTAACCGGTAGTACCTTATTGCAGCAAGGAATGGAAGATGATGAGGGTGCGATAATTTTCTACCCTGATGGCTCATCAACAGGTGGGCAAATCATCTTAAAAAAAGATCAAAAAAGCCAGCAAATAGATATAGATTGGCTAACCGGTGAAGTCAGTATCAGTGATCATGAATAAACAACAAACAGGCTTCACCTTACTCGAAGTACTGGTTGCCTTTTCTATCGCGGCAGTTGCGCTTATCGCCCTAATGAACATATTCTCAAATGGAATTAGACTATCCACAGCAGCCGAAGACTATAGCCGAGCAAGTATATTAGCCGAATCACTAGCAGCACAAGTTGGTACAGAGTACGGGCTGCATAATACGCCAGCCAACGGAACATTCGTAGATCGCTTTAAATGGAAAGTCGAAATAAGCCCCTACACAGTTGAAGATGTTTTGCTGGTCGGTAAGCAACCAGCAAAACTACTTCATTGGGTAATCAATATAGACTGGAAGGAAGGGGCTAAAAAACGAAGCGTCCACTTATCAAGTTTGCGCCTAGCACCTAATCAATCCCGATGAGCTCAACTGTTCCAGCAAAACAGAATGGCTTTACCTTACTTGAGTTATTGGTTAGTCTCACGTTATTCAGCATTATCTCAATTGGTTTATACAGCGGTTTAAGCATAGCCATTAAGAGCATCAGCGGAGGAGAGCGGCACACAAAAGAAGTGCGGCATGTAATCGCAATACAACGTTTTTTACGTAATAGGCTAAGCAATACGCAGAAAGTACTCAGCAAAGAACACGCAGGAAAAATACAATTTAACGGCCAACAGCACAGCATAGAGTTTATCTCAGATATGCCTCAAGCAATAGATCAAGGAGGTTATGCCGCATGCAAAATAGCCGCCTTAGAAAAAGGCATTAATATAAGCCTTGCTCCCTACCCAGAAAACACAGAAAAAGGTGAAGAAACATCCTTTGCAGAGCCAGTGCAAATCCCCGATATACAACAAATAAGCTTCCACTACTTTGGCGCTAAAATAGGCGAGCGTAAAAAAAACTGGCACACCCAATGGCTTAAACAAACCAGCCTACCCACACTCATTAAAATAGAAATTCAAACAAACTCAAACACATTGTGGCCAGCCATCATCATCGCGCCACATAATGCGATTAGCCTAAGGAAAGTTAAATGAGCGCGCAGGGATTAACCAGTAAAACTCAAAAAGGTGTAGCGTTAGTATTTGTACTCATGTTTATAGCCTTACTCAGCATAATGGCCGCCGGATTTAGTGCCGGCATGCGTAACGATGCGGCCTTAGTTAGCAACCTAAAAAATGGTATTCAAGCAAAGGCAATAAGCAATGCCGGCATAGCCTATGCAAAATACATGTTAACGGCACCACAAATAAAATCACGCTGGAAAGCAGATGGCAGACCCTACACCATCAACTTCGAGGGGCAAAAACTAGCAATAATCATTCAAGATGAAGCGGGTAAATTCGATATCAACAGCATAAAAGTAGAGCAGCTAGAATATATTCTAGAACAGCTATTAGAAGATAACCAACTATCACAAAAACTAGCCCATAGCATTGTTGATTGGCGAGATGCCGACGATGTAGAGCAAGAGCACGGCGCAGAAATCAGCGAGAATTACACGCCAGCCAACCGGCCATTTAAAAATCTACGTGAATTAATCCAAGTACAAGGCATAACAGAAAATATCTATCAACAACTAAAGCCCTGTTTTACCGTGCAAACCCATCAGCAGAAGATCGGTCTGAGTGTAGCGCCGGAATATATACTCAAGCTATTACCTGGCTCAACCCCTAATTGGGTTCAGAGTGTATTAATGGCAAGAGAAAGTGACTCTGTATCAACGGGAAGTTTAATTATTCCGCAATCAATGGAAAGCTATGTAAGCAGCGCGTCATCAATAAGTGGCCAGTATTATAGTGTTAGGGTGAAAAGTGATAATAGTGGGCAGGGGTTGTATTCAGAAAGTGTTATGTTAAGTAGGAATATTAGAGGGTTTTATCCTGTTTTTTCCAAAACTGAATAAATTACTTGAGTTGTTTCTTGATTTAAATATCAAGGGGTTTCTAACTCTACTGATTATTTCATTTTACAGAAAAGTTACAAATTCCAAACGATAAGGAATAAGGAATAAGGAATAAGGAATAAGGAATGATGAAGAAAATAGCCGCTTTTATATCAATAGTTGGAATGTTGTTATATGGTACGACATGCGTTGCACTATCTATATCACATGGTTCTGAAACGTTAACTCCTAGCGGTTTAAATTTTACTTTTGCAAAATCCATTTGGGTTAATAATGACAGCCATAGTAATTTTAGAGGGTCAGGGATAGTAAATTATTTATTTATAGATGATATAAAGGTATCAGGCTCTTTTCAACTTTCGTCACCCTTAAGTCAAAGTGATGCTCAAATTTCTCTTTATCGTTTAGAGGGTTTACTAGGAAATTATACCTCTGTTTTGGTTAAAACATGGTCGGGTGCGCATATGGTTGGCCATTACTATATCGAACAGCCAGGTGCGTACCTAATAGAGGCGGTATATCCAAGCGAGATCTACCCACATATAACATTTGATTTTTTTCCAGATAATACATCGGGGTTATGTAGGCATTTGGCTCCTAGTTCTAGCTTCTCTTGTGACGAATCCTGGTTGCCGGCTCATTATAGAAAGGAGGTAGAGCCATGGATAAGGGCGCAGGTTGAAGAGATTCGCGCAGGGTTAGGGCTTGTAGTTGAAGAGAAAAGGGTAGCTGATTTCGAATACTTTCTTATAGATAGCTCTATAGATGCAGCATTCGCAAGTGTAAGCCCAGGTGGGGTTGTATTAAAAAAAACAGGGCAAGCTGTTCGGGCAAAACTCGGGTGGGAGGAAAGTTCTCTTGGTTTTGCTATTGATCAAGGGGTGCAGCATGGCATAGTTATTTCCAGTTTATTCATAAGCGGATGGAATCCTCTTGATCCAAGTTTTTATACTGCTTGGGCAGGAGCTGTGCAGCAACTTGCAGCTGATGGGCAATCAATTTGGTCTAACGCGACAGGTGTTTTTGATCTTGATATTTTAGAAGAAAAGTTTAATGAGACAAAGATAGCGTGGACTATGTTAGAAACGTTTATTCTAAATAATTACGGAGACTGGGATTCACTTGCGATAAGAGCGGGACTGGATCCGGTAGATAGTCCTTCAACCTATGAAATTATAGAAGGCATTGCTGCGAGCCTTGGTTATGTTAATCATTGGTACGATAAGGCTTATGATTTAGAGAGTGTGAATAGGCTTTTTAATGAAGGAGCAACTGAGGGCTTTGGTGACTGGGTGTTTCTACGTAAAAGCCTAGATAACCCACTTGATGATGTTGATGGTGATGGATTTAAAAATAGGGATGACTCAGCTCCAAATGATCCAATGGTCCCTAGTCCAGTCGTTATTGAAGGGGTAAACACTAACCCTATTGCAAAATTTGCGGTGGGCACTCCAAGCTTTATAGTGATTGGTAATCAAGTTTCATTGACTTCCGATTCCTCTGATATTGAAAGCCCAACATTAGTGCTTTCATGGGTACTAAGTCCGCCTTCTGGAAGTGCTTCATCTCTATCTTCAATAACTGCTTCGACGGTTAGCTTTACCCCTGATGTGAGTGGTGATTACACAGTTCGTCTTACCGTCGACGATGGTGATGGGGGGATCAGCTTCATCGAAAAAAATATTTCGGCTCAAGTTGTAGCTGCTTACTTGCCTGAAGTATTTGTTAATGACTCCGGTCATATAGATGGTATGGTCGGTTCAGTATCTGCTTGTATTGTTAAATATATAGGTACTTATACTGTTCCTAATGGCGAAAAATGGACATCGATAAAATTTGCTGCAAGCCAAAGCGATATTGTTGTATTGGTAGATGATGATGAGGTGCCAAGCAACAAAGGGACGTACCCATGCCCATCTTATGCGCAGAATTTTGATTCAGACGAGGAGTACGACTACTTCCCAAGTACAAAGATATACGCTTGGACTAAAGATCTGTTTCCAGGTGATCAATTGCGTATTGCAGTTTTTAGTTATGAAGGAGATGCGTATTCTGTAAATATTGATGTAGCTGTTGATTATGATCTAGATGGTGATGGTGTTGATGACCACTTAGAAGACTCGGCTTGTCTTAATAATAGTACAGACTGGTATGATACAGATGGCGATCTAGTATGTGATAATGCGGATAGATTTCCTAATGATATAGCCGCTTCAGTCGATTCTGATGGCGATGGGTATCCAGACGCATGGAATAGTGGTAGGAATGAAAATGATTCATCAACCGGTTTAGTATTAGATGCCCCTAATTTCATCAGTGTGTCTACAGAGTGGGCAGATAGCGACGGCGACGGCATTGGCAATAATGTAGATAAATTTGATACTGATGTGGCCGCATCAACAGATAGTGATAATGATGGGTCGCCAGATTCATGGAATGTGGGAAAAGATGGGGCGGACTCAACTACAGGGCTGCATATAGATAAATTTCCTAATGACTGGGCAGCATCAATTGATGATGATGGCGATCTACACCCTGAGGTATGGAATCCATTAAGATCCGCTGCAGATTCTACAACGGGTTTAACGTTAGATGTATTCCCGAATAATATTTCTGAGTGGGCTGACTCTGACTTAGATGGTGTTGGGGACAATAGTGATTGGGCTCCAACTGACTATTCTGAATGGCTCGACTCTGATTCAGATGGTGTTGGAGATAATGCTGATCCTGCTCCAAATGATGATTCACGTTTAACGAATATAAGCCCTGTTATAAGTGGTATAGCCAACCGTGAGGTGATGGTGGGTAATCAGGTGAGTTTTAACCTTTCAGTCACGGATGCTGATAATGATGAGCTATCAATTCAATTAATTAATGCGCCTACTTTTATCACATTAAGTAATGCAGAGGTAAGTTTGAACCCAGCGATTCAGGATGTAGGGGTTTATACAGTGATTGTACGTGCAGACGATGGTTTTGGGGGTGTGTTTACAACTCAGTTTGTTGTTTCTGTTCCGCATACGCTCAACATCATCTCCGGCCCAACTCGCCTTATTGAAAATGGTTATAATGAAATGAGTGTGAGCGTGGTTGATACAGCAGGCCATGATTTAAATTATTTCTGGGAAGCAAGTTGTTCTGGCCTAGCTAATGGTGGAAGCTTCGCACCGGATAACATGTTTGAAGCACCAGACTGGATAGCACCTACATTAGGGGCTGGGGAATCAAGCCTTTGTACCATTACTGTAACGATAAATGATGGTATTGATGGCTTAAGTGATGCAAGTTCAGTTGGTATTCGTATTGGCTCGGCGGTACAGGATGACTTTAATGGTGACGGGAAGGCCGATATCTTGCTTTACTCATCAAGTTTACAACGCCTATTCGCCTTTGAAATGGATGGTGCTAGCATCCTAACCAGCAAAGGCGTTGCCAACATCCCTAACTGGAGCATTGTAGACAAAAGCAATGATTTTAATGGTGATGGCAAAGCTGATATTCTCCTAAGGCACAACACTAACCATGCACTTAACATCTTCCTCATGGATGGAAGCATTGTTAGTAGTAGCAAAGGTATCGCAAAAATACCCGGTTGGAGCATCTCAGGCATCGCTGATTTCAATGGCGATAACAAAGCCGATATACTCTTACAAAATGACAGTACCGGCATCGTGATCATGTTCCTAATGAATGGCAACGTTATCCAAAGTAGCAGCGGCATTGCAAAAGTCCCTGATTGGACTGTCGCCGCCACAGGTGATCACAACGGAGACGGCAAAGCAGATATCCTGCTTTATGGCCCAGCGAGTCACAAACTACACCTATTCACCATGGATGGTACAAACATTGCCGCCAGCAAAGGCGTTGCCAATATAGGCGCTTGGACAGTGAGCAATGTGAGTGACTACACCGCCGATAGCAAAGCCGACATCCTACTCTATCACCCAACACTCGACAAACTGCACTTATATACAATGAATGGCAGCACCATCAGTGCTAGTACCGCAGCAGATAGCCTCGTTGGCCACACCCTAGAAGGGCATACTGACCTAGATGGGGATAAAAAAACAGACCTATTGGTTAGAGATAGCACCAACAAACTCCATGCATGGATGAAAGATGGCGCAACAACAATTGATACCGGTATTCTTAGCCCTGTTAGTGGTTGGTCAATCGCTGACCTTACAGATTATGATGGAGATGCTGATAATGATGTATTACTGCAACACGACACTAACTACACCCTGCATATGCTACGAACCGATGGTAAAGCTGTTATTCAAAGCAAACCGGTCGGTAAGCCAACAGGTTGGAGAGCAGTGGATTGACAGTAAACGGTATAAGAATAGTTTTTTGTTATGCAGGTAATAAAGGCTCTTCAGTTCTAAAAGGCTTAGCAACAGTTTGATAGGTACTTAAGTAACAAAGGAATGTGTAATAATTTTGTAAGCGGTTAAATTCATTCACGTAAACGTAACGCTTTTTTTGTAGGAAAAGGTAATTTAGGCTAAAGTGGGAATTATTGGGTTATTTGGTGGCTCTAGTTACTTTGCAATTTAAAATAGGGTGTATAAATGCAAGCAATTAAATTAATTAGTTTTTTTATATTAACTTTTTCAGCGCAAGTAGCTTCATCCGCTATTCCAACAAGTGAACGCAATGCGTTAATAGCAATAGCAATAGCTAATAACACTTATAGCGGTTTTTTAGATTGGGTGGATAGTGGAGGAGTGCCCTCAGCCGTTGGAACTGAGTGTACATGGGATGGGGTTGATTGTAATGATGCAAGAACGAATGTAGTTAGGATTTCTTTCCCGAGTACGCCAGGTGATACGCTCGATGTATTACCTCCCGCAATAGGTGACTTTCCAGAACTATATTCCTTGTCTGCGGTTGGGTTTAGTCCTAGTTTGACTTCATTGCCAGATGAAATTGGAAATTTGATTAAGCTACAGTATTTAGATTTAGGCCATAGTGGCTTAACTGAGTTGCCTGCATCAATTGGTAACTGGACTTCTTTAAAAAGGCTATATTTAGAAAGCTGCTCATTAACAAGTATTCCTTCAGTTATAGGTAATTTAACGGCGTTAGACGATCTTAGGTTGGGTGGTAACCAGCTAACAAGTTTGCCAGCAGAAATAGGTGATTTAGTGTCTTTAGAATACGTTACCTTATGGGGTAACGAGCTAACTAGTCTACCTTCAGGTGTGGGTAATTGGGCATCCTTAAGAGTCATCTATTTACAGCGTAATCAGCTAACAAGTTTGCCGGCAGGAGTTAGCAATTGGAGTAATGTAAACACGATTGGTTTAGATGCTAATAAATTAGCAAGTGTACCCGCGGGAATAGGCAATTTAACTGAGTTAACTATTTTGGATTTGAGCAATAACCTATTGGTAAATTTACCGGTAGAAATCAGCAATTTAACTGGGCTGACGAGACTTGTTTTAGATAATAATTTATTCTCAACGTTACCAATAGTTATAACGAGCATGACTGGGCTTGAAATGCTCACCATAAGCAATAACTCCCTAACAATATTGCCCGTAGAATTAGGGAATCTTACGGCATTAACTATACTAGGTGCTTTCTCTAACCAATTGACGGAAGTGCCAACGGAGTTAGGTGATTTGACGGGATTGGTAAGTTTGGGGCTCTCTGATAATCGATTAAAAACGCTACCTACCCAAATTTTTAACCTACCCGTTTTAAAGCATTTACAAGTAGCGCAAAATCAGCTTGTTAGAGTTCCTTCCAATATAGGAGGGCTAGCCTCTTCCTTAATATTCTTTACCCTAAATGAAAATCAATTAATGACTCTGCCTGAGTCACTAACAGAATTGACCGGGCTAGCTAGCTTGGCGGTTGGTGATAATTGCTTATTTGAAAGCAATTTATCCGAAACTGTCATTGCTTTTTTAAATAGTAAACAAGCTGATTGGGCAAGTAAGCAAACAAGTGCGTGTGTGGTTACTCATGGCGATTTAGGTGGTGACAACAAAGCTGATATCCTTCTATATTCAGCCGGGCATGAACGCCTATTCGCCTTTGAAATGGACGGTGCTAATATCTTAACCAGCAAAGGCGTTGCTAATATTCCCGATTGGACGCTTGTTGATAAAAGCAATGACTTTAATGGCGATGGTAAAGCGGATATCCTACTAAGACATAATACCAGCCATGCACTTAATATCTTCCTTATGGATGGCAATGTTATTACTAGCAGCAAAGGCATTGCTAAAGTGCCGGGTTGGAGTGTCTCAGGCATTGCTGATTTTAATGGCGATAGCAAAGCTGATATTCTATTACAAAATGACAGTAGCGGTCTCGTAGCGATGTTCCTAATGAATGGTAACGTTATCCAAGATAGCAGTGGCATCGCAAACGTACCAGACTGGACCGTCGTCGGTACCGGTGATCACAACGGAGATGGCGAAGCCGATATCCTGCTTTATGGCCCTGTTAATCACAAGCTACATTTATTCACCATGAATGGTACAAGCATCACCGCCAGCAAAGGTGTTGCTAACATAGGTGCGTGGACAGTGAGTAATGTGAGTGATTACACGGCTGATAGCAAAGCCGATATCCTGCTCTATCACCCAACACTCGACAAACTGCACCTCTACACCATGGATGGCAGTACCATCAGTGCCAGTACGAGTGCAGATAGTCTCGTTGGCTACACCCTAGAAGGGCATACTGATCTAGATGGTGATAATAAAACCGACCTATTAGTAAGAGACAGTGCCAACAAGCTCCATGTTTGGATAAAAGATGGTGCAGCGACTACCGACACCGGTGTTCTTAGCCCTGTTAGTGGTTGGTCAATCGCTGACCTAGCTGATTATGATGGTGATGGTGATAACGATGTATTACTGCAACACGATACTAACGACACACTGCATATGCTACGAACCGATGGTAAAACTATTGTTCAAAGCAAGCCAATTGGCCGGCCGATAGGTTGGAGAGTACTGAATTAAGTAATGGTTATAATTTATCGGTTTAGCATCTAGATGCCGGAGAATTTAGATGAATTGCAGGGCTGGTTTTTGGTGTATATATGCTAAAGTTAGCCGTATCGATGGTAGTGAAGTACTGTTGTCAAGTTATATTAGTAGCAATTAACAGCAAGTTTTGAGGTAAATGGTAAAGCTAAATCGATTCTAATGTAGGTAGGTTAATGACTGAATTAATAGATGAAAAAGGGAGTTTTCCTTATGAGTATTAAAAAAATAGAATACGTTCGATTGTATTATTTATTGGTTATGATCTTAACTATTGGTTATACCTCGTCGATATATGCGCAATTTGAAATCGACCGCGTGTCAGTATCAGGGAGTGGTCTACTCGCCATTGTTCCTGGGTATAGTCCTGCTCTTTCATCAGATGGCAGATATTTATTGATGTGTGGAGTTAATGCGATATCATTGGAGTCGGACGGCCCTGCAAATAATTATAATGTTTTTAGAAAAGACACTCAAACTGGCAAGGTGGAGTTGGTCTCTAAGAACAATGATGGGTCAGCTGGTAACTCGGGTTGCACCAGTACGAATATGTCTGGTGATGGACGCTATGCTGTTTTTTCTTCAAGCTCATCAAATTTGGTAGCTGATGATGTGAATGGGAAAAGGGATGTTTTCCTACGTGATATGGTGTTAGGAACTATTGAGCGCATTAGTATAAGTGATAGCGAAACTGAGTCTAATGGTAATAGTTCAGGTGGTTTTGTTTCTGATGATGGACGTTTTATCGCTTTTTCATCAGCGGGAACTAATCTAGTTCAATCTGGAAGCAACAGTACGTATGACGTATACCTACGTGACAGATTAAATCAGACTACAACACGTGTAAATGTTAGCTCAACGGGAGCTAATGTAACGAGTTCATCTTCTAGTTCAGTGAGTTCAATTTCTATCGATGGCCGCTATGTTGTATTTTCCTCAAATTCAACAGGGTTAACATTTAATAGTTCAAGTACACATCAAGTATATTTACGTGATACAGATTTAGGGGTGACAGTTCTTGTTAGTCATCGTGGTGACGGCCCTGAGGCCGCTAACGGAAATAGCACAGGTGGGGTTATTACAGCAGATGGCTTGTACATACTGTTTGTATCAGACTCTAGTGTGATACAGCCAAATGCATTTCCGTATCAGAAAAATAGCCTATATAAGTACACGATTTCATTGGGTTATAATGAGCAAGTTACTGTTGCTGGAATTAATGGATCTTATGGTGTCTCCACACCTATTCAAGTTTCTTATGATGGAACCTATGCAACTTATAAGTCTGATGCTACAAATCTAGTTCCTAATGATACTAATGGTGTTGCGGATATTTTTTTGACCAATACGGTTACGAAAACCAGCAGCCTTATCAGTCTAAATAGTGCGGGTGAGCAGGCGGCAGTAACGCATTTAAATGTTCAAAAGGATTCAAAGGGACCTGGTATTTCACGTGATGGGCGATATATAACGTTCACGTCAGGTGCTGATAATTTAATTAAAGAGGATTTTGATGGGTTCTATAATATGTTCACCCGCGATATTCAAACATCTACGACCTATTTGGCGATATCCAAAGCAGCGGGGTACCAGTTAGGCTCAGGTAGTGCAAGCGCGGATGTATCAGGGAATGGGCGCTATTTGGCATTTACAAGTCAAAGTACAGATGTAATTGATGGTGGTGTGACAGGTAGTTTTTACCAAGCCTACCTTCGTGATATGGAAACGGGTGTGATTACTCTTTTAAGTAGGAGAGCGCCAGAATTTGATGATTTTAGACGCGAAGGGAATGGACATAGTATTAGCAGGCCTTCAGTATCGAATAATGGATCAGCTGTTTTTTATTCTTCAGCAAGCAATTTATTAAATGGTGGTAACTCTCCAGGTTTGTTTTTATATGATTTACAATCCGATAATCTTAAATTGATTGGAGGGCCTGGAGGTGGAATTATCTCTGCAGATGGTAAGTATGTCGTCATTAGAACAAACGAAGCTCTGGATGGCGCAGATACAAATGGGGCAATCGATGTATACCTATATGATGTAGATGCAGAAACATCTGCACTCATTAGCTTAGATAGCAATGGTAACGTGCTTGATATCGGGGGTAATCCAACATCTATTTCGCCAAATGGGCGGTTTGTGGTGTTCGAATCAAGCTCCAGTCTTGTGGTGCAAAATGATACGAATAACCGAAAAGATGTGTTTTTAATCGATCTTCAATTAGGTTCTACAATACGTGTAAGCGTTGATAGTAGCGGGAACGAAGGTGATAAAACCAGTTCAGCTGGCGTAGTTTCAGACGCAGGTGATGTCGCTTTTCAATCAGATGCAACAAATTTGGTTGCCTCCGATACTAATTTTAGTTCGGATATATTTGTTTATGACTACCAAACAGGATTAGTAACCAGAGTAAATGTAGATGATGATGGCGAGGAGGCTAATGATAGCGCAAGCTCTCCTAGTATCTCAAAAGATGGGCGGTTTATTGGATTTACATCTTCGGGTTCTAATTTGGTGCTAGGGTCTAGCGATGGCAATGCTGTCACTGATGCATTTGTTCATGATCGGGCAAATACTAAAACAATACGAGTGAGTCAAAACGTAAATGGAGATGATGGAGATGGTAGGGTACTTAACGGCTCTGTTCGGGTAGTCAATGAGGGTGAAGCTGTACTCTTTGCGTCCTCTGCAACAAATATGATCCCTAGTGATACGAATGCTCTCTGGGATATATTTCTAGCATCTAATACACTTTTAGCGCAAAGTGTATTAGATGACTTCGGCGGCGATCAAAAAGCCGATATTCTCCTCTACTCATCAGGTTTAGAACGCCTATTCGCCTTTGAAATGGACGGTGCTAGCATCTTAACCAGCAAAGGTGTTGCCAATATCCCTAACTGGAGCGTTGTAGATAAAAGCAATGATTTTAATGGTGATGGTAGAGCGGATATCCTACTAAGGCACAACAGCAGTCATGCACTTAATATCTTCCTCATGGATGGAAACATTGTTAGTAGCAGCAAAGGCATCGCTAAAATACCCGGTTGGAGCATTTCAGGCATAGCTGATTTCAATGGCGACAACAAAGCTGACATCCTATTACAAAACGACAGTACCGGTATCATTGTCATGTTCTTAATGAATGGCAATGAAATCCAAGACAGCAGTGGCATTGCTAAAGTCCCAGATTGGACCGTTGCCGCCACCAGCGATCACAACGGAGATGGTAAAGCCGACATCTTGCTCTATGGCCCAGTTAGTCACAAACTACATCTATTCACCATGAATGGTACAAACATTACCGCCAGTCAAGGCGTTGCCAATATAGGTGCTTGGACAGTGAGTGATGTGAGTGATTACACTGCCGATAGTAAAGCCGACATCCTGCTCTATCATCCAACCCTCGACAAACTGCACCTCTATACGATGAATGGTAGTACCATCAGTGCCAGTGCCGGCGCAGATAGCCTTGTTGGTTACACATTAGAAGGGCATACTGATCTAGATGGTGATAACAAAACCGACCTCTTAGTCAGAGACAGTGCCAACAAACTCCATGCTTGGATAAAAGATGGCGCAATAACAACCGATACCGGTATTCTTAGCCCCGTTAATGGTTGGTCAATCGCTGATTTAGCTGATTATGATGGTGATGGTGATAACGATGTATTGTTGCAACACGATACTAACGACACCCTGCATATGCTACGAACTGATGGTAAAACAGTTATTCAAAGTAAGCCAGTTGGCAGACCGATAGGTTGGGAAGCATTAGAATAGAGTGTGAGCGTAATTAAGTTTTATTGGTTATTAATCTGTAAATGCTTGAAGATTTATAATGTGATTACATTACGTTGGAATTTATTTAGTATGAAAGTGTACAAATAGTGCGACTAGAAATATGATCCATGTGGTTGAAGTGTCTGTTATAGAGTGAATGTTGAATATATAAAATAAACAAGGATTTTAATGAAAATTTTAAAGCTAGTTGTTCTATCTTCATTGTCAATTTTTAGCACAAATAATATTGCAGCAGATGTGGTAATAGATGGGATGTATAATGTTACAGATACAGTATATATTACTGAAATTGAGAATTTTGATGGTGCATTCTCAGAGACCATTAATATTAACCCACTGGAAACAGAAGCCGAGTCCTTTGAATTAGAATTTGATTCAACAAATTCGACCTTACATTTTAATGATGGCATTGGTGGAGGAACAGAGATAGTAGAAATTTATAGCTATTTTGAGTATTGGCTGCATGCACAAGATCAGGGCTCCATGTCGCATGTGTTTGGAGTTGAATCTTATGCTGATGAAGAAGCCACAGGGCAATTTGTTGTGAATAATAACATGTTGAAAACAACAACAACTTGGACTGACTCAGAGGGTAACCCGCCTGAAGAGGAGGTTGATGCGCTCACCTTTATGTCTACAACGGATGGTGACATGATGATAGCGTCTGGAGCAGATAATGTGGTTGAAACCTTTCTTTGTGACTCATGTGGGCCATCCGGCGAAGATATAAATATTACGTCGAAAGAGCATGAAGCATTTGTTGCTGTTGCTTTAAAAAAAGGCACAGTAAATTTAGCACTTACCGATTTAACAGGTGTCTATAGCTTTCATGCCTCGTTTACAGGCGGTGAGTGTTATCTACCAACAGATTCTTCCACAGATTTAGAGCGTCATCATGAGCAGTGTGAAAAGCTAATAACTGAGAAAGGTGAAGAAAGTTTGACGATTACCTTTCAGGGGAATGGGAGTTGTCAGGTTGTAGATTTCAACGGATATGATATTGAAACATTTCATTTTGGTTCTGAATACATTAATACATGGATAGATTCTTATGGCCCTTGGTCAGGAGTTGGTGCAGCAGCAAGTTGTTCTTATGCAGTGAGTGGCGTTGATAACGTAGTACTTACGTATAACCTTGATGATGAAGATGGGGAGACCGTAGCGAACTATAAAATATCAGGAGCGAAGCGTTATTTGGTTGGGAGTGACCAATTTAATAGCACCCTACCTGCACTGGGTGAATGGGAGTTTAGTCATGGCGCAGCATGGGGAATGAAAGCTAACATTAACCCACAACCAAGCAGTTTAACAGGCACTTATTTTGGTTTTTTACGTGCAGATGAGTACACTGATGAGTGTTTAAGTGATGGAGATGGGGATGATGGTACTTGTGCTAGCAATACAGAACCAGTAGAAATTGCGAATACTAAAGTAGCTATTGAATTTGATGGTTTAGGTGGTTGTTCATTGGATTCAGTTGAGAGTTACTCAATCTTAAAAATGTATGGAAATGATTATTTAGCCGCGACTATAGAGAGCTTCCAAGAAGAGGTATCGTCTCTTACATGTGCTTATGTTATCGATTCTGGAGCAATTCAATTAGATTATACCTTTATGCTCCATGGCGATATGGAACATGGAACATATGCCATGGTGTTAAGTGATGATGGTCAAACATTGGCAGCTTCAGCTAGTGAGTCTGAGTATCCTGTCATGCGTGGTGGTGTGCTTGGTTTAGGTTCATTTCGCCGAGAGGCAGGTATTTTCATCAAATATGATGGGGTAGTAACCGATGAAGTTGTTGATGATTGGTTTAATGATGTAGTAGAAGGAATCCAAGGAGACTTAGGTGGTGACAATAAAGCCGATATTCTCCTCTACTCATCAGGTTTAGAACGCCTATTCGCCTTTGAAATGAACGGTGCTAATATCTTAACCAGCAAAGGTGTTGCCAATATTCCTAACTGGAGCGTAGTAGATAAAAGTAATGATTTCAATGGTGATGGCAAAGCTGATATTCTCCTAAGGAACAACACTAACCATGCACTTAACATCTTCCTTATGAATGGCAATATTGTTAGCAGTAGCAAAGGCATTGCCAAAATACCGGGTTGGAGCATTTCAGGCATAGCTGATTTCAATGGCGATAGTAAAGCTGACATCCTGCTGCAAAATGACAGTACCGGTACCGTGGTCATGTTCCTAATGAATGGCAACGTTATCCTAGACAGCAGCGGCATCGCCAACGTCCCCGATTGGACAGTTGTGGGCACAAGCGACCACAATGGGGACGGTAAAGCCGATATCCTCCTCTATGGCCCAGTCAGTCACAAACTGCATTTGTTCACCATGAATGGCACCACCATTAGCAATAGCCAAGGCGTTGCCAACATAGGCGCTTGGACAGTGAGTGATGTGAGTGATTACACAGCCGATAGCAAAGCTGACATCCTGCTCTATCACCCAACCCTCGACAAACTACACCTCTACACTATGAATGGCAGCACCATCAGTGCCAGTACCGCAGCAGACAGCCTCGTTAGCTATACCCTAGAAGGGCATACGGATCTAGATGGCGATAACAAAACCGACCTATTAGTAAGAGACAGCGCCAACAAGCTCCATGCTTGGATAAAAGATGGTGCGGCGACTACCGACACCGGTATTCTTAGTCCTGTTAGTGGTTGGTCAATAGCTGACCTAGCTGATTATGATGGTGATGGTGATAACGATGTATTACTACAACATGATACTAACGACACCCTGCATATGCTAAGAACAGACGGTACGACCATCCTACAAAGTAAACCGGTAGGCAGGCCGATAGGCTGGAGAGCATTGGATTAGATGATGCTTTTTTGGAAGTAAAGTAATAAGAGTAAATAGTTAGCAGGACAATCACCCCATAAATTCAGGTATTGGTTTTTGGTACTATTTAAGATAACGGAGTAAATAAAAGTACCATGAATAAAATAAGAATGGACTATCAAAAAGTATTAACGTTTATATTTTGTGCGTTGGTGTCTGTAAATATATTTGCAGCGGGAAATAGCGTGGAGACAGCTACACTTGTTTCGGTTAGTGGTGCAGTGAATGGTACGATAACTGTTGAAGATACTTATGATTACTATCGATTAGAGGTAACAGAAGAAGGTGTCTTAACACTGAATGGGGGGAGTGGTAACCGGCTAGAGATGTATTTGCTTGATGAGGTCGGTGGTATAGGTCATAACTATAACTATTCTGAAGATGAAGTATCGATAGTCCACAAGGTTAATCCTGGCACATATTATATTCGCCTTACTATTTGGGGGTATACAGCAGGCAATTATAATTTCATCTCCACCTTCCAGGCTGGTGCTGATGATGCAGGAGATACTGAAGATACAGCGCTGATCCTTAATGAGAATACGACAGCTAATTTTTCTTTCGAAGTTCCAGGTGATGTTGATTATTTTCGTATTAATTTAGTTGAAAAAGGTAGTTTAAGCTTTAAGTATACGGGCACGTCGGAAGTACAATTTGGCGCTACTGGTATAGATACGCATGAGAATTATTTGTCTGGCGGACCGGCTACAGTAATCACAAGTGATAGCATTACTTATACTTCTGGAGTCGTTCCGCCAGGGGATTACTACGTTAGAATATACTTGAATGATGATAGTTTTGGTGTTGGAAGTTATGCACTGGAAACAACCTTTATTAGCGTTGGTGATGATCACGGAGATGACATAACCAGTGCCACACAGGTGTCGTTAGAAAATTACTCTGGAACCGTTCAGGTGCAAGGTCATATTGAGACCTCTAATGATTCAGATATATTTCGTATTGATTTGTTGAGTAAAAAAACAGTTAGTATATTTTCCGGTGGTGGCGAATATATAGCTGGAACGTTGTTTGACAGCAAAGGAGTAGAGCTGGGTAGCTATAATAATATACTTGGAGGTTATGTAGATTTCTCATTTACACGTGTATTACCACCAGGTACTTATTATATTGAAGCAGGGCATTATGGGCTTTCTGCAGAATCCACACCTATCTATACCATGCATTTCTCCCTTCTTCCAGCTACTATAGGGGATTTTGGAAGAAATGGTACTGCCGACATTCTTCTCTACTCATCAGGTTTGGAACGCCTCTTCGCCTTTGAAATGAACGGAACCAGTATTTTGGTCAGTAAGGGTGTCGCCAAAATACTTGGTTGGAGTGTTGTGGATAGAAGTAATGATTTTGATGGTGATGGTAAGGCAGATATTCTACTTAGACATAACACCAGCCATGCACTTAATATATTCTTGATGGATGGAAGCAATGTTAGCAGCAGCAAAGGCATCGCCAAAATACCGGGTTGGAGTGTTTCAGGTGTTGCAGACTTTAATGGTGATGGTAAAGCCGACATCTTATTGCATAATGAAACTACAGGTGTTCTACGTATGTTTCTCATGGATGGCATCACCATTAGTAGCAGTAAAGGGATAGCCAAGATTCCCGGTTGGACAGTAGTTGCCACCAGCGATCATAACGGTGATAGCAAAGCAGATATTTTACTGTATGGACCCGATAGTAATAAGCTTCACCTGTTTACCATGGATGGTACTAACACCACCTCCAGCAAAGGCATAGCGAATATAGGTGATTGGGTAGTCAGTAATGTTAGTGACTACACGGCAGATAACAAAGCGGATATTTTGCTCTATCACCCAACCTTAGACAAACTGCACTTATACACCATGGATGGCAGTACTATCAGTGGCAGTAGCAGTGCAGACGATCTAGCTGGTTATACCCTAGAAGGGTATACCGACTTGGACGGAGATAACAAAACCGACCTATTGGTTAGAGACGGCGCCAACAAACTCCACGCTTGGATAAAAGATGGCGCGACAACAACCGATACAGGTATTCTTAGCCCTGTTAATGGCTGGTCAATAGCGGGTTTAGCTGACTACGATGGTGATGGTGATAACGATGTGCTTTTACAAAACGATAGTAACGACATCCTGCACATGCTTAGAACAGATGGCAAAATAGTGCTTGAAAGCAAACCTGTCGGACAACCATTGGGATGGAAAGCTCTAGATTAGTTAATAAGCTAATCAAAGTTATTGATGAAATACTTGGGCATTGAGTAGTTAATCAACAGTTTTCTGTATACTCTTTAGTAAAAATAGACGAGATATTTAATAACGATGTACTTAAGAGTTTTTAATGCCATACAGCGATTCTTTATATGGTGGGGCAGCGAGTTATTTGCTTTGTTTCCAAAGGCGCTAAAGCATCAGTTAAGTGGCTCTAAAAACACCTTATTGGTGCGATTAACTCCAGAAGGGATGGAAGCAGTTTGGCTAAGTAATAAAGATAGTATTCATCTAGGAACCTATCCATTGGATGATAATGGGCGTGTTGCTTTTTTAAACAAAGTCGCTGAATACAGTGCAATTAATAACGCCAAATGCGTATTAGTATTGTCAGATTGTCAGTATATTAAAAAACATATTTTATTGCCTAAACAAGCAATATCTAATGTCAGAGAAGTGATCGGTTTTGAACTGGATCGATATACACCTTTTAATATTGAAAATGCTTTTTTTGATATGGTTCGTAGCGATATATCAAATGATAATAAAGTAGGTGTGAATCTTGCGGTCACTTCTCGTGCATTACTTGAGGGAATTCTTAAGGACGTATCAGCTTTTAAGTTATTACCATCTAAAGTGACTTTTTCTAAGAACATGGATTTACCACTTGATGGAGAGGGTTTTAACTTATTACCTTCGAATATGTGGCCGAAAACCAAAAAAAAGGAACCACTATTAATTGCGGCTTTAGTTATTATTTTACTACTTCAGCTAATAGCAACTGTTACCTACCCCAACCAACGAGCACAGCAGGAAGTTGCAACCTTACAACATGAAATTAAGTTAATACAAAAAGATGTACGTAGGGTAAGTGATATGCGTTTTAGTGTTGAGAAAGCCCATAGTCAACTAAATGCATTCCTTGGGCAAGCTGCTAATAAGCCGTTTGTTGTTGATATTATGAAGCACTTGTCGGAACGTTTGCCAACGAGCACATGGCTAACTAGGCTTCAACTAAATGGTAACCAATTAAATATCCAAGGTTATTCAAATGATGCTGCCGGTTTAATCCAACGGTTAGATGACTCACCATTATTTAAAAACACCCGATTTACCTCTCCACTAACCAATAATAAGTCAAGCCAGCAAGCATTTAAAATAGGTTTGAATATTGTTAATAGGGGGGCGGATGTTTCAGCAATTAACAACTAAACAAAGCCGAAACTTAGCTATTACACTGTTTGTATTAATGGTGCTCTTTTTATGTTGGTTTTTTATTGCGCCACAATGGGCAGATGCTCGAATGTATACAAGTAAAGCGGAAGATTTACAATTTAAATTAGCAAAGTACCAACAAGCAATCCGTAATGAGCCTCAGCTAAAAAAGGAACAGCTAGATACTACACAACAACTCAACTCTGCCCAGTTATTTTATACCGGTATGGCTTCAGGGGTTGCAGCAGCCAAAGTGCAAACTACAATACGTAAAACGGTCGAAAAGGCTAACGGCAATGTAATAAGTACCCAAATTCTAATGGAAAAAAAAGGTGAGGATTTTATAAAAATTACCATTAGTTTACGTTTAAGTGGTAGCGACAGGGTTCTGCAAACATTACTTTATGAATTAGAAACACTGCGGCCACTTTTAACGGTAGAAAAGGTTGTGATAAGTTCTAAGAGAAGGCCAAACAAGCAAAATATTATGACAACACCGCTTAACATAATACTAGAAATAAGCAGTTACTTAGCACGTGAAGAGATTGAGTAAAATGTACTTAGACTCTCCAGTGATTAAATCCTTAGTGGTATTGTGTAGTTTATTAATGGTGATATTGGGCGTGGAGTATTGGCTAGTTAATAGAAGCTTTGATGACAAAGAAACGTTAATGAGAACTGAAAGCAAAGTTACTGATGCCGAGCCCCTAATTCCAGAATTATTAAACTTATCAAAGGCCGATTATGTAAAGGTTATTAAAAAACCTTTATTTACAGAAGGTCGAAAACCAATAAAAGAAGAAATAGCTTTACCAAGCAACCATAATAATAAAAACAAACCAGACAAAGGATCCTCTAAAATCAGCCTAGTAGGGATTAGCTTATCTAGCAAACAATCATTAGCCTTATTAAAAGGTAAAAAAGGCAAGTATCACCGGTTAGCTATTGGGGATACATTGCAAGGCTGGCGAATAACGTCCATTAGCCAGACAGCCATTAATATTGTTTC
>Ga0209081_1000418_pt1 | contig 25565 bp, 20 predicted proteins | sample GOMGulsemesocosm_4_FD_184636 | JGI IMG/M metagenome (GOLD analysis project Ga0209081, IMG submission 184636) | Methane-oxidizing microbial communities from mesocosms in the Gulf of Mexico - GOM15B Gulf of Mexico (SPAdes) (version 2) | ecosystem: Environmental > Aquatic > Marine > Cold seeps... | reverse complement strand
GTCTACATCCATACCAAAGCGGAGGCGTCCGCCAGATTGGTGGCACGCTTTGGTATGGATGTAGACGAGGCTGCTGGGGCGATTATCAAGGCGGTTAAGAAAAACAAAATGCGTCAGCGGATCGGCGTCGATTCTGTCCTCTTTGATATTCTTAAGCGTCTGATGCCGGTTTGGTTCCATAAGCCATTTACCAGAATCTAGTAAGAGCCTGCGAAATCGCCTCGATAGAGTGTATTAATAAGGCCCGCCAATTATATGGTAGGGCCTTATTTATATGCGTGTTGTATTTCTAAGTGTCATCGTTTTGTCATGGTGTACAGGTACTTTCGCGGTACCAGAGATCGTGTGTGCGAGAGCACGAATTCAATTGAGGTGTGAAATGCAAGATTATATTGATGAATTGCTGGAAATGTCCGCTGAGGACTATGAAGATGACCGCTTGGAGGGTGATGAGTACGGTGATGTCTAACGATCGAGTACATGGTCAAGATGAGTGTTGCTGCGAGCGCTTTTAGCCACCGACCGTGTGGCTTGTTTCTACTTCTTAGGTTAGTCCCTTCGTGTTTTTTGATGATCGGTTCACAGATGATTCAGCCGTCAAGGTTGATAATAGGTGATCAGGTTATTGGCATTTTATCGTCTAGATAAAACTGCCTTTTTAACCGGTATATGTCCATAATAAATACTGAGTTCGCAGGGTGCGACGTCTCGAAATGCATGGGAATCCATTATGTCGCAGTTTCACGCTGAATCCGCTCAAGCTGTTATGTTTTTCGATGGCAATCGACTGACGCGAGAGATGCTCTACTCTGAATTTGAGGCCATCCTGGATGGCTTTGTGCCGGTGGTTGAGCTAGCGAGTCAAACGGCACGAGTGGTCTACTTACAGATAGCGCCGGGCCTTGCGGTGGAAGCTGCTGTCTTTTTCACCTTGGTTTTTGATGCTGAAGGCATGGCGGATAGGCGCTGGAACATCCCGCTTGAGCAGTTGGCTGAAAATTCGGCTAAAGGGCCAGACTTGGGTGCGGGGCCAATACGCTTAGCGTGTGCTAGTCAGTGCTGTATCGCGTGGCACCAACAACAGCTTTGGGACCCCACCATGGCACCAGGAGCCAATCATTTCACGCTGATCAAAAAGAGCATTCAGCGCAATCGACTGGGTTTACCTGCTGAATTGCCCAAGAAAACCCCTGTGTTGGGTGAAACTCAAGCCATCGGCAAGGCCGATATAGATGCCTTGCGCCAACAACTGGAAGCGCGTTTAGAGTCTGATTTTCGCAATCGCTTAGCGCAGAAGATCAAAGAGCAACGCCTTCACATCAGCACCCTAAACAGCCAGAACGACCTTGCTCTGGATCGAGTAAAACTCGACTATCAGCGGCGCTTTGAAGCCCTGCGCCAGGAATTTTCAAGCGCCATTAGGGAGCTGGAAACTGAGCGAGGCAAGAGCCTTAAGCTAAAGGGTTTAGTCGATGGCCAGGCCGATAAGATTAAAGGCATGCGAGAGTACTTTGAGCTCAAAGTGACGGATGCAAAAAGCGTTGGTCAGCTGGAGCTAGATGAGCTGAAACAGCATTACGTGTTAGAGATGGAAGCACGTGTCGAGTCAGAGACGTCAGCCCTGCGTGAGCAGCTGCAAATACGTGAAGTTGAGCTGATGTACCGAAACACTCAATTAAGCAGCTTAAATGAGGAAATTGTGCGATTGCAGGACGACAAGCAAAATTTGTTGCAAAACAGCGGCAACCAAATGCTGTCGCGACTGAGTCAGCAAGGCTTGAACTTCGTTACCTTTCAGGCCGGTGTCGGACACATCACAGTGCCAGCTGATGAGGTGGCGGCGTTTACGGAATCGCCCGATGCTTATGTCGCGGAGCGGTGTGGTGTCAGCGAAAAGCATTATGCGGCCTGGTCTGCCCACTACCACAGGCCGACCTGTCAGGCATTAGTCACCGGTGGTGAGTGTTGCGGCGAACGAGTTGAGCGGGTTGACCGGCCCGCTGATTTTCATTTGGGTGAAGCCGACCGCTGCCAATCACATCGCCAAAGCCCATCAGAACTTATGCGAGCGGTAACGGCATAACATGGACAACCTAGAAACACGTCTTAGATCGATGCCTGAAAAAGCTACTGACCAGCAGGCTCTGCTTGACCTCGATGGCACTGCGCTGGCCGAATTAAACTCGCCAGAGGAAATACACTGGCCTCCTTTAAATGAAAAGGGGGTCCGCTTTTATATTAAGCGAGAAGACCTGCTCGACCAGCATATCTCCGGCAATAAACTCTATAAGTTGATTGGCCACCTACAACTGGCTAGGCAGCAAGGTGCGCAGGTGTTGGTCAGCTTCGGAGGTTACTACTCGAATCATCTGCACGCTCTGGCGACTGTAGGGCAGCGCTTGGGGCTTATGACCGTTGGGGTTGTGCGTGGCGAGGAACCTAGTCAGCTGAATCCAACACTGACCGACTGCCGCCAGAGAGGCATGCGCTTGATTTTTACGAGCCGAGCTCAGTATCGCAACAAAGACTGCCCCGATTACCTCGACGAGCTCAAACAAACGTTTCCCGGCGCTTACATCATCCCTGAGGGTGGGGCAGGCAAGGAAGGGTTGTTGGGGTGTCAGGCTTTAGGTGCTCAGATTACTCAATACTTCACAGGCCAGCCGCTGACTGTGTGTGTGCCCTGTGGTACCGGCACAACACTGGCCGGACTGGTTGCCGGGGCGGCACTTGAGGGTCCTCAGGAGCACGAATATGAAGGTTTTTCAGTGGTCAAACCAAGGCCCAATGACGAACGCTTAGAGGTGACCGTTAATCGCTGGCTGGCACCTTTCGAGCAGACGGCAATACCGCGCTGGCGTATAAATTATGACTTTCATGCTGGTGGGTATGCCAAACTCCCAGCCGCATTGCTCGACTTTATGCTCGGTTTTGAGGATCAGACCGGCATCAGCTTAGACCCCGTATACACTGCCAAGATGCTGTGGGGCATTGAGTCTTTAGCCAAGCAAGGTCGCTGGCAGGCGGGGGCAAATGTTTTGGCCTTACACACTGGCGGCCTTCAGGGGCGGCGTGGTTTTGCGGCATTGTCGGGTTCGTCGTCATCGAACAAAGATACATGACTGGCAATTAACCGCCTTGGCTTTGATGTGAATGGGGCTGGGAAATAACCCAGCCCTATGTCCAAGCTTTCAGTGAACTGGAAAATAACCGTAAACACGAACAGCACACAATTAATGAATGGATTACCCATGGGATATAGCACCGCACCAGCCATCAATATTGAACATTCGAGTGACGTGGATTTTTTGCGGCCGCTGATACCGTTCAATGGACTGCTGGATGACCATCTAAAGTATCTGCTCGAGGTAAGTGAGCAGCGTTTACTGTTTGCCGGCAGTGTCTTATTTGAGTGCGGCCAATTCGATGCTTTGGATTATTACTTGCTACACGGCGAGCTTGAGTGCCATTTCCCTGATGGACGCCGCGAAACGATAAAAAGTCGGGAGCATCGTCAAGCTGTCGTTAGTGCTCAGCCCCGTGATTGTAACGTTGTGGCGACGCAGGACTGCCAGATCTTAACCGTTGAGCGTGAACGCTTAGATAAATTACTGGCTTGGAGTCAAGTGGCGGAATATTTATTGGTTGATATTGCTTATAACCGAGACTTGGATGAAGACTTAGCTTGGATGCACACGGTGCTGAAGTCGAACCTCTTTTTTAAGGTGCCACCCACCAATGTTCAATCGATATTCTCCTGCCTTGAGGCGCGTGCAGTCGAGGCGGGGGAGGTCATCATTAGGCAGGGCGAACTTGGCGATGGTTGTTATTTTATAAAAGAAGGACAAGCTCAAGTAACCCGGCAGAAGCAGGGTGGGGGGCGTGAACACTTAGCCGATATTGGGATTGGGCGCTGTTTTGGCGAGGACGCGCTGCTGCAAGAAACCGTGCGCAATGCAACCGTCACCATGACATCTGATGGTGTGCTCATGCAGCTCAATAAACGCGACTTTCTTACCCTTTTAAAACAGCCGTCTGTGGCTGAAGTGACTTGGAGCCGAGTGCAGTCTAAGTTGTTTAATGGATCTGATCAGGACCCTATTGATGGTGGCGCTGGCCAGTCGTTTATAGCGGTTGATGTGCGCAGCGAGGATGAGTACGCACTTGGGCATATCGCGGGTGCGGTCAATTTACCTCTGAATATATTGCGTCTCAAAAGCCGAGTGTTGAACGAATCAAAAAACGTGCACTATGTGTTGTATTGCAATACCGGTCGTCGCAGTACGGTGGCTGCGTATTTGTTGTCGCAGCTGGGCTTTAATGTGGAAGTGTTGTCCGGTGGTTTTAGTGGGCTTGAAGCTAAGGCGCTGGTCAGTGTTTGGTCAACACAAGATTATGTTTTGAAGGATGGCAAACTGGTATCAGGCCAGTGACTCGGGACGACAAAAATTCGGCGAGCTTCCTGCCATCGGCGTTGTGTTGGACGAGCGGCGCCTGAGCTCTGTGTGCTTGAGTGTCCAACCGATAGCATAAGCGGACGCGCGGCCGCTCTTTGTGTCCCCACCTCCGTCAGTACGCCAGCTTCTTTATCACTCAGGTAGGGCGCAAGCTCTTCGGCCAAATACTTTTTTTCGATGATGTGTGTCTGGTCCTTTAACGCGGGCGTACAGAACCAATCGCTTTTATTCAGAATAACGACTTCCTCATGCCTGTCGATTGAATTAAGTAAACCCTCAAGGTAGTACCAAAAACCCCTTAGGTGGTTTTGGTTGAGGGGCGCTTCATCGGCCGAAAAGTCTTGTCGGTGGGCCGGGTAAAACAGTTGTCCACGCAGGACTATTTGGCTGTCTACGGGCAGGCCTTGCCAGTGCGGGGGTAGGGCATTCTGAGCTTCAGGGTGGTGTAGTAACTGTAATTGCTTGTTGCTCATTTGAGCGAGTTTAATGTCGAGTCGGTCAATACAGTTTGGTCCAAGCCACAGGCATTTGGGGGGGGATTCTTGTGGTGTGTCCGGTACGGGAAAGCCGAGATAGAACTTTACCGCCAGTTCACGGTGCAGCAGGCGAGAACTGGGCTGTTGGTGGTAGGTGAGGTAGGCAATGAAATCGGCTTCGCCCAAGGTGCGGTGAGTTTTGGGGTGATTGACCTGCAAATTCTTTAACCACCGTCTTTCTCGGCATTCAGCTGACCAAGGTGGCTCCATGGCGCCGCCTAGCTGCGCTTGCCAAAAAAAGTGCCAGTAATGTTCGAACACCAAACCGATACGAGGGCTTTTACACTGTTGCATGTGTGCAAGCAGTGGTTCAGGTTGCTGGTCCAGTTGCGTCAGCCAGTTGTGGTGCTCGCTGGGTGACAGTGCTGGCAACAGGTCGTGGCCTTCAGGGGTGCTGGCGAGTAACGACGGGCTAAGCAGGCACCAGGCGAGATTGCGGACATGTGTGTTACGGTAGTGATCCCACGGTTTTTTACAGCAATGGATCATCGGTGCTTATCCTTGGCGGCTAAATGACTATAATACCCAACTTTCTGACACTAGAAGATTGTTTGCATGGCTGAATTTTCACGGATTGGTCTCATCGCTCGACAGGGCAGTGAACGCGCGCTCAACACCCTCAAACGTTTGATTCGTTACCTGCAGTCCGAAGGGCTGGAGGTATTGCTGGAGCAGCAAACGGCGGTGGAAATGCCGGGCCACACGCTGACTGAAGGCGATCACGAAGCGCTGGGCAAGACGTGTGACCTGGTTATCGTCGTTGGCGGTGATGGCACCTTGTTAGGCGCCGCTCGAGCGCTGGCTAAATACCGAGTTCCTGTGCTGGGTGTTAACCGCGGGCGCCTAGGTTTCCTAACCGACATTACGCCGGAAGAGATCGAAGAGCGTGTCGGTGAGGTGTTGAGTGGTAAGTACATGATGGAGACTCGTTTCCTCCTAGAGACCAGTGTCACTCGCCAGGGCGCTTTGATTGGCGGCGATGACGCGCTCAATGATGTGGTTATTCACCCCGGGCGTTTTGTTCGAATGATTGAATTTGAGCTCTATGTCGATGGACAATTTGTATACAGCCAACGCTCCGATGGCCTCATTATATCTACCCCGACCGGCTCTACCGCGTATGCCTTAAGTGGTGGTGGTCCGATCATGCACCCTAAACTTGATGCCATCGTTATTGTGCCGATGAACCCTCATACCCTCAGTAGTCGACCAATTGTGATCGATGGCAACAGTGAAATTAAAGTGCTGGTCGGTGAGCACAACTCTGCTTACCCGCACGTGACCTGTGATGGACAGAACCATGTGGTGACCAACCCTGGCGATGAAATTCACATACATAAAAAACCGCATAAACTGCACCTCATTCATCCAATTAACCATAACTTTTATGAATCCTGTCGCAGTAAACTCGGCTGGGGCAACCACCTTGGCAAGTAACCCTCTCGGTAAATAATCTACCGGCCAGTTAAGCCGGTAAGTGTTAAACGGATGAACGAGGAGCCTTTAACGGTGCACCCATTGTTGTTAGAGCAGAAGCACGTTGACCTGTTCGGAGATATTCACGGCTGCTATCAGCCACTGCTGTGTTTACTTGAACGGCTGGGTTACCGCCGTATTATGTTAGACCCAACGGCGCAGGGCGAGGCGCGGTTTACCTACGCGCACCCTGACGCTCGACTGGCGATATTTGTCGGTGACCTGATTGATCGTGGACCGCAGATTCGTGAAGTCGTGCAGTTGGTTCAGTCAATGGTTGAGTCCGGGCACGCACTTATGGTGCTGGGCAACCACGAGTACAATGCGATTGCTTTTGCCGGTGAAGTGGAGGCGCACCTTTGTTTGATGGCCGCCACTGACGATACCCAGGAACAACCGGGATTGGCATCGAGCCCGCTGCCTAAGCGCCTGCAGCGTTTAATGAGTGCCACCCTTGAGCAATTTTCAGGACACGAGCAAGAGTGGCGTGAGCGCTGTGAATGGTTTCGCAGTTTACCGCTGTTTCTCGAGGGCGAAACGTTTCGTGTTGTGCACGCTTGCTGGGACTCAGCGTTAGTTGATCAGCTGCGCAGAGACTACCCACACTACCGCCTTGATGCTCCGTTTTATCAAGCGTCACGGGTGAAGGGTAGCTTTGAGGCGCAGGTGGTAGATCGCCTAACCCGTGGCACGAATATGCCACTGCCTGCGGGCGTCGAGTTAAAAGGGCGCGACGGGTTTATTCGACGCTTTTTTCGCACCAAATTTTGGGCCGAGGCGCCACAGACATACGGTGATGTTGTTTTTCAGCCTGACCCCTTACCCTTCGACCTAGTCGATCACCCAATTAAACCCGATGACCAGCAGCAGCTGGTGCAGTACCCCTGTGATGCTTTGCCTGTGTTTTTTGGTCATTATTGGCTTAAGGGCAGGCCGCGGCCGCTGCTCGATAATGTTGCTTGCTTGGATTACAGCGCTGTGAATTCTGGGCGTCTTACGGCCTACACCTACAGTGGTGAGAAGCCGCTAATTGAAGAGAATTTTGTCTGGGTGTACGTTGACCCCGCTTAATACGCTGCACATTCGCAGGAGATTTCAGACGTGGTTTTAATGAGTGATATTTTATGACATGGCATGCTGCGGCGCTTGTTGAGCTGAAGATTGACCTACAACCCCTATTGCGCCGCCTGCAACTGCAGGGGGTGGAGTGCCGTGTGACGGAGGAGCGTGGGCAGCAATGTATCTGGGTCGCCAACAATACTCAGGTTGTACTGGTCACCGAGCGACTCGGTCAGTGGCGCTTGAGAGGTTTCTCGGCAGACGCTTGGTCCGATGCGGCGACGCATACCGAAACGGCTCAATTGGGCGAGTCTGTATTGCCGGCTAACGGTTGGAGGTTCTTTTGGCGAGCGGTATACCTTGTGCGGCGCTACCCTGTAACCGTACTGCTGATCTTACTTGGGTGCTTGGGGGCACTGCTTGTCGAGTTTGACCGGGGTTATGAGTATGTCGCGCTGTTTACCATGCAGCCGATTTCGCTACAGGGCGATCGGTTGTTATTGGCCTCGCTGGACTACGGTTTACAGCTGGGTCAGTGGTGGCGCTTAATAAGCCCGACCTTTCTCCATTTTGGTCTGCTGCACATTGTTTTCAACGCTCTGTGGGTGTGGGAATTTGGACGCCGTATTGAAGGTTTCATGGGGCACAGGGTAATGCTGGGGTTGGCTTTGCTGATAGGAGTTGGCAGCAACCTCGCTCAGTATTATTGGCAGGGGCCTTCGTTGTTCGGCGGTTTGTCAGGCCTATTGTATGGCCTGTTGGGTTTTTTGGCTGTATGGCAGCGGCGGCGTCCAGTGCCGGAGCCGCTGCCCAGCGGTATTATCATCTTTATGCTGATTTGGCTGGTGTTGTGTATGAGCGGCGCGGTGAACCTTTTCGTCGACGGCAGCATCGCTAATGCGGCGCATGTGGCTGGTCTTTTGATTGGTGCGGTGGTGGCGTTTATAGCCTCGTTGAAACCTACGCAATCGGGTATAATTGACGCCGATTAACCAGCTCGACCTTTAACATGCCGAGCCTCGCTGGTGAATGACGATAGGAAGTACCATGGATTACAAGCAACTGCTCGATAGCATCACCCCAGAAGTATATGGGAACCTCAAGCGTGTGATTGAGTTAGGCAAATTCCCCGATGGCCGTAAACTGACCACTGAACAGCGGGAAAGCTGCATGCAAGGTGTTATCGCCTATGAGCACAAATATATGAGCGCGACTGAACGCACAGGTTATGTGCCACCAAAAGGTGACAGCTGCGATACTACCGAGATGCAAGATGCACCCGAGGCGGAAAAGCCGCTTAACTGGGTGTAAGTGTCTAGAGCAGGTGTCTCGATGTATAAAGAGCTTTTTTGAAACCGCCTATTGGCGGTTTTTCTGTTTCTGGCCTGCCAAATTAACCGCTGAGGTCGCGGTGATCGGTGCTGCGCGTTGGCTAGTAAATACAGGTTTGGGGTCTACAATTAAGTCGAAATTATAAAATTCGATCTATAAAACCACTCAATGGCTAGGATGTTTACCATGTGTGCGCTGCCTCTACCGAATAAAAAAACGTTTAGATCACCTCGACTGGCTTTAACGGCTTTGGCTCTGGCAATACCGATAACCTCACCGGCTAACGAGCCATTGCTGCTAGAGGAAATAGTGGTGACGGCGCAGAAGCGCGAACAGAGCTTGCAAGACGTTCCCATTGCCGTTGCGGCCATGGGTGGGGAAAAAATCAATGACGTTGGCATTGTTAACTTGGAGGAGCTGACTCTCTACATCCCCAACGTCAGTATCAACCAAGGGGGCGCAACAGCCAATATGTTTATCCGGGGCGTTGGCTCGGGTACTAACGCTGGTTTTGAACAGTCGGTGGGCATGTACATCGATGGCATTTATTCTGGCCGCTCGCAGCTTTCCAGAGTGCCTTTGACGTTAGATCTTGAGCGGGTTGAAGTGTTAAAGGGGCCGCAGGGCATCCTGTTTGGTAAGAATACGATTGGCGGTGCTATTAACGTCACATCGGCTCGTCCGAACCATGAGTTTGAAGGTTATGTTGAGGCGCTGTATGAACCCAGTGATGGCGAACAGCTTTATACCGGGGTAATCAATGGCAGTCTCAGTGACACGGTCGCCGCTCGTTTAGCGGTGCGTTACGAAGGCATGGACGGCTGGTGGAGGAACGAGACGTTAAACGTTGACGGTCCCGATAAAGACAGTTTGTTTATCCGCGGCAGTTTATTGTGGGATGCCTCTGATGATGTAGAAGTGCTGGCTAAGTATGAACATGGCGATTTCAAAGTGGTGGGTAAGCCCTCGGTTATCTACCAATCCGATCAGCCAATAAACTATCAAGGCGATGAAGTCGTACCGATTCTGAGTGAGCGAGATCAGGGTATTGCCAATACTCCAAGCAAAGACGACACCGAGTTGGATGTCTTTGCTCTGACGGTGAATTGGGACCTTGACTACGCCACCTTCACGTCTGTGAGTGGCTACGCCACCTATGATACCGAGATCTTACAGGACACCGACCTGACCGCTGTGAGTGGCATAAGCCGTACCCTAACCGAAAAATACGAGCAGTTCAGTCAGGAGCTCAGGCTGGTGTCACCAGGCGGTGAAACCATTGACTGGATAGTGGGCGGTTATTTCCAAACCTCTGAATTAGACATCAGTCGAGTCAATACCGACTTAGATTTCCTATTGCTGGGAGAACTTGCTTCCCCAGCTTTGGCGAATTTAGGGGTTGAACCCCTTCCGAGTGTGTTTGATCAAGAGTCAGATTCCTGGGCCGTGTTTGTACAGGGTGTCTGGAATGTCACCGACGACGTCAGTATTGGCTTAGGTTTACGCTACAACGAAGAGGAAAAGACCCTCGATAAAATCGTCGATAACTTGGGCGTGCTGGGTTCACGTGTTAATGAGAGTTTAATTGTGCACGCCAACCCATCCAATAATATCTTAATTGGGGATCTGCGCAGCCACTCTTTCAAAGGCTTAAGCCGTGAGGAACAGGCCGTTACCTGGTCTGCGAATGTGCAGTGGCATGCAACCGAGGATGCCATGTTGTACGCCAGTGTCAGTACAGGCTTTAAGGGGGGCGGTTTTGATGAAGCCTACAGCTCGCAGGGTTCAACCGTGCGTACGGGCAACTTTTTAACCGGTGTGCCCGACGGTGGTGTCATCGACACAGGTGTGGATGGCAGTGTGCTTGAATACTCTGAAGAAGAGGTTATTGCCTTTGAATTAGGTGCCAAAATGACCCTCGCCGGCGGCGCTGCCAATTTGAATGTGGCTGTGTTCCGTATGGAGTATGAAAATTTACAGGTAAGCTCACTGGTCGGTGATGTATTCCGCGTAGGCAACGCTGGTGAAGCGGTCAGCCAGGGGGTGGAAGTAGACGGTCGCTGGCTCTTGGCTGAGGGTTTTACTCTGGGTGCTTCTGTCGCTTACCTCGATGCTACCTACAGTACATTCATGGGAGCTACCTGTACCATCCCGCAAGCAACCGATCCGGTTAATAACCCAGGTTGTCTGGGCGATGATGGCAGTAATATAACGGCGGGTGAAAGTGGTGGGCAAGACCTGAGCGGTCGTACGCTGTTGTATGCACCGGAGTGGAGCTACAACGTGAATGCCCAGTGGGTAGTGCCGATGAGCGACAATGTCGAGTTACGTAGCTCGCTGGATGCAAACTACACGGACGAATTCTATTCAGCGCTGGATCTTGACCCCAATACCCTACACGGCTCTAACTTGCGTTTTAATGCCCGGGTTGCTCTGGCCAGTGTGGATGATATTTGGTCTGTGGCTCTCATAGGGAAGAATCTAACCGATGAGTCAACCCGAGTCTGGAACAACGATGTGCCAACAACCGCGAGCAATTCTTACTACGGTATACCTGAGCGCCCACGTTCATTTGCGATACAGGGGCGCTACCGCTTTTAAACGTTCTCTTTTATAAGGGTGGTTTTATTGGCCCTCACAAAAACATCGTTATAACGGTGCTTTTGTGGGGGCTTTTTAATACGCGATACCTATAGATCAATGGGGACTAACAACTGATTGAAGATCTGTCTTTATCGAGTCGGCAGATACCCATAGAATAAGCGCCATTACTTCAAGGGCTGAGCATTGATTGTTATGTGTACGCCGGATGTTATTAAGACGAGATGACTATGTTAAAACTGTTGGCTGCCGGCCACCTAAAGAAAATGCATACAGAGCACACGCCAGAGCAGGTGTGTTATCAGCTGCCGCTCGATGATCAGTTGTTGAACCTCAATGACCGCATAGGTCAGCAGCTGCGTTTGCAGTATGTGGGCGATATCCATTGCAGCCACTGTGGCCGCAAAACAAAAAAGAGCTTTGCGCAAGGTCACTGCTACCCGTGTATGCAAAAATTGGCCAGCTGCGACAGCTGCATCATGAGCCCCGAGCGTTGTCATTACGCCGCGGGCACGTGCCGCCAGCCGGAATGGGGCGAGAGTTTTTGTATGACCGACCACATCGTATATTTGGCAAATTCATCGGGCATAAAAGTGGGTATTACACGTGTCAGCCAGGTGCCGACACGTTGGATGGATCAGGGCGCTGTGGCGGCCTTACCCATTATGCGTGTGGCCACACGTCAGTTATCGGGATTGGTTGAAGTCCTTTTCAAGGAACATGTGGCGGATAAAACCAATTGGCGAACAATGCTCAAAGGCGAGATTAAAGAGTGTGACTTGGTTGAGCAAGCCGACCGTTTGTTTGACCTGGTCGAGCCCGGTTTAAAAGCACTGCGCTCTGAGCACGGTGACATGGCCTTGTTGCGTTTGGACGAGCGCGAAGAGTGGACCTTCGATTACCCAGTTCAGGAATATCCGACGAAAATTGCAAGCCACAACTTTGATAAAGACCCTGTGGTTGAAGGTGTGCTGCAGGGTATTAAAGGCCAGTATCTTATTTTTGATACCGGTGTGATTAATATTCGTAAATTTGGCTCCTATCACGTTGAGGTCTACGGAGAATAAAACCGTTTACAGCGTCTGATTCAAGGGCAAGGGTGGCATTGTTAATGCTCGCGTTGCCCTTGAATCACCGCGCCACGTCCCCATCATTTAACTGTCTTTCATACTTTTTCGCCCGACGCTTTTACGTCGGGTCAGTCATCCCCTAGGAATCACCCCATGACCGCAACGGATACGCAGCCTAAGACCATATTTTTGAAAGATTATCAGGTGCCCGATTTTTTGATTGAACGCACTGAATTACGATTTGACCTTTTCGAAGATCACAGCCGCGTTAAGGCTGAGCTGACTATTCGCCGCAATCCAGCAGGTGTCCACCCGGCCGCGCCGTTAGTGCTGCACGGTGTTGAGCTTAAACTGCTGGCCGTGGCGATTGATGGAAAAGTACTCGGTGAGACGGATTACAGTGTGGACGCAGAAAGCCTGACGATTCATGCGTTGGGTGACAGCTTCACACTCAATACCGAAGTGGAAATTAACCCGCAGGACAATACCAGCCTTGAAGGTTTGTACAAATCTCGTACGATGTTTTGTACCCAGTGTGAAGCCGAGGGCTTTCGTAAGATAACTTACTACCTTGATCGCCCAGATGTGATGAGCGAATTCACCACCACGGTGGTTGCGGACAAAGCGACCTACCCAGTGCTGCTGTCAAACGGCAACCCCACCGAGCGAAAAGACCTCGAAGGCGGTCGTCACCTTGCTACTTGGCATGATCCCTTCATGAAACCAGCGTATTTGTTTGCCCTGGTGGCCGGTACCTTAGATTCCGTTGACGATACTTTCACGACGATGAGTGGTCGTGAAATTTCGCTGCAAATTTTCGTAGAAACCAAAGACTTGGATAAATGCGATCACGCGATGTTGTCGCTGAAAAAATCAATGAAGTGGGACGAGGAAGTCTACGGCCGCGAATACGATCTCGACATCTTTATGATCGTTGCCGTTGATGACTTCAACATGGGGGCCATGGAAAACAAGGGCCTCAATATTTTCAACACATCGTGTGTGCTGGCCAACCCAAACACCACCACCGACATGGGCTTTCAACGTGTAGAGGGCGTTGTCGCCCACGAGTACTTCCATAACTGGTCGGGTAACCGCGTCACCTGCCGCGACTGGTTTCAGTTAAGCCTTAAGGAAGGCTTTACTGTTTTCCGTGACTCCGAGTTTTCTTCTGACATGAACTCGCGCACCGTAAAACGTGTCGAGGATGTCAGCTTTCTGCGCACCTTACAGTTCGCTGAAGATGGTGGCCCGATGGCGCACCCAGTGCGTCCGGCCTCGTACATTGAAATATCCAACTTCTACACCCTGACTGTCTATGAAAAGGGCTCCGAGGTGGTGGGCATGATTCATACGCTGCTCGGTGCCGCTACTTTCCGTAAGGGAAGTGATTTGTATTTTGACCGTCACGATGGTGAGGCCTCTACCATCGAACACTTTATCAGTGCTATGGAAGACGCCAGCGGCCGTGACTTAACACAGTTCACCCGCTGGTATTCTCAAGCCGGGACGCCTCTTTTATCTGTGAGCGATGCCTACGATGAAAAAAGCCGCGAGTATTCGTTAACCTTTACCCAGAGCTGTACAAGCACGCCTGAGGCAAGCGCTGCAGAGAAACAGCCATTGGTTATTCCGGTTGCTCTTGGTCTCTTGGGCGATGCTGGCAACCTGGCCATTAAACAAAAGGGTGCGCCGCTTAATAGTGATACGCCTGACAATACTCACACGGTATTGGAGCTGACACAGGCGAGCCAAACCTTCACGTTTAGCGATGTGCCAGAAAAACCAACGCCGGCATTGTTGCGTGGCTTCTCCGCGCCGGTGAAGTTGAATTTTGAATATTCCCGTGATCAGTTGATGAGCTTGATGAGCCGTGAAGACGACGGTTTCTGTCGTTGGGATGCGAGTCAGCAGTTGGCTGTTAAGGTGTTGCACGATGTGATGACGGCTTATCGTGCGGGCGATGAAACGCCAACAATTGATGCGCGCTTGGTTGAGGCCTACCGCTCGGTGCTCGCCGATGAATCTCTAGATAAGGCCATGGTTGCGTTGATGTTAACGCTGCCGAGCGAAGCTTACTTGAGTGAAATCAGTGAACAAATAGATGTCGAAGCTATTCACTTTGCGCGCAATTACGTGAAGAAGCAGATCGTTCAGGCATTGGCCAATGAATTTATACAGGCCTATAGAGCCAATACCTCGGAAGGTGTGTTTTCGCCTGCAGCGAGCGAAGTTGCCCAACGCAGTTTGAAAAACGTTGCCCTCAGCTACATCATGGCGCTCGAAACGCAACCGGCTATAGGCCTGTGCGTGGCTCAGTTCAAAGCCCATAACAACATGACCGACGTAGCCTCTGCGCAAGCTGCATTGGTCAATACGGCGGCAGCGGATACTCAAGCCAAGGCGTGTCTCGCTGAGTTTTTTGAAAAGTGGAAGGATGAAGCCTTGGTGGTGAACCAGTGGTTGATGGTGCAGGCCACCTGTTCGTTACCAGGCGGTCTGGCCCGGGTGAGAGCGCTGATGCAGCACCCAGCGTTTGATATTAAAAACCCCAACAAGGCGCGTTCGGTTATTTCCGCTTTTGCGAGCAATAACCCAATGAATTTCCACCTCGCCGATGGCTCAGGCTACGACTTCCTAGCTGAACAAATTATTATCCTTAATGGTTTAAACCCGTCAATGGCGGCGCGGTTACTCACGCCGTTAACCAAGTGGCGTAAGTACGACAGTGCACGCCAAACGCTCATGCAGGCAGCCCTGGAGCGTATTTTGAATACGCCGGAACTGTCCAAGGATGTATTCGAGGTGGTGACTAAGAGTTTGAAGGGTTAGCCAGTAATTTGTGACGCATACTAGAGGGGCTCACTGGCGGCGTATAAGCGACGTCAGTGAGCCTTTTTTCGTCTGACCGCATCAATTATAAAAGAGGTGATCGTGCGTCCAATAATATTCATTCGTTCTCTGTCGTCGATTCTGTGCATACTCATGTTGATGGGTATTTCGACGATGTTGGCAGCCCACGATCAAAGTAAGGTCCTCCACAGTACGGATAAGGAACTGGTAGCCTACATACCGGTACGGCCAAATATAATGGCCAGAGATTATCAGGTACTTTATTCAATAGGGCCTCTTTCGATTGAGGCCGGCCAGTTAGTGGACTTTCGCTTACAGGCGGAAATTACAAACAACTGCGGCGATAATGTCGGTTTGGGGCGCTACATCGTTCGGACGGACAGGGCGGATGGGTTAAGGGGTACTGTTGTCAATAAAGCCGTGATGTCGAACATCAGTAAAGACGAGCACCATGAGGTGATTGTCCATTCGGGGTTTGATCAAGTACACGCCAGCGTTGAGGGCGTCTACTACAACGTGATCGTTTACGCGGCCTCTTCCAAGTCGGTGTGTAATGGCACGGAGTCTGGCGGTAATGATCGGCTGTTGGTTGAAGGGTTTGATGATCGTGGTTTTGGTTTTTTTGTATTAGAAATAAGATGAGAATTTACCAATCACGCCACTGAAAGCCTGATTAAATATTGTTACGGAGTTTATGGGGGCATTGTTTGTTTGGCCGTAAAGTTTTACGGTTTAATCGTGATGGCTTCACCAGGTAACGGAAGTTCATTTTCAAAAGGCTAAAGCATGGCCAGAGAATTGTTTTTCGTGGGTGTGTGCGCGGCCGTGTTGGTCGCGTGCACGGAGTCGCCTTCTGGCGAGGTTCTACCTGATCAGGCTGTTAATAGCGCTGTGTTAGAACCGAAGACAGTTGTCAGCAGTGCCGATATGATTGCGCGGTCCAAAGCGTTGTTGCGCAGTGACGCACTTGAGCCGGAAGGCGATCAGTTACTGTTTGAAGATGATCATCAGGCAATAAAGCTGCAGGGCATGTTTGATTCGAAGCCGGAATCGTCTCGCGTTTCTATTGGCGCGAAACCAATCTTGAAATTCGCGGAGAGTGTCACCGACCTCCCAAGTGTTGGCGGCGCCAGTGTGGATATCAGCATTAAAATAGATTGAGCTGGCTTATCAGCAGAAATAAAAAGGCCAGCATTTGCTGGCCTTTTTATTGTTAACAAAATGACAACACTCACTGACCTCTGTGTGTGTCCCCGTCAAGACCGCGGGTTACGAAGCAGTTGTCTTCGTAGTTGCCGTTTTTACGGGTCTCATCCGCGGGCGGAAAGCCTGGGATGTAGTGTGTGCCGTTAACGGATGCCTGCACCGCCTTGGCTTCCTGTGCATCCATGTGAAACTGACCGTACCACTCGCGCACTTTGTGGAATGGACCGTCGCTCTTCAAGCGCATGATCTTGGTGGCGGGTTTCTTGTTCTGCCAAACTTGGAAGTCCGCGGCAAAAGCGGCAAGCACACCGTCCTGTAACTGCTTGGCACCGGCAATGTCTTCCGCTGTTGCTGGAGTGTTGGCAGACAGGCAGATAGACCCATGGAAGCAGGCTGATACACCCGCTTCAACCGGGGTGTTACAGATGATTTCGAACATGGTGACCGGACCAAAGGTTTGCTTTGACAGCAAAATACCTGGGCCGGTGTACCAGGTGACGGTATCGAGCTGCGCTTGGTAAGAGGCGAGGAAGCCACCCTGGCGCTGGATGACGATATTATCGCGCATCTCGTTTTCAAAGTACTCGCAAGGGGAGCCGTGTGTAGGGCCTAGGTGGCGACAATCGGCCATGTTATCGACTATCTCAATACCATTAATCGGCACGTTACCCAGTAGATCCATATCCTGCTTGATCACATTGTCGAATTCCCACCAGTCCACAAATGGTGGCTCAAATTCCGGCTCGCCACCTTCTGGGTGGTGCCACATCATGATCATGCCCATGACTTCGCGCACAGGGTATGAACCGAGAGAGGCTGACTTAGGGCAGGGGCCATCGTGGTATGGGATGTCATCGACATGGCCGTCTGCATCGTAACGCCAAGCGTGGTAGGGGCAGCGAATCGAGTCGCCTTCGATCTGCTTGTCGGTGGCCACTATGTGGGCTGAGCCACTGGCGGTGAGGTGTGTATTCATGTGCTTACAGTAAGCATCTAGCAGTACAACACGGCCAGACTCACCACGGTAGAGGGCGAAGTCCTTGTCAAAATAGGTGACGGCCATAGGGCCTTCGTCTAATTGTTTGGCTTCGGCAATGACGAACCAGCCGCGTGGGTATTCATAAGGGCCTAGGCCATAATCGGCGGCTGTAGCAGGTTCTTTTCTCGCCATCTTCTTATCCTCAATCAGCTTTATAATTTGAAACATTCCGCGTTCAACACGTTGTATCGGTTAGTCGCGGTTTTCATGAATACATTAGCTTGCCTGTGAGCAGTGCTCGTTAATCTAAAAACAGTATATGTCACATTAATTAAAAAGTGTGACTAAAATATCAGTTGTAAGACATAAGAAACAATACTTTACCTTTCTGGCGGGTAAGGCCTGTTATTTCTTACCCTGGCCTATGTCGGGAGGGGCTTTGATAGTTGTGTTGTGGGCTTGTTTTAAGGTAGTCAATGAAAGCGTAACTTAGTGGGTGGCCTAGCCCATGTTGTGGGTCGTACCGTCTGCAAGACTAGAGGCTGTTCGGGGTGTTGCGGGGATTAAGAAAAGCTTAAACCCGTCAAAGTTGACGGGCTGAGGTGACGGGCTAAGTTGATGCGGCTTGGTACGTATTAAGCGTGGAGGTTATGCGCTCACGAGAGACACATATTGCGCGTCAACGTCTTGGTTAAGGTAAGCCATACCCAGCTTGTTGAGGTATTCAAGGCGGTCAGCGTTCATTAGGTCAATGCTGGGCTCACTCAATCCAGACTTCTCGTACAGCCCTGTAATATGAGCAAGGTAGGCTTCACCTTCTTTAAGCAGTAATAGGCTGGCGGCGCCGACATCGGGTTTTACCAGGCTGTTGAGCGCCTCGGGTAGTGTCACTGCAAGTACGACGGGGGTTTCTTCGCCTTCGACTCGTACGCTGCGGTCGCGCACGGCTTGGTTGGCCCAGTAGTGGGCGACCTCTTTACTCTGGGTGAGAAAAACCGGCTCAATTGACTCGGTATACGCGTTGCCAATGGTGGCCATGGTTTGTTTGGCCGCCTGTTTCATGGACTTATCGCCAGATCGATTAAGACCGTTGGCTTTAATCGAGTCAAGTAGAGCCGACGAGGTGCCGTGATACCAAGTATCACCGATTGCAAAGCCGCTCTCAGAGAGCAGTGTTTGGGCGTCTTGCAGGTGCGAAGGGGCATTGCTCATGGTGGATCTCACTTGTATTGGTAAGCGGTTAATACTAACAAAAAAGCGCTGATCTACCATCGTGTGTAGGCGCTAGGTTGTTGAAAATCACAGTTTTTTACTTAAAATCACAGTCTTTTGCCTATAGCGAGATACTGAAGATGTAAACGCTGAAAGGGGAAAGCTAAAGAGATTTTATGGAATTAATAAAGCGTAGAGTTTAAAAACTTAGAAAAAAGAGAGGGCCGGGGTAGGGCCCTAAAAGGTGGAACATCAAACTTTGTTACAGGCTGCGGGAGCAAACCTGCTTGCTTACATGAAGTTGACGAATGGGCTACCGCATTGGAAACGGTTGTCTGATGCCCAGTCGTCTACCTCTTCAGCCTAGGGCCTCCGCCAGTGGGTAACGGGAGATACCTAGCCTGAGTTACTGCGGGTACTTAATTTACTTAGCTGAACTGGTTGGACGTGTTGTTTGCGCCGCCAGCTTTCAAAGCGTTCTCACCAGCAAAGTATTCTTTGTGGTCGTCGCCCATGTCTGAACCAGACATGTTCTGGTGCTTAACACATGCAATACCCTGACGGATCTCTTTGCGCTGAACGCCTTCAACGTAACCCAGCATGCCTGCATCACCGAAGTACTCTTTAGCCAGGTTGTCAGTAGACAGGGCGGCTGTGTGGTAAGTAGGCAGAGTGATCAAGTGGTGGAAGATGTTAGCTTCGCGGGCCGTATCAGACTGGAAAGTACGGATCTTCTCATCGGCACGGGCAGACAGTTCAGTCGTGTCGTACTCAGCGCTCATCAGAGCAGCGCGGTCGTAGGCAGATACGTCTTCACCGGCGGCAACCATAGCGTCGAACGCCTGCTGACGGAAGTTCAGAGTCCAGTTGAAAGAAGGCGAGTTGTTGTAAACCAGCTTCGCATCAGGAATTACTTTGCGTACATCGTTCATCATGTCGGCGATGTCTTGAACGTTTGGCGTTGCTGTTTCGATCCACAGCAGATCAGCGCCGGCTTTAAGAGCTTCGATGCTGTCAAATACACAACGCTCTTCACCCGTACCTTGACGGAACTGGTACAGACCAGAAGGCAGACGCTTAGGACGAACCAGCTTGCCATCACGGTTGAAGCATACGTCGCCTTCAGCCATATCCGCTACGTCGATCTCTTCAACGTCCAGGTATGAGTTGTACTGGTCACCTTGATCGCCTGCTTCTTTAACAACGGCGATTTCTTTGGTCAAACCAGCGCCTTCAGAGTCAGTACGTGAAACGATAACGCCGTTGTCGATACCCAGCTCCAAGAAAGCGTAACGCAATGCACGGATCTTAGAGTGGAAGTCAGCGTGCGGTACGGTTACTTTACCGTCCTGGTGGCCACACTGCTTTTCGTCAGCAACTTGGTTTTCGATCTGCAGTGCACAAGCACCTGCTTCGATCATTTGCTTAGCCATGATGTAAGTGGCTTCAGCGTTACCGAAACCAGCGTCGATGTCAGCAATAATTGGCACAACGTGTGTTACGTGGTTGTCGATTTGATCTTGGATCTTTGCTTCAGCAGCGGTATCGCCAGCTTCACGAGCGGCGTCTAGCTCGCGGAACAAGCCGCCAAGCTCACGTGCATCGGCTTGACGCAGGAAGGTGTAAAGCTCTTCTACCAAGCTAGCAACGGTTGTTTTCTCGTGCATAGACTGGTCAGGCAAAGGACCGAAGTCAGAACGCAGGGCCGCAACCATCCAACCAGAAAGGTACAAGTAACGACGATCAGTTTGGCCATTGAAGTGTTTCTTAATAGAAATCATCTTCTGCTGACCAATGAAACCATGCCAGCAACCCAGAGACTGAGTGTACTTAGTCTTGTCGGTGTCGAACGCAGCCATGTCAGCGCGCATTACGTCAGCGGTGTACTGAGCGATATCCAGACCCGTTTTGAACTTGTTCTGAGCGCGCATGCGGGCTGCAGATTCTGGGCTGATAGTGTCCCAAGGAGCACCAGCAGTGGCTTTAGCGGCAGAGATTGTTTCTATGTCGTTTGCAATGGACATGATCGATCCTTTCAAGAAATAGTGGCGGTGGTTGATTACGAAGTGAATTTTAGTAAGCTAAGCTAAATTAATCTAATTTATAGTTTCTATTTTCGGTATTTGTCTCATGAATATATCACGCGTGGATTTAAACCTTCTCGTATATCTAGACGTATTATTGCGAGAGCGCAATGTGACACGCGCGGCTGATCAGCTGGGCATCAGTCAGCCAGCGATGAGTAATGGCCTTAAAAGGTTGAGGAACCTATTCGATGACCCCCTATTAATACGCACCAGTGAGGGCATGACACCCACAGAGCGCGCCAAAGAACTGAAACCTATTATTCGTGACCTGATCCTTGGCTTGGAAAAGGCGGTGCAGCCCCGCAGTGAATTTAAGGCCCACGACAGCGATCGCATTTTTAGGATCATGGCCAGCGATTACGCCGAGGCGACGCTGATCCCCGCGCTATTAACGCGTCTGCGCAGCGCAGCGCCAAAGATTATTCTCGATATTATGACCCCCAGCGATGTCAGCTTTACAGACGTTGAGCAAGGCCGGGTGGACATGGTCATCAACCGCTTTGACAATATTCCCCAGTCGTTTCACCAAAAGGTGCTGTGGACTGACAAATTCAGCTGCCTGGTAAGCAACAGCAACCCGGTGATGGGCAAGTTTAACCTCGACAGTTACTTGGCTTCACAGCACGTATGGGTCAGTAAAACCGGTATGGGCGTGGGCGTGGGCATGAACCCCAACGACGTACAGCGTTTGGGCTGGGTTGATGAGGCTTTGAACCGGCTCGGGGTTAAGCGCAACATCACGGTTTTTACCCGCCATTATCAAGCGGCGATGCTGCTGGCCGAACAGGAGGATCTGATCGCCACCGTACCGAGCAAGTTGGCGCGCCTGCAGCTGGATAATGCTCGGGTCAGCATTATGCCGCCGCCGTTTGATATCCCGCCAATAGAGCTGACCATGGCATGGAGCCCGCTGCTGCAGCACAACCCCGCGCACCGTTGGATGCGTAAGCTAATGGCAGAAACAGCCACAACGATCGACCGCTGTTAGTCGGGGCATCTGTTGGTGATTTGAGCGTGGTTTTGCTAGCACTATACGTTTTGTGAATGCCCGCAATAGAAGTTATAAATTTTACGAATTATTACGCCTTGGGCTACACTTTGCGGCAATTTACTGAATCGCTCGGATTTAGTTCAGGCATGCAGCCAAGGTTGATTCCCTCGAGTGTGACGCTTGTGTTTTTAATCGTCACGGCCTCGAAGTGACACCCGCTGCAGCCAGTCGCAACTGGTTACCACTACATGACATTAAGGATGGTTTTATGACGGCGCTTAGCAACGAAGTAACAGTGCAAGAAGGTGGCTTAAAGGTCGCTGAATCTCTATGGAAGCTGATCAATGATGAGATCGTGCCTGGCACCGGTATTGTGGCGACTGACTTTTGGGCCAGCTTTGAAGCCATCCTGCATGACCTCGCGCCAAAAAATAAAGCACTGCTCGCCAAGCGTGATGACCTGCAAGCGCAGATAGACGCTTGGCACACCGAGCGCCGCGGCCAGAAACACGACGCCGTTGGCTATAAAGCGTTCTTGCAGGAAGTGGGTTACCTGTTGCCAGAGGGGCCGGCTTTTAAAATCAGCACTGAGAACGTTGACAGTGAAATCGCTCTGCAGGCAGGCCCGCAGCTCGTGGTTCCGGTTAAAAACGCACGCTTTGCGCTCAATGCGGCCAACGCTCGTTGGGGTAGCTTGTACGATGCGCTCTATGGTACCGATGCGATCAGCGACGAAGGTGGCGCAGCGGCCGGTAAAGAATACAACCCAGCGCGTGGCGCCAAGGTTATCGCCTTTGCTCGTCAGCATTTGGACAACGCCGCGCCACTGGCACAGGCATCACACGCGGGCTCCATTGCCTACGCCGTGGTAGATGGCAAGCTAGCGGTCAGCCTCGATGATGGCTCGATAGTGGGTTTGCAAGAACCAGAAAAATTCCTCGGTTACCAGGGCGATCCACAGGCACCAAGCTCCATCCTGCTGGGTAACAACGGCCTGCACATAGAAATTCAGATCGACGCTGGGCACCCAGTCGGTTCCACCGACGCCGCGGGTGTAAAAGACCTGCTGGTTGAGGCGGCCATCACCACCATTATGGATTGCGAAGATTCTGTCGCCGCCGTTGACGCCGAAGACAAGGTTGAGGTTTACCGCAATTGGTTGGGGCTTATGCAGGGCAACCTGAGTGAGAGTTTCACCAAAGGTGGTAAAACCGTTACCCGTCAGCTCAACGAAGATCGCTTCTACGTTGGCCCTAATGGCGGTGAAGTGCGCCTACATGGCCGCAGCTTGTTGTTTGTTCGCAACGTGGGTCACCTGATGACCAACCCTGCGATTATCGATAAAGATGGCAATGAAGTACCGGAAGGCATCATGGATGCCATGGTCACAGCACTGGCGGCCATGCACGATGTGCAGGGCAACAACAATGGCCGCCCAAACAGCCGCACCGGTTCAGTGAACATTGTAAAACCTAAGATGCACGGCCCAGAAGAAGTGGCGTTCACCGTTGAGTTGTTTGAGCGTGTTGAATCAGCCCTAGGTTTGCCCGCTAAAACGCTGAAAGTCGGCATCATGGATGAGGAGCGTCGCACCACGGTTAACCTGAAAGAATGTATCCGTGCGGCCTCTGACCGTGTTGTGTTCATTAACACGGGTTTCCTTGATCGCACCGGTGATGAAATTCACACCTCCATGCTGGCGGGTCCTTTTGTGCCTAAGTCAATCATGAAGCAACAGGCTTGGATCGGCGCTTACGAGAACTGGAACGTCGACATCGGCCTTGAGTGTGGTTTGCCTGGTAAGGCGCAAATCGGCAAGGGCATGTGGGCCATGCCGGATGAAATGGCAGATATGTTAGATCAAAAAATCGGTCACCCTAAGTCCGGTGCCAATACCGCATGGGTACCGTCGCCAAACGGCGCGACCTTGCACTCTACTCACTATCATCAGGTGAATGTGATTGAACTGCAGAAAGAGCTCGCTCGACGCGAGCGCGCCAGCATAGACGACATCCTGCACATTCCGTTGCTCGAAGATGCTGCTTCGCTGACCGCAGAGCAGATCAAGTTTGAGTTGGATAACAACGCTCAGGGTATCCTCGGTTACGTTGTGCGCTGGATTGATGCGGGCGTTGGTTGCTCGAAAGTGCCGGACATCAGCAACGTTGGTTTGATGGAAGACCGTGCAACACTGCGAATTTCATCTCAGCATTTGGCCAACTGGATTGAGCACGGTATCTGCACTGAGGAGCAGGTAATGGAAGCGCTCAAGCGTATGGCCGCGGTTGTTGATGGCCAAAACGACGGCGATGTTACGTATATCAATATGGCGCCAAGCTTCGCTGGCATTGCCTTTAAGGCCGCCTGTGACCTGGTGTTCAAGGGTAAGGCGCAGCCATCGGGTTACACCGAGCCGTTGCTGCACGCTTACCGCATCGACTTTAAAGCGCAGTAAAAGTGCCGTGAAGGTACCGTGAAGGTGCCGTAAGCGCCCGGTGTAGAGGGCGTATAAAAGGGCCGGAGTGCAATGCACTCCGGCCCTTTTTTTATGGCCGCTGGTTTACTTACCTAGCGGTAGCTGGCCAGTTGTTTTTCCAAGCCTGGCTTTTACTGACGGCTTCTATAGTCGGGGCCAGCTGCGCGTATGCTCGCGCCGATTGTTGGCTGAGCATCTGGTGGCGAGTAAAGCGATCGTGGGGCTCCGCAAGCGCGATCAATTGGTGCTTGGGCAGGGACGTGTCCTGGTAAAACTTCAATGTCAGGCTGCTCATAATGGTGGCGTCCACCCGACCAAAGAGGACCAGTTTCAAGTTTTGAATGTCTGAGGCGGTCTCCAGTACGTTGATGTTGCCGGCGCTTGCTTGCTCAGTGACACCCCAGAAGTAATAGCCTCGGTGTAGCGCTAGCGTCTTGCCCACCAGGTCGTTGGGGGGTTGGTAAAGGGGGGGGGCTTTTTTCTACAACGGCGTCCGTGTCGCGCATGAGCTCAGCGCTCCACAGGTATTGCTGTCTGCCTGTGTCGTTGAACCAGCTTGGGTTTACGCCTATCACCGCGCCCTTTAACCGCTTGGCTTTAAGCTGTTGGTCGAGTCGTTTTCTCGGCATGGCCTCAGCTCGAGGTACCAGGTGTCCTGCTGATTATTGATAAGATCAATAAAAGTGCGGTATATGCCCTTCGCGGCCTTTTCTTTGCTGCTGTCCGTTTTAGCGCTGAAGTAGGGCGGTTTGTCGTGGTGTGTGTAGACGATTAACTGTTCTGCGGACCAGCTTGGCGCTGATAACAGCAGTAGGGCAAGGATCAAGTAGGTGGGGGCTAAGCAGGTAGGCACTAAACAAGTCGACATCAAACAGCTAAGCAGCTTGTTGCTCTGCCCGTGATGTCGCGCTCGGGTGATACTTGTGGGGTGGTTGCCCATGCTTTGTTCTCGTGGCGTAAGCCAAACCCTTCGAGTGGAATGCTTAGCATAGAGCTTATTGTACTCGTTGTGCTCTCATTTCTTTTTGGGTGCGTGGCAGGGGTGCAAAACAAAAGGCGAGAAAACACCCAGAACATCTTAGCGGCCGTGGGTTCATCGACTTATTTGGTTGTGTATTAAGAGAGTGCTGCCGTGTTTTGGGTGTGGTGGTGCTATTAATAGAAGGTTATGGCTGTGCGGTTGGTTATCTTGTGGCTTGTTCTAGGGGGGTAAATAGCGGGCAATAAAAA
>Ga0209081_1000417_pt1 | contig 25594 bp, 24 predicted proteins | sample GOMGulsemesocosm_4_FD_184636 | JGI IMG/M metagenome (GOLD analysis project Ga0209081, IMG submission 184636) | Methane-oxidizing microbial communities from mesocosms in the Gulf of Mexico - GOM15B Gulf of Mexico (SPAdes) (version 2) | ecosystem: Environmental > Aquatic > Marine > Cold seeps... | reverse complement strand
CAGCTTGGCACCGATCATTGGGGCTGTGTAGACAATGCCCCAGCCGTTGACGTGAAACATAGGCACGATCGGCATGAGCGTATCCATGCTAGACAGGTTGTAGTTATCCGGCAGGGCGCTGGCGTAGCAGTGCAGTATGGTGGATCGGTGGCTGTAGACGACGCCCTTGGGGTCGCCTGTAGTGCCCGATGTGTAACACATGCTGGAGGCTGTGTTTTCGTCCAGTTGTGGCCAGTCGAATGTTTCAGGCTGGCCCTGAAGCAGTGCTTCGTAGCAGTGCGCATTAGGCAGTGTCGTAGCCGGCATGTTTTCCTCAGTGGTGAGGATCACATAGCCTTTGACGTTCGGCAGCTTGTCTTGGATCGATTCGACCAGCTTGACGAAATCCACATCGATAAACAGCCACTGGTCGTCGGCGTGGTTGATGATGTACTCAAGCTGCTCAGGAAATAGGCGCGGGTTGACCGTGTGGCAGACCATGCCGGAGCAAGAGATGGCGTAATAAAGTTCAAAGTGACGATAGTCGTTCCAAGCGAGCGTACCAATACAGTCGCCATCGTTAAGGCCTAACTGCAGCAGCGCGTTGGCCAGCTTGCGTATGCGCACAAAGGCTTCGCGGTATGTCGTGCGGTGGCGCGGGTTATCAGCGGTCACAGAAACCAGTTCCACATCACCGTGAACCTTCTCGGCGTATTCCATTACGCTGGTGATCGTCAGTGGTGTATTCATCATTGTGCTGAGCATGCGTGTCTCCCTTGGGCCGGTAAGCCCGCTTAATTCGGTGCTATCAATCTGATTCAAATACGGCTGAATTATGAGCGTTGAATGCCTTGGCCACTGTTTGACTTTTATTCGAGGTCATCTTAGCTGGCGTATAAGGGCGTTTCGTCGAGTGACTGGGGAGCTAGGCCCAGCACTATTGTGTAGCGATTATATGGAAAGCGTTCGGCGAACCCAACCAAATAGTTACACATTTGTATTACTTTACGCGCCCGGCACTTTTTTGCCCTCTCGGAGCAGGCTAACGCCTGACAAAGGGCGCAGCGATTCGTTTGCGCGTCAGGCTCCTTTGTCTGCGGGGGCTTTCAGGTGGGGGTTAACGAACGATCTTGATCCACTCGCCAGGGTCGGGTTCGCCCTTGGGGTAATAGCCGTTGAGCAGGCGCAGCTGCTGCTCTGCGTATTTCCCCAGTTTCACGTGCTGGGCGAGACGCTTGAAGCTGGTGTCCTGATTGGCTTTCACGTAGTGAATGGTTTTCGACTTAACGGCCTTGATACGGGCCGTGCGGCTGGGGCGGAAGCTGCGAATCGCTTTAACAAACAGCTCGTCGTCGTTGATACCCTCCACTGTGTTGCTCACCAGCCCATGCAGTACGTAAGCGCGGCGCCCTTGGTAGAGCACGGCGATGCGGCTGGGGTGGGTACTAGGTACACCCTTTATGACTGTGCCCTCTGGGGCTATACCCATGTGCCCGATCAAGCCAAATTGGCCGATGGCTTCGGATTGCTTCAAAAAGGGTATCTTGAGTTGATCGCGAATGTACTCACTGGGCGCTTTGGGGATCTTGAGTAGGTCTACGGCTAGCTTGATTTTCGCATGCTGATCGTCGGCATTGGCGATGATGTTACTGCGCTGATTCTCGACGCTCCAGTTGGGCGGGAAGTCGATGCTGAAGCCGAGACGGGCATGGCTGTAGGTGTTTTTCTCTTTGTTCTTTTTACTTTGCGCTTGGAAGTTAATGCCGAAGATGAGGCCCTCGGTCTTATCTCGAAAGGTGTCGACGTTATCCGTGCCGGCCTGGGCCTTCGCCAGAGCATTGGCCTTGCCGACGACTTCCTGTAAACGTGTGTCGTTGCGCGGGTGACTGGAAAATAGGCCGTGATAACTGCTGGCTTTTTGACCTGATTCTCTGGCCAACAGGCGTGAAAAGCGTTCCTGATCTTTTAGCAAAGCGATGACTTCGATCATCGCCTTGGGGTTATAACCGCTATTGAATAGGTACTGAGCGCCGAGGCCGTCGGCCTCGAGTTCCATTTCCCGACCATAACCCATGACCGCGGCGCTGCTCCAGAGGTCGGTGACATCCCCCAGAACGCTGGTGCCAGTGGTTAAAATAGAGAGTATAGAGACGACTGTGGTGCCCGCCTTGGCGCCCGCCTTGGCGGTATCCTGGCGAATAGCATGACGGGCGGTGACATGTCCGACCTCGTGGGCCAGTACGGCGGCCAGCTGTGCTTCGGAGTTTAGGTAGCCGATGAGGCCGCGATTGATGTAAATATAGCCCCCGGGAAGTGCAAAGGCGTTGATGTCAGGGGCGTCGATAACCGTAAAGGTGTAGCTGAGCTCGGGGCGGTGGCTGAACTTAACGACCTTCTGACCTATGCTATCAACGTATTGCTGCAGTTCGGCATGTGTGTAAATGGGGGTGCTTTCGATAATCTTTTCGTGCAGCTCTTTGCCAAGTTCGATTTCTTTGGCTTCGCTTTTAAAGACCAGATCTGGGGTGCCGGTTGCCGGGTTAACTGAGCAGCCTGCCAACAGCAAACACCCGCTCACTATGGCCGCTACCGCCAGTCGACAGCCAAGGCGAGTAGCGACTTTGCATCGCCGTTTTTGAGTGGACACTGGTGCATGGTTAACCGCGAACATAGTTGTGCCCTGCGTTGAGTGAATCATTAATCGGCCACTTCATGGCCGAATTGTTGTATTGGTATGACGTGCTGGTTAAATGACAGGCGGTGAGCCATTGTCAGGCATTAAAAAGTTTCGAAGTTGCAGGCCCACGGCTTTACAGGCACTTTTTTGCACTCGGGCAATGATTGGAATAGGCACGATGATCGCCGGCATATAAGAGGTTCCAGATGCATCCGCGCTGATTTCTCCCATGTTTTCCAAGCGCTGAAAGTCCCAAAGTTTGGCGACATAATCAGACTCTTTTTCCCAGGTGCCAAAGCCAAAGCAACCGGCGCCCCCGGCGCCAATCGAGCAGCCAATGGAGCCACTGCTGTCGGTGGTCTCTGTCTTGCCATCAACCCAGATCAGGTAGCGAACCCTATGGCGGTCAAATGCCTGCTGCACCAGTGGTTGCTTGAGAATTCTCGGCATATCCTTGACCTTCAATGGGGCTGTGCGAGGTTCTAACCAGGGGTAAAGGTCATCGACAAACTCTGCCTCTGGAATAACGGCGATGCTATTTTCCTGCTTGAGGATATCGCCAATACAGCTGATCAGGTCTGGCTCTGTCTCATAGTTGCTCGAGTGTCGGCGGCCGAGTATGACGACGGACTCACCTTGGCTGAGGCTGAGGTCCTGTTGGGATTTATATTCGTCGATGTTCACCGACGTGCACGCCGATAATAGGACGAGGGCAGTGGCCAGTACAGTGATGATCAGGGGGCGGTGCTTAAAACGGTAGTTGTGGATAAGCATGAGCATCTCGGTTGGTTAGGGCTAGGCAAGCGTTAACGGGCGCGCTTTGCCAGCAGTACTGAGTGATGTCACTGGGCGCGGTTAGCCGCAATCTGTGTGTGTGCTGGGTTATTCTCTAGCCAAACTTTTAGTTCGGGTACCCGCAGAGTTCCCAGTGATAAGTTGGCACCCAAATCGCGCAGCGCAACGATGATCGCTGCGTTCATGGCATCTTCATCGGATTTCATAAAGGCGGTTGGGGTCTTTCCATAAGCGGTTACTAGCCAGTCGGCGACCAATTGACCCTCGCGGTCAAAAGCACTGAGATTGTATTTTATCCACACTTCATAAATTTTAAATTTGGTCTCCCGTGGCGTGGAGTATTGAAACTCGCTGACTTTGGGCTGCAGCACGAGGTCCACGCTGGGTGCCAGTTCGCTGCCTTCTGTTAGCGGCCACTGTGACAGCTCCACCGAACTGCTGAAGAGTTTTCCGAGTACCGTGTTAAACAGTTGACGTTGGGCGTCGCCCTGTTCAATCGTCCACTTACTGCGCTCTTCACTCGCCTCCGTATAGGTGTAGTGGCGGAAGGTGTCGTCGTAAAACACCCCGAGCGTATGCGGATCGCTGTCGATCAGCGGACTGGGAAACGAGCCGGAAACCAGTAAGTTATTACTGCAGCCGCTGCTGAGTACACAAGCGAATAACGAAGTCAGTATCAAACCATAACGCATAGTGCTGTCCTGTTGAGGGTCTACTCAAGTATAGGGCGCTTGGACGCCATTCTAACGGTCGGTTACTGTGAGTTTAGTTCATCGATAGGTGTTGCCCGCAGCTCAATGAACCTGGTTGTCTTTCATCTTATCCGTCTTCAACAGCCTGCTAAGGTCTGAAGTCGTTGAGTCCGACAAAGGTGCCGCCATTGCGGTAGGTCAGTTCACGCATCAAGGCGGCAAAGCGTATGCCCGTTGTTTGCAGATGTGTGGGCCTGGAAAATTGCACTGGGAAACCGACCGCGTGGATACGCACCATGCGCTCACCTGACTTTTTCTGACGATTGAGCTTATCGACCGTTTGCACCACCGTTTGGATGGAGCGGCCGGTAAACTCATCACCCAGCACATACAAACTGATCTTTTTGTTTGGGTCGTAAAAGCGTCGCACTGCTCGCTGGATGCCTTCAACCGGACTGGAGTTGCTGAACGGGTTCCAGTTGCGCAAGCGCTTGATCATGATGTCGCGACGCCCTGGTGTGTCAGGGATCCATTTGTCGCGGTAGTTGGAAAACATGTAGTCGCCCATATCATTCATGATCTGTATGCCCTTCACCTGAGGGTAGATCTCAAGCGTGGCGATTAACTCTTTCATCATGCGCTGCCAGCCATAGTTGAACATACTGCCGGAGGTATCAATGATGAAAATAATGTACTCGCTATCGACGGGAATGCCGCCGATAACGCTATTGCGTCGCTGGTGATTGAGGCCCAGTAAACGCTCCATTTCTTCGCTCAACGATTGTTGCGCTTTATAGAGTTTGCCGCGCTCGGTGTCTTCATTGGCGCTGGCTGAGGCGAGTTGTGCATAGTCAGCCTGTATTTGGTCGAGCTGGCTTTTCAGCAGTGCAATACGCTTGTTTTCATCGCTCAATTGTTCATGCTTGGCGTCCAGATCACGATTGAGCACCGTGGTTTCACCGCGCAGGCTGAACAGTTGCTGTTGCAGGTTTTTAAGTTGGCCTTGTAGGTCGATGACTTGGCTTTCGATAACCGCTGGCGCGACGGTCTTGGTGATCATCAGGAGCAGCACGATAGCGCCAAAACCGCAGCAAATGACGTCGAGAAACGAGATGTTGAAATCTTCAGAGTTTTTGCGCTGACGCCTGCTCATGGCCAATCCCTCGATGGGCTCATAAAGGAGCCCTCGGTTATTTGTGCCAGCTGCCAGAATGCGGCCGCCGCCATGGGATCGCCTTCCATGGGCGCGAGGATGACATTAACGGGCACTCCGACGGGCAGTAGCTCAATGGCTTTATTAAACAGATTGACCCGCTCTGGCCCCGAGATGGTCGCGGACTTTGGTTTTGTTAATCCCTGGGTCGGCAGACCGTCGGTAATGAGATAAATATTGTCGGGTAATTCTGGCAGCAGGTTAACAGCGGCGAAGGTTCTCTCTAAGCTGGTGCCGCCAGCGGGCACGCGCTGGCGTAGGTTGAGCATGCCTTGCTCTAGCTGCGCGCGATCACTTACGTTGAGCCAGGTATTTTCACTGCTGCTGGTGGCGGCTTCTATGTCGGTGTTAAAGGTATATATTTGGTAGCGACTCTGTTCGGGCAGTTGGGCACTGAGCCAATCAACGGTGGCGAGTGCACGCTGCCATTTACCTGCGCTGCGCTTAATATCATCGCTCATGTTACGGCGCCGTATGATATTGACAATGCGCTCATCGAGCATGCTGGATGAGGCATCGAGAAGAATGAGAATGCGAGCGCCGCCAAATTTAAGGCCCGTGAGATACTGACGATTACCCTGACCAATAAAGCGCCGCACGTCATTGCCACGCTGCTGCTGTTGCGCCTCTAGCTGTTCTTTTTCTTGTTGCAGTTGCTGCACCTTCTTTTCTAGTTCACTGATGCTCTCTTGCTGCTTGTCGGCCTCAAGGGTATTGAGCTGATCACGGGTGGTGAATATTTGTTGTTGAATACGCGATGCTAAGCCATGGGCGTCCACTAGGCGTTGATCCAGTGCGGACAGGGTGTTTCTTGCCCGTACCTTGCCTTCTTCGCCGTCGCGCACGTCTTCTTCGAGCAACTGCACTTCGGCGTGCAAATCCTGGTTTTCGATTTGGGTGTTGTTATCCACATCGTGTTTAATGATCAGAAAAACCAGCGCCACCGCGCCAAAGCCACAGGACATTATGTCCAGAAAGGAAAGGCTGAAGGTTGAAAATCCGCGCTTGCGAGCCATCAGTGAGGCACGCCCGTCGATGCGTGAACCTGGATCACTTGTAGGCGCTTGTGTTGCTGGTCACTGCTGATAACGTCACCTGAGAGGAGCTGCGTTGGCGTTGTTACGGGTTGACCGTTGAGGGTTAGCTGACCGGCGGTGCCAGGCATTAATTCATGCTTGTTGAGGTGCGCTATAAAGTGCTTAGGTGGCGTTGGAGATGTCTGCAAACCATGATCTTGGTAACTGGATGACCAATAGAGTGTGGGCGACAGTGGGTAGGCGTGACCATCACACAATAGATGTGTGGCACGCCCCTGAGTCGTTTCCGGTTGCTGCGCCTTGGGGCTACTGGCGGGCAGTTTCATTAGATAGTGCACACCATCTGGGTGTTGTTGCAGTTGCTGACTGAGATCCTCAAAGCTATGGGCAAGGTGGTGTTCGTTGATGATGGCACTTTTATGATAGCGCTGCAGCAGTGGCGCAATGGGGCTAAAGCGATCACTGAATACCAGTTGTTGGATGTCGCTGTCCTGCTCGGCTTTTTGTAGGCGTTGAGTGAGCGGTGATAAAAAGCTACGCAGGTGTTGCAGTAAATCTTCGGGGCCGACACTGATGCGCTGACCGGCAAGGGAGAGCTCTTGCTCTTGCCCTTGGCTGGCGGTGCGAATCCAGTTTGGGAGCTTGTTGAACAGCACTTGTTCGGTCTGTGCATTTTGGCGTGGGTCAAAGCGCAGCTGTTGAATAAATAGTTGGGCGATGTTGCGCAGCAGGTGCTCGAGCAAACTCTGCCAGCCTTGGTTGGCGAGTGTTTCGACGTCGTGGCGTTGTAGTTCGTGCCCTGCTTGTTGCACGCGACTGATGACCACTTCGTGGAGGTGCCACTCTACATAAAGTTGATTGTGACTATGAGGGTGATTGGCGAGCGCGGCGACCGCCGAATCCACCAAACCAATAACGGGGTGGTCGAAGGTTTGTGCCAGACCGAGAAACAGACTTAATTGCGCGCTATCCCAGCTGCTTGGCAGGCAGAAAATGAGCGGTGTAGATTGTAACTCACTGGGCAGATCCTGCAGTAATTGTTGCAGTTGGCTGTGGGCAATGTCGGCATTGTGACGCAAGCGCGAGCTATTGTTTACAAGTGGTTGCACGCTGAGCTTTTGCCAGAATTCATGGTGCAAGGTCAGCGGGTTGAGGCGTGATTGTTGGCGGGCTGGCTCGCCTAGCGTCAACTTTTTAGCTTCTAGCAGTGCGTAGCCAGGCGCTGAGTTGAGCAGTTCGCCGCTGTGGTAGCAGCGTACTGCGAGGTCATTGATGTCTATCAGTAACGCCATAGGTTGTGCGCCGTGGGGTGAGTCGTGGGTGATCTAGGTTGTCTGTACTTCGTTATGATTTATTTTCTAGCGGCGTGTTGAGGTGGCGAATCAGCTTGTCGTCACAGTAGCGCTGCGTATCGAGCACTAAACGCTCCTGTAGCAGTTGCAGTTGGTAACTGAAAAACATGACGATAATGCTGATTACCAACGCGATAAATGTCGAGTTAAAGGCCACGCCTAAACTGACCGTGACACCGGCAATGTCACCCTCGACGGCCTTGTGCGCCTGCCCCAACGCCTCGCCAATACCGCGCACGGTACCTATAAAGCCTATCGAAGGAATGGCCCAGGCGATGTAGCGCACCATCGACAGCTCACTGTCGAGTCGGTCGGCTTCCGTGTCACAGCTTTCTTTAATGGCCGTACTGGCGGCAGCCACATTGTGCGTCGATTGAAAGCGCTGTAGAGCGGTCAGCAGTGTGCGAGGTATCAGCAGGTTTTGTTGTTGTTCTGGCAGCGCTTGGATGGGCCGAGAAAACTCAATGGTGTCTTCGGGCAGTATGCTGGTGCCCTCTCGTACACGCAGAAGCGGCATGTTGAGGAGGCGGCCTTCGCTGATGGCGCGATTGGCTTTTAATCCCATGATGGCTAGAGCCCAGAGCATGAGTATGAAACAGGCTTCCTGCTCGTAGTCTTTCATAACCACATAGAGGCTGCGCTGCACGATATAGGATTCCCCCGCGGCTTGGCGGGCCATCTGCTCCAGTAAAATAGCGTCCGCATTGGGGCGAATGTTGGCGACGTAAATACTGTGCACAATAATCACGGCCGTGAGTAAGGCAAACAGTTGGTAGAAGAATTCGGATCCGGCGTTGCGCTGCATGGGAACGTCCTGTTACTTAATAGGTTGCTCATTTTCGAATCGCACGAGCGTTGGCTGATATTTTGACGTGTTTCGTTGTTTTTCGTTCTTGTTATATATCAACAGTTATATATCAACAGGGAAGGCGACGGAAAGGTCTTCGGAGATCCGCTCCGACGGTTTAAAGCGTTTGTTGCTGGCCTGTTGTTGCTTTTCTACTGATGGTGTAACCGAGTTTTTTGTTGCTTTGGGAGCCGTTTTGGGCAGGTTGTTTGACACGGACTGAAGGTCTTTTTCGGCGTTGGTTTGGCTCTGCTCGGTCGGTGTTACTGGTTGTGCCACGCTTACCATGGGCAGGGTGGCGATGAGTAAGCTGCCTATGTGGCGGGCTAACCCCTGGCGTTTTTTGTGCAAAGCAACCTTGGCCATTCTATTTTCTCTGTGATCAGTGTGGCGCCGCGGTGCGCTGATTGTGTTGGGTTGGGTGTTATTGTGCATAACGTGCCACGCGGAAACCGACATCGTTGCGGCTCTGATTATGGTAGTCACGAAAGGCTAAACGCAACTCCGTCATGGTTGAGTGTGCCCAGCTGGAGCCGCGAATAACGTGATAGTCGCCCTTCTCGGGTCCGCTGGGGTCGATTTCTGTGGCCAGTGATAAGCCAGTTTTTATCGCGTAAAAATCGTGAACCCACTCTGCGGTATTGCCACCCAAGCCGTAGAGTTTCTTGCTGTTGGGTGGGAAGTTTTTCAGCGGCGCGGTTACTTTATAGCCGTCATCAAAGTTGAGAAGAATATTGCCCAGCAGCTTGGCGGCGCTGCGATCACCATAGTTGCCACTCTTGGGGGCTGGGGGCAGGGTTTTACCCCATGGGAAGGTAATCATCGTGCCGTTTTCATAGCGAGCTCCCCAGGCCCACTCCGCTTCAGTGGGCAAGCGGTAGCCGTTGGCTTGCTTGTTAAACCCGGTGATGGCGCCTTGAGTTTCACTGTAGAAGGGCGTCAGTTTTTCCTGTTGTGACAACCAGTTGCAGTAGGCGGCGGCTTTTTCCCATGTGACGCTCACTACCGGGTAGTGATCGCCATTAAGGCTGTTACCTTTTACATGACCGGATGAGTGAAAACGCTCAAACTGTCGGTACTGGGCATTACTGACGGGGGTTTCACTGAGATAAAAACCTCGCTCCAGTTTCACTTGACGTTGAACTTCATTGGATCGACGGCCCTGTTGGCGGCGCGAGGCCCCCATAGTGAAGTTGACGTCGGGACGAAATAACATCAGCGCTTGACCGCCGGTGCTGGTGTAGCGGCGGGGAATCTTTTTCCAGAGGTCCTGATCGGTGGTGAGCAGTGATACCTTGAGGGTTTGTGCCAGATCGGGACGCGGCAGAATCTGCGTGTCATGACTCGCGTAGCCGTCTTTTCGAATGCTGAGGCTGTGTTGTCGTGCCGGCAGGGTCAGCTGCCGGTTGGCGCGCCCCATTAAAAGCCCGTCAACGTACAGCAATGCGTCACTGGGGGTGGCTTGAATAATGATATCCCCGAGGCTCGCGCCCAGTGTGACGGCCAGAGTTTGTGGGGTTGCCTCGGTGTTGGCTTTATCGACGGCCAAGCGCCTGTGCTGAGCTTCAAAACCGTCTTTGAACAGCGTAAAGCGATAGCTCTGATCGGGTGCCAAGCTAATGCTTAACGGTGTTTGCCCTTGGTATTGCCCATCCACGGTCACACTCGCCCCGCTGGGGATGGAGCTCACTTCGACGAGCCCATCGGCAGGGCTTAGTTTAATGAGCGGCAGTGTTTGTGCTTGTTCTGCGTTAACCCGCAGGGTTTGCTGCCAGCTTTTATATCCCGTAAGTTTTACCATTAGCTGATGTTTTCCCGCCAATAACTCAGCGTTGAGAGGCGTCGTGCCCAGCCGTTGTTGATCGGAAAAAACTTGGGCGCCCGCAGGTGTCGTGTTGACTTGAACCTTGGCCCAGTTGGGTTTGAGAGCAACATCCAGTTGTTGGGTTTGGTCTTGACCATTAATGTCGATACTTTGCGTGTGCTGCTGGTGCCGTGGAGATTGGATGCTCAATTGATGCATGCCCGCCGTAATGTCCCGAATCTCAGTGCCGACATGACCGGCCTGCTCGCCATCAATGGTTACGGTGGCTTTAATATCTTGAACTTTATTGCCCTGCGTGTTGTTCGCGCTCGCGTCTTGAACGTTGACCGTGAGGTGGCCGGGCAGAGGGGTTAGGGTGACGGGGTGTAGAAAGCTGCCGCCGCTCGGTATCGTCAGGTTCTCGGTGTGGGTATGGTAGCCGGGCGCACTCACATGGATGGTGTGTTCCCCGGGCAATAGTAAAAAACGCTCGCCGGTTTTGAAGGTTAGCAGTCCGTCGACCTCAACTTTTAGTTGTATTAATTGTCTCGCGTTGGGAGTGGTTTCAATACGGGCGCTGGTGGCCGCCATGAGATAGCTGAGTAGTCCCAGAGCCAGCGCCAAAGCGACGACCACCACTTTTAGCAGCGGGCTGTTAAACCTCGATTGCAGGGTGTTACTGGGAGTGTCGTCTTTGAGCGGCTCAAACTTGAGTGGCTCGACTAATGTTTGGCCTTGCTGCGATTTAATGTCTTCCATGTGGGTCATAGCTGTGTGGTTTATCCTTCCCGCGAAATCTTATCCAAGCATTGAATGACAATGGTCAGGTTGGCGGTGTTCGGTTTGACGGTAAACTCTTCGCGTACGTCGCGATAACCTTGACGCTGGCCGACCGCGGTGTAATGTCCCGGGATTAGCTCAACCTGGCGCTCCGAAAAATTACCCAGTGAACCGATCTTGTAGAGGGTGACCTGAGTGCTGTTATCTGAGTGCAATACAACGGCGATGGGTTGCTGGGCTTTGCTCAGAGTCTCCTGCAATAATTGAGTTTGCAGGGCCAGCTTATGCCCACGCGGTTTGACCGATAGAGCATCATTTAGCAGCTGCTTAGCGTGGGTCAAAGCTTGGGGGTCAGCGAGCCGCAAGGGACTCGCGGTAGCTTGCTCTAGTGCCTGCTCCAGTGTCAAACGTGCTTGGCTCCGAATTTCACCGACGCGGGCATTGATGAGGCTTTTATCCAGCGCCAAGGCCGACTGGTAACGCTGGCTCGCTTTGCTCCACGACTCTTGGGATTCAGCCTCAGTTGCTGACTGCAGCAGCTGTTTAATAGTCGTTTGTGTTTTTTGGTTGCGCGCTTGGGTCAGTGCTTGTTGGGCCGCGCGGTCACCCGGTTTCAGTGCGAGCGCCTGTTGAAATGCGCCGATCGCCGATTGCAATTGCTGTTGGTACAGCTGGTCAAACCCTTGTCCCATCACGCGAGCGTAGTCGCGATCATTGATGGCGGCGTTAATGTGGGTGAGTTGTGTCTGTGCGGTTCTAGAGTCAGCATCAACTTTAAGCGCTTGCTCGATGGCCTGTTTGGCTTCGTCGAGTTGTTGCTGTTGTTCAAAATTGCTGGCGTTTTCTAAATGGATGATCACCTGTTCTAGGTTGTTGGCTCGCTGGAGTCCTTGCTGCGCTTTTTCATTGTGCGGTCGCATGGCAGCGGCGAGTTCGAAAGTATGCAGAGCGGTCGGTAAATCCTGCTGGTCAATGGCATTAAAACCATCGATAAGGGAGCGCTCAAACAGCTCTTCAGCTTGACTGATCAAGGCCTCGAACTGCAGCAACGTTTGTTTGTAGTGTGCTTGCGCCAGGTTGAATTGTCTTTGCCGATAAAGTTGATCGCCATCGTTGGCGAGTTGCATAGCGTCGTTAAAGGCGTCCATGGCCCAGCGCTGGACCTGCAAGGTTTCGAGTTGTTTTTGTTTGTCGAGTAACTTGGCGAGTACTTCTTGCGCGGCGCGGCGTGCTTTGCTCAATTGTGCGTCTTGCCAAGGGGATTCACTTAGCTCAGAACTACCGGGCGTTTTTGGGTCTGGGCCTGGTTGAGTGGAGGGCATTGGGGTGTTCGCGGTTTGAGTTGCCGAGTTTAAGGGCTGTGGCCCGGTGAACTCAACGGTTTGTGGCAGGCCAAACACCACGAGTGCTAAGGTGCCTAGAAGTACTGCGAAAATAGCGCTCTCGCGGCGGTGTGCGGCCCACCATGAGCGCTGGGACTGCTGGTGGAACTCGCTGTCATCCCACTTGCTTGTGGGGTCGGCTGATGGTGTTGGCTGCATATCTTCCATAGTGTGCTTTGTGTCGTCTACAGGCATAGGTCCATCATGGGCTTGGTATTATAGGATTTAAAAGAGACTGCGTGTGACGAGCACACCTCTGCGTTGGCGCTGTATTAAGTGTAGCCGCTTTCCTTTTTTGTGTTTAGTCAGAGGCCTGTGTCAATTTTATACAGGTCGCGCAGTAGATCACGCCACTGGCCGTATTGGTTTTCAACCGAACCTGACAAGGTGATGGTTCTGTCTTCTAACTCAATCACTTGCGGCTCAATGGCGGCTTCCATTGAGTCACCCAACTCCTGCAGTGCCTCGACGTGCATGGCCGACTCGGCACTCTTGTCGAATCCACTTTTCACCATGTAAGCGCCGCTGGCAATACCAATGTTAGCTGCTGATCGGCCTGAGCTGCTGTTGCTACCCGCGGCCATGATGCCGCCAACGATCGCCGCCATGCCCGCCAGTTTGCGTCCCAGCGCTTCGCGCTCCATTTCACGCAGGGCCACAGATTCGTCGTAGCTCATCTGGCGCCACTGACGGTAAGGCTTTTCCATGTCTTTAATGAAGCTGGCGTAGTAGTCCTGCAGTGTGTCGACAAACAAATAATCGCGCTCACGTATTAACCGAATGCGCTGCATCATCGGGTCGTTAGTGGCAGGCAGTTGCTGAATTTTATAATCGCCTGAAGACGTCTGGGTAATGTGCTGGGAAAACGAGTCAGGGGAGAAACTCTTGGCAAATTTAAGTTCGGCGATGGTGCGGATTCTTCTCAGCTGTGCCGCCTGCATTTCTTGGCGGCGGAAAAGTAAGAGGTCGTTGGCAATTTCGGTGTAGAGGTTCTGAAAGGGCTCAGCGGGTACGTTACTGGCGCGATGTTTACTGTAGGCGTATTTACTGGCAATGCCTTTGTAGTCTTTTTGGTACCAACGCAGACCGGTCGCGTCAGTCACGGTGATCATCAGCTCGAGCTTTTCACCATCCGAGAGCAGGATGGTGCCTTCCACGACGACATCAACGCTGCTCTGTGTGCTAGGAATAACACGCACAGCACCCCAAGCGGCGCTTGATTGCAGGGTTTCCATGAGGTGATAAGGCATGAAACGCGCCTCGGCTTTACGAATCTCAGGAAATACAATGGAGTCTTTTTCCTCAAGGGCTTCATCGTCAAGGCCGGGGTTGAAGAGATGGATGCCGATATCCAGTAGCTCATCTTCGGCAATGGCATTTTGCTCTTGCAGCAGTGGCGTTGCTTGGGTAGTGCGCACTGTGTGTGTCGAACAGGCCGATATTAACAGACTTGAGGTGAGCAGAGTGGTGATTAACCATAGGCTGCTCAATGGTCGGCGGTTGGCAAGTGTCATGGCGTCGTTTACCCGTAATCGTGGGAGATACATTTTATGTAGGCTCAATCGTCAGCCCACAGGGTGCTTGAATCCGGACTGTTAAATACTCTGCTTGTACTTACGATACTCTTCCCAGAGCTTTTCGCGTAGCTCTGGGTCTCTTTCTTGTGTGGCGGCTTCACGTATTTGGCGGGCCACAACATCGTCATCGGAGCCGTCAGGGATATCCGCTGGCGGCGCGGCGGTTGCTCTCTGTGACTGATCGCCTTTACGGCCTCGATTATGCTCGCCGCCAGCAGGGCCGCCGGCTGGTGTGCCCTCCATCGCCTCGTCAATACCGGGTTCGTCGTAGGGGGTGCCACCTGTGCCTTCGGTTTCTTCTCCTGCTTCATCGTAAGGGCGTCCAGAGGGCGCGCCAGCCAGATCTTCTTCGCTGCCTTTTTGATTGCCCCGGCTGAGGATGTATTCCCGCTCGCGCAGGATCATGCCGTCATAGTCGGCGATGGATGCTTCTAAGCGCCCCTCTAATATAGCGGCCTGCTCAAAGGCTGTCAGTATGGGGCCGCTGTTGGCGGGAGTCGATTGAGCTCGGCTGGCGCTTGCCGCGGAAGCCGCGCTGGCACTGCTTGCTGAGCTTTGGCTAGAGGCTGCGCTTTGGTTTGAGGCTGCGCTTTGGTTTGAGGGTGAGCTTTGACTGGAGGATGTACTCTGCTTCGACGGTGAGCTCTGGCTGGCACTGCTTTCTTCTTCAGAGAAATCAATTTCATCGCTTGGTTGAGCGCTGCTTTGGGCCGTATCCGGCTCGGCAGGTGGTGTGAAATCTTCACTGTCTGTTGCGTCAGCGTTTGAACTGGGAGGCTCGCTGCTTTGCGGGGTTTGGTTGGCGGGGCTGCTATTACTGGCGCGTGTGTTCGCGGGGGACGAATCTGCAGGGGCTGCGTCGCGTGAGCGGCTCGCTTGACCGTCGCTGGTTTGCGCTGTTGCCCCTGCACTTGGGCTGGTCGCTGGCGGCGACGCCGACGGCATGCTCTGGCTGGGCGAAGAACTGCTGGGGGCACTGCTCTGAGTACTGCTAGAGGAGCTGCTGCTAGAGGAGCTACTCGATGAGCTGCTGGGCGGCGGTTCGCTAGCGCTGGGTGAGCTGGGTGACTCCTGTTTACAGCCGCTGATGAACAGGCTTAGTAGAGTAATCGCGAGGAGAGTCTTGCCCATTATTAGTCCTTATGGTGGCAACCGTTCGGCGCCGTTTATTTGATCGCGCGTGGGTGGGTTTGTGTCAGCCATCTTTCTTAGAGTGTTGTTGGGCTGATTAGTTCTCTATTTTTGAATACACCCCAAGCCCGTACTAATGTCTCGGCTGTTCTTATCCTCTCTCTTGCCCAATGCGTTGTTTTGTTCTTTCGCCTAATGCGCGCCCCGCTGCCATAGCTGGTGACACACCGGCGGAAGTGAATGTGCTTTTAGCGTTAGTTGGGGAATACGTAGCGGTGCGTTAGCCCTGCGGTTGTCGCGGGCAGACCATCGGCAAAGCGGGGACGAAATTTTGCGGCTTTTAATGAGTTGCGCACACGTGAGCGGATCCGGGCATTCTCCTTGGGGTGTGACTCGACTATGTTTATATTCCTCGCCCGCCCGTGTTCGCTGACATCAAAGTTAACCAGCACGTAGGACATATCACTGTTGATGGTGTCGAGGTTACCCTTGAGGAAGGGCAGGTCAGGCAGGGCTTTTGGGTGACCAAAAAACTCTTCGGCAAACTGTGTTGTTTCGGACGATTGGGTCAGTTCAGCGTAGGCCTGCTTATAAATGTCCATAGCCGAGTGCCAACGCCCAAACAGCAGGTTCCAGTCAGCCAGCTCGATTTTGGCTTTGACGGCTGCTGTGGCGGGAACTTCTGGGTTTTGAGAGTAGACATCCATCATGCGGTGAATGGCTTTCTTGCCGCTGTTGTAGCTGTTGATGATGTACTGCTCTAGCTGCGCTTTTTCAGTATTGCGAGCATTGCTGTTGCTAAAGCTGCTTTCGAACGTGCTCGATTTTGCTGAGGCATTAAAGGTGGCTAAATAATAGTTGGAGATGGTCAGCCCACGCAGCGCATCGACTAGGCGAATGTCGCTGTCGCCAAAATTGGTGTCGATAATCGATACGGCCATAGAGAATAGAGCGTGGGCGCTGATCAGGTGTTGAAACAGACCGCTTGAGGTGTCGAGGGCATAGGCATTAAGGTGCCAGTTACTGAGTTTATCGATGACCGGCAGCATGCGCGGGTCATCGTCACCGAAGTTGCGTTTGTGTAGCCAGTAGAGATATTGATGGTTCTTACTTGCATCATCCCAACTGCCGCGGGCGACGTTACTCTCAATAAGCTTCTCCAGCATGGGCACTTGATTGAGGTCATAGAGGCCGCCGCCTATGCGCTGTACATGCACCGCCCGCTCGAAGACTTCTGCGGCCTCGTCGTGTTGGCCGCCGGTCTGGTAGATTAGACCCAAGCTCATGAGGTGTTGGGGCAGGTTGCTGTCGTAAGGGCCGTAGGCCTCTTCAATTTCAGCGATGGCGTCGTGGTAGTTTTCAACCGCTTGGCTGGGGTCTTGTGCCTGGCACGGCAAGGAAAAACCAAGCGCGATGAGTAGACAGCTGCAAGATAATAAACGACGAGAGTCAATCACAATTATAAAGCCCCCCTTGTCTGCTGGTTGAACGGCTAATAGCCGTTTTGCATACCCACTGGCTGGCAGTGCCTAGATCCTCTTGGCGCTTTGCTTACCCACCCACCTGCCGATAACCTTTTGGCTTTGTTCTTGAGAAAATTATAGCCAATGGCGTCGCGCTCACCTCGCGCTATTTTTTCGTGTTCGGCATGTTCCGTGCTTTCAACACTGGGGGGGTGGGTGAGCGATAACGTCTCTGCGCCCAGTCTAGCAGGGGGCGCCCAGTTGCCCAGCGCAATGGAAGCTTGAGTTAATGCTGCTAGCCAATAACAATACTGTTTTATATCGCGAAATAATCTACCGAGCTTACCTTAAGCATGGAACCGATGCTCGTTCCGTGTTTGGTTTTCTGCCTCTTGTGGGGCTCCAGTAGGTTGGTTGTAGTGTGTGACGTTAAAGGGCGGGTGGATAGTTGTGTGGAACGAATTGGCGGCGGTGGTTGCCCCGGTACTATTGATTGCTGGTATTGGCGCCCTATGGGTGCGCTCGGGCGCGGTCTATCCGGCCGAATTTATTGGCCGTTTGGTGATGAATATTGGTGCGCCAGCGTTGATTGTGCACACCTTGTCGCGCGTCAGTTTTGATTTTCAGCAGCTACAGCAAGTAATTATGGTAGCGCTGTGTGTATTGCTGGTGCTTGGCTTTCTGGGTTATGGCCTAGCGCGTTACATGGATCAAAAAGTGGCCTCCATGTTGCCCTCTGTATTATTTTCCAACAGTGGCAATATGGGTTTACCTCTGTGTTTCTTTGCATTTGGTGACGTCGGCTTAGCGCTGGCCATGGGCTTTTTCCTCGTCACTTTTTGTGCGCACTTTACCCTCGGTATGTTGATGATGACGCACGGCCATGGTCGCTTATCCGAACAGTTGCGTGAGCAGTTACGCCAGCCCGTACTCTATGCATTTGCGCTGGGCTTAAGCTTGGCGGTATTTGAGTGGACGCTACCTGTTTGGGCCAACAATACGTTGGGTTTGTTGGCGGGCATGACGATCCCCCTTATGCTGCTGACACTCGGCGTATCACTGGCCAGCATGAAGATCACTGATTGGCCTAGGGCCTCAGCGTTCAGTGTGTTGCGTGTTGCCGGGGGCTTTATTACGGCTTGGTTTGTGTGCGAGCTGGTCGGGGTGGGCGATCCCACCGTCCGCGGGGTTATTCTACTGCAGGCAATGATGCCCGCCGCGGTGTTTAACTACCTGCTGGCACTGCGTTATGATCGAGAGCCACAGGCAGTGGCCAGTATTGTGGTACTTTCGACATTACTGTCGCTGCTGCTGATCCCTATCTTATTGAGTCAATACCTGTAAATACATGTTGAATTTCCCCGAGCCTCTGTCGACCTATCAAAGCCAAATAGCAACCTTGCTGTGTGTGTTTCTGTTTGGTTTGTCGGCGGTGAGCAATGCCGAGGTACAAGAAGGTGGCGTGCTTGGGCAAGATAGGGGGCAGGTGATGCAGGGCCCTCGGCAAGGCTTGAGGGGTACTTCTCGCGCAGAGTCGAGCGCCACGCTGGTGCGTATAACCCAGCAGAACCAATCGAGCGCCGAACATGTGGGTTATTTCTTGGGGCTTTTGCACTTAGCGCTGCAAAAAACGGTCGAAAGTCATGGTCCTTACCGCGTTGAAAAGACCGGGGTATTGAGCTCCCAGGCGCGCAACATTGCTCGGTTGAACCGGGGTGAAGATGTCGATGTACTCTGGAGCATGACATCGAATGAGCGAGAAGAGGTGATGCAAGCGATAGAGTTTCCGCTGATCAAAGGGTTGATGGGGCAGCGCGTGTTTCTGATTCGCGAAGGTGAACAGGCACGCTTCGATGGTAAACATGACCTCGACAGCCTACAGCGGTTGCAGGCGGGGCAGGGCAGCCACTGGCCTGATACCGAAGTACTGCGCGCCAATAAGATACCGGTGATCACCTCTACCAACTATGAGTTGCTTTTTCCCATGCTCAAAGGTGGTCGCTTTGACTATTTCCCCCGCGGCCTGCATGAAGTAGACAGCGAGCTGGCGCTTCACCCCAAGCTTGCACTGGAGAAAAGTCTCATGTTGGAATATTCAGCCCCGATGTACTTCTTTGTGCGGCCGGGCAATGATCGACTGGCCGGTCGTCTACTAGAGGGTTTACAACGGGCACAAAAAGATGGCAGTTTTGATCGTTACTTTGATTCTCACCCAGTGACCGCCCAAGTATTTGAGCGGGTAGAGCGCAGTCAGCGACGGGTGATTCATTTGCGTAATCCTTTGCTGGAGCAGCAGGATTATTATCAATAGCAGGGACGGATATGAGCAAGACAATGGTCATGATTCATGGCATGTGGGGCGGTGGATGGTATTGGCAGTCGATGCGCGAGTATTTTGAAGCGCAGGGCTACGAGGTTCATACACCTTACCTGCGCCACCATGAGTTATCCACGCAGCAGATTGCCACAGGAGAAAATCTCCCCGCTGAATTAGGCACTACCAGCCTGATCGACTATGTCGATGATCTGGAAGCCTTCATTGGCCGCTTGACAGAAAAACCCATTATTATCGGTCATTCGCTGGGGGGCTTGGTGGCGCAAAAATTGGCGGAGCGTCAGTTGTGTGAGCGCTTAGTTCTCTTGGCTCCCGCCCCACCCAGTGACGTACCAGCCATAACCTGGGGAGGCGTTAAAAGCTTTTTTAGTCTGCTCAAAACCTGGGGCTTCTGGCGCAAACCGCATCGCCCTAGCTTTGCCAGCTGCGCCTACTCTTCGTTTGCCAAATTACCGGATGCTGAACAGCATGCCTGTTATGGGCGCATGGTGTATGACTCGGGGAAATTGGTGGTGGAAGTGGCCCTGCCGTTTCTCGACAGAGGCAAAGCCAGTGCCGTGGATGCCAAGTCGATTAACGTGCCGACACTGGTCGTCGGGGCGGCTGACGATCAGTTGATTCCGTCGCAGGTGGTGAGCAAAATCGCGAAGAAATACCCGCAAGCACAGTACCGATGTTTGGATAATCAAACCCACTGGTTAATGTACGAGCCTGGCTGGGAGCGCTGTGCAGGGTTAATGCATGATTGGTTGAAGGCATAATTGATAGGGCCGCTAGCACCGAGGCATGCGGCGGCCTTAACCGTTAGCTAGGTTGGAGAGGTGCCTGTGTATAAGCGCAACTCAGAGGGTTTGTCGATTGGTTAAGCGCTGTTGTTACCTCTAGCCATAACCCTTAATACGCACGCTGTTACCAGCAGATATATAACGGTGGCGACGTGCTTGTAGACAACAACACTCTCAGCGCCAGCCTGAAATGCAAGCCATGCATCGGTTATGGGCATGACCGTCGCAAATAAAGACGCCAGCATGAGTATTTTGTATTCTCGAACAAATAGCAGGAAACCCGTGATCAAGGCTACAAATAGAGTTCTTGAGGCATAGATCTGAACCCAGTCGGAGTCGGCAGAGGCAAATAGCTCAGTGCCTCTTACTAGCGAAAAAGCTTGAGGGTCAATGTATGCGAATAAGGCATAGACAGCCTGGAGCAGTGCCATCAGGCACACCATAGTAATACCGATTCTATGTGTCGCTGTGAGTTTCGCTACCGCCATTAATATACCTAATTGTTAAATGAGTGTGTTGTCGTCTTAATTGTCAGTGCTGCGGACGTATTTTTGACGTGTTATGTCGCAGATGGCTTTATGCGAATAGCCATTATATATAATAACGCTAAAAGTATAAGTAGGCCGTCAATGATGATTGCAGGTGCCGCTGATTTTAGGAACCCCTGCCCGTAAACTAAAATTAATGTGATAAAGATTGCTTTGCTAAGTGCGGCAATGGAAATACAAAACACACGACTTTTTTCTCTAAAAGCACCGTAGATTAGAATGATGCCGATGAGGCCAACTAATGACGACCAGCTGCGAATGATCAGCGTTTCTAGAGTTCCGTGGAACGATACGCCGAACATTGATTCCATCGCTTCTTGGGGGGCGAATAGGCCATAGAGCATAGTCGCGGTAAGCACGCCAGAGGCGAGCATTGCCCACCTGATGTTTTTAATGATGAAGTTCATTTAGTTCTCTTTTATATATAGATAAATTATTAAGGTTTTTGTGGGGTTAATGCCTATTCCTACGATTTCTTTAAAGGGAAGTCACGTCTTCCACGCTGACCATTAACAGTTGGCGCTCTACCCAGAGGCTCACTTTTAAGCCTCGGCTGTAGGTTTCAATAGGCGTCTGCCCTTGTTCGATATGTGGCAGTTGGCCAAAGGTGTTTTTGTTGTACTGGGTTTGATACAGGGTGCTCCATTTTTCTGTAGGTGCCTGCTCTTTAGCTGATGGCCCTGTTGCTGATGGCTCTGGAGATGAACGGTAGCGCAGTTGCGCCGCGGTTTCACTTTGGATAGAGCAATAGCGGCCGCCCGTCATGGTCAATGCTGTTGAGGCCAGCAGGGGGAAGTAGCGCGAGACCTGCGGCGAAAAATCCAACTGGGTGAAGTAATCGCGCACGGTGTTGAAATCTTCGCTGGTGACCTCAAGGGGCTTGAGCTTTATGTGGTTCTTGGTGACCTCAAAGGCAATGGCCGCAACCATTTGTTGCTGGTGTTGGGGAGCATTTGCCATTGTGGATGACGACGACAATGGCTGCTCTGCGGGGTTAAAGCTGAGGTTAGGAGCAAGCCAAATCGAGCCGATCACGGCTATGGCGGCAACGCTGGCGACGAGTGAGTCAGGTTTGAACCTTTTTGATCTGCTGCTCTTTAGTTTTGGAGGATGGCCTTCTGAGTCGCTTGTCTCGCTGTTTTCCATCGAAAGCAGGTGTTCAAACCGTTCGAGTGAGGCATCGGGCAGTTGTTGTTCGGCATAGAAGCGCTGGCTTGCCTGCTTTAATGTCGTGTGTTCTGTATTTTTCATGGCGCACCTCCTTGAAGGTCGCTCTGCAACGGTTGGTTCTCGGCCAATGATTTACTTTTTTCTTTCAAACGATAGAGTCTCGATAACACCGTGCCGCGGGGTTCGTCCAGCTCGGCGGCAATCTCGCTGGCGGTGTATTCCAATACGGCCCAGTAGTAGAGCACCTCGCGTTCGGCGCTGTTGAGCCGATTAAATACTGATTGCAGTCGCTGTTGATCGATCACCAGTTGTTCCAGTGATTTTGTATCCAGTAGAACCGGGGTGTCATCCGTTATCGGTTCAAAATCGATAATCGCATTGCGGCGGCAGAGGTCGATGTGTAGGTTGCGCATAATGCGGCGAATATAAGGCAATGGTTCGCGGCTTTGCTGGCGCCTTGGCAGCCAGCGTTCAAGAGCCGATTGCAGCAAATCCTCGGCGCTGGCGTTGTTGTTGGTGAGCGACAAGCCGTAGCGGTATAAACCATTGAGCTGTGTTTTATCCAGCATGGTTATGGGCGTCCTGCTGGTGGTGGGTAAAGTGGCTAATCCAGCCGCGACTGATCCACTCAGCCAGCGATAGACCCGCGCAGCTGTGTTGCCCTAGCCAGTCGGCCAGTTCGGTGTTTTGCGTTTTTAAGTGCACCAATGCTCGATACTCATGGCCCGTCAGCGCGCAAAACTGTGGCTTATTATTGCGGCGGTATACGGCCAGGTAAAACTCGCCGCGGTTGAGCTGTAACGCTCTGCCAGTATCTTCTCCGCGTGTATCCTGTTGCGCCATGATGTTCACAATAGCCTCGAGGTCCCAGGCGCTGCCCAGCAGGATGAGCGAGTGACTCAACTGTAACTGACAGTGCATCTGTACCGCGGGATCGAGTTGCGCAAAACCCTCGCCATGCCAGGCTGGATCATCCGCCGCAAAGTAGGCGCTCTGCAGTGCGGATTCCAGATCCGCTAGCGGGCTTAGGTAATCGAGGCCTGCACTCTGAATGTCTGGGTTAGCTTGGAGAAAATCAGAAAAACTCATCGCTTGAATTGTCTGCCTGACATCTTGTTCTTGGTTTAAATCCTGGTTTGGACTTAAACCCTGATGTTGAGTTAAATCCTGCTGGTGAGTTAAGCCATAGCTGTGCAGGTTGCGCCCCCCGGGGGGGTGTTGATGACTGTATAGGCGCACCAGCTGCTTGAAGTAATCGTCCCCGACCAACGCCAAGATTTTTGGAAAATGTTGCTGCAGTGTGTGCAGCAACACTTGGAAGCGGTTGTTGCGATAAATGTTGAGTCGCGCGCGGCTAAGTTGCGGCTGGTTTGTCTGAGCCGAGGTTAACTGCTCACCCAGATTGATCTGGTCTTGCTCGAGCCAATCAAACCATTGCTGCTGAGTCTCGGCCAAGCTTGGCGTGCTCATGTTACGAGCGTCTGTATTGAGGGAGGCAGGGCGGAACATGTCGGGGTTGAGCGGACAGAAGCCAGGCGCGCTTGAGAAGTGCTGTTATCCAAAATGCTTTGGGCGGTGCGGCGTTCATCATCGAGTTGCGCGAGCGTGGGCAGGTCGCTGTCCCATTCAATGAGTGTTGCGCGCGGCCCCTGCTGTGCAATGTAGCCTTGGTAAAGGTCCCACACGTCTGAGCACACAGGTTGGTTGTGCGTATCGAGCAGACAGTGGTGGCCGGTGTGATCTATGGCCTCATGCCCGGCTAGGTGTATTTCCTGAACGCGTTGATGCGGCATCTGTTGAAGAAAGCGCGCGGCGCTTTTTTTGCTTTCCATATTCGCCAAACTTTGTGAGTGTCGATCAACTGACGATTGGTTTTCAGCTGGGGCAAGCTGCGCCGCGATCTCGTTAAAACTGGTGACATAAACATTGTTGATGTCGAGCAGCAGCAAACAGTCGGCCTCGCTTAATACGGCGTTGATAAATTCGGCCTCGGTTAGATGGCTGTGTTGGTATTGCACATAACTGGAGACATTTTCCAGCAGCAGAGGTTCACCCATAAAATCTTGCACCTGGCGAATATGTTGCGCTAGCAACATCACCGCTTCATCGGTGTAGGGCAATGGCAGTAGATCAGGCGCGTAGTGTTGGCGCTGGTTCTCCCATGAAAAGCTGCAGTGCTCCGAATACCAGTGAGCACCGGTGAGGTTCTGCAGCTGCTTTATTTGTTGCAGGTAATGCATGTCCAATTCACCGCATGAGCCGAGAGATAAACCCACGCCGTGTAAGGTGAGCGCAAAGCGCTCGGATACCGCTTCCAGCAACTCTCGGTTGATGCCGCCCAAGGGCTGGTCGCCCGGGGCCAACCAGTTGTCGGCGAGTAATTCCAGCCAGGGAATATCCCGTTGCGGTTGTTCTGAGTCGGCATCCGCCAGCAGCTCGCCGAGGTGTGGCATACGCAGCCCCACCCCGGCGCCTGCAATCGAGTTTTCGACCAAGCTGCTGGAGGAGCGCTTGTTGGCGCCGACGCTGGACATCCCCGTGTTTTGCCCCCCTGTGGCGATGCTCATTACTTTGCGGGTTTCAACATGGCAACGCGGCCACCGGTGATTTTCTTACACTGACCTTCGGGTACATAGACCCATTCGGCGTCCAGATTGTCGGATCCGGCTTGCCCCGCGCAGCCATGGCTGCCGTCGAGAGCGCCGCAATCATTCATGCCGGCTTTGGCTACACCCGCACACTTTTCCCAATTTTTAGGCTGGTCGGGTACTGCTTGGGCCAGAGTGGCACCGGTTAGCGCCAGTACGCCGGCAATGGAGGCAGCAAATGCAGTCTTGTTCATAATCTTCACCTGTTCTATTAAAGTGTGAGTATTTCTTAAATTTCGCTTATAGACGTTAGCAGAGTGCTGCGCTTATGAAGCGATACCTATAAGACGAAGCGGCGACGATTTTGATTGCACGATGAGTGAAAATAATCGAAATAAGCCGTAGTCTGGCATTTAACCTAGCCCGCGCCTTGTCTCCCATGGGGGCATTGGGTATTGTCCTTGTCGGATGGGCATGTCATAGCAACAAACAAGTGCAGCCGGCCGACGACAAGATTAGGCCAGCTTCCAGTAGACGTTAAAGTTTGAGAAAGAATATGAGTGGTGTAACCGATATAGTGCTGAAATTCAGCAGTCCCGATAAACCTGGGATTGTGGCCGCTGTGGCCAACTTGTTTGCCTTGCAGGGCTTTAACATCCGTGAGTCATCCCAGTATGAAGACACTCACACAAGGCGCTTTTTCATGCGCACGGTGCTGGAGTCTGTGGAAGGGCCGAAGAACCTCGAACATGTGAAATCGGCATTTCAGGCGGTGGCCTCGCGCTACGAAATGAACTGGGAATTGCACGATAAGCATTACAAACCGCGCTTATTGATTGCCGTTTCCCAGTGGGGGCACTGCCTCAATAACCTGCTCAACAGTTACAAGAATGGCACCCTACCGGTGGAGATTGTCGGTGTGGTTTCCAACCATGAGGACATGCGCTCGCTGACCGAGTGGTATGGCTTGCCGTATCACTACCTGCCGGTGACAAAAGACACCAAGGCTGTGCAGGAAGCGCAGATACTGCAAGTGATGGGCGATACCCAAGCTGACTTTCTTGCGTTGGCGCGCTACATGCAGATTCTCTCCGATGGCTTGTGTGATCAGCTTGAGGGGCGGGCGATCAATATTCACCATTCTTTCCTACCCGGCTTTAAGGGTGCCAAGCCGTATCATCAAGCTTATGACCGCGGCGTGAAGTTGATCGGTGCGACGGCACATTATGTGACTGCAAATTTAGACGAAGGACCAATCATCGAGCAGGCCGTGGAGCGTGTGACCCACGCCAATCCGCCGGAAGAGCTGGTGGAAATTGGCCGTGATACCGAGGCCGTCGTGCTCAGTCGCGCGGTGCGCTGGCACGCGGAGCACCGAGTATTACTCAACGGTAACCGCACGGTGGTGTTTACCCGCTAGATACGGGTGACCCACGGCT